>OMLO01002997.1_pt1 | contig 13854 bp, 9 predicted proteins | sample 1674811 | NCBI WGS metagenome assembly OMLO01 (sample SAMN06265003, study PRJEB25207) | coral metagenome | isolation source: Coral host | place: Mexico:La Bocana,Puerto Morelos, Mexico | collected 2008-11-13
TCGCAGACAAGACAGCTACGGCGGGAAACTTGACATGACGGCTACCGGAAGCACGCAAACAAGCATGTTTGACTTCCGCCCGCCGCCGTAGACATCAGCCGTCGTCGGATCTTAAGGTCCCTATTTTCAGAATGTAAACTCTCTCTTTACTCTTCCATGGTAGATAAGGCTCAGCAATTCTGATACAACTCAATTGTCTCTAACATTACCATTCACCCAGATGTCTCTAGCTCTACCATATTTGCTTTTCTCCGTTGTGACTGTAAATTGTCAAGTCATTGCAAGACACATTCACCTTGATCATCCCAGACGTTCTTGGACAATGAAGGCATCATTGATTACTTTAGCATTTTTGGCAGTTTGGTGCTGGTATTTTAGTCTCTAACAACAGTTCTTTTCCAACTCCCCTCACTCAGACAATCACCCCAGGCCGGGAACCACTGATGCTCATGGATTCAAACCATATACAAAATAATATGTTGCAAATCTTCCCAAGGAGAACATTTTAGGGCTTCTTAAGCTGGTGCCTTTGGTTCAGTGACTATTTTCTACATACTCTTCTGATTGTTGATTTTATTTTCAAAGAATCTGCTTCACTGAGATAAATAAAGAGGTCTCTGTTCTGCACAGAAAAGGAGTAAGGGTTATAGGTATATTCAGTGGCTAGCTAGTAAAGAGGCCACCAGTGGTGACAGATCTAGAGTTAACAGGGCCATATTACATTTATCACTTCCCTTGACGTTGTTTAGAGAAATTATGTTTGGAACTCAGAGCGACACAAAATTTGTGATAAATTTAATGTCAATCAGTTTCCAAAACATTTTAAGCCCATGTTTGCACTACCACTACCACTAAATTGTTATCCAGGCAAATAGCATCTTCAATATATGTTCCAGATGTCCTTCCCCACCAACATAACGCTTCAAATGCTTATCTAATCCTGATGTACAAATACTCTAAATGAGCCTGAAACCATAGAACTAAAAACAAAACTGCTCTGTAAGTCTGCATGTACAGTCTGCAGGTTCTGTGTTTTGGATTAGCTTACATGTGTAGATTTGAGATTCCATGACGGGCCTGTTGTTAATTGTTATCTAAAATGTATAGTTTATACACTAATTTAGAGAAGTCATGATATGATATTCTACTGATTGATGTCTTAAGAAGTACCAAAACTTGTTTTGCTGTAGTTACTTTGAGGGCATGAACTATAAACGTCATTTCTCCAACCTGCTGAGAAAGAGCATTTTAATAAATACCGGTAGTAGCATTACATTATTTTATAAAAACTTTGTTGTTTTTGCCAGTACTTTTTTTTTGTACACACTCAGGATAAAATTTTATAATCCAAGTTTGAGTGACAGGTTTGAGTGACAGGTTTGAGTTCATTATCCTTTAAGGTGGCCAAACACAGTTTTCACACGCACTTTTGCTGATGTAATTCAGCGTGCGCACCTGCACTATTTTTCTCTATTATTAAATGCAGTGTAATGATGGCTGAAGTCTTTTATTACAAAGATATGTTAGAAAAGGTAATGACGCAAAGGACCCAGAAATTCTCAGCTTTTTCTTTGTTACTGAAAAAACCCAGTTAAATGCAGCACATATGCAGTTGCTTGAACTGATTGCTTTTGCAGAAACTTGCCGATTTCGAATGATCCAGTCTAGTTGTTAGAATCTCAAGACATTGGGCAAAAAAATAGTTCAGAAACCATGTGAATGGTCCATTGCAAAAAAATCTGAATTTTGACATAGGGAATTTTTAACAATACAGAACATGCAATGAAAACGATTTACCAGGAATTATGAACAGTGTTGACAGAGGGGATTTAATGTCAATTCATAGTGGGCAAATGATGAAACAAACTCTAACGACTGGATCTGTTTAAGTCAACAAAAACCACTTTTTAGGCCTTGTTTTTTATGCCTTTTTTGGCTTTTACCATGGCAACAGCACACAAAATGCGAGAATAAACCCATCTCTGTGGTTAACATTGACTCTTGCAAAAAACGGGCACAAAAGCATAAACGGCTTAAAAGTAATGGTAAATTAGGCATAGACTCTTGAAAACTGTGTTTGGCCACCTTAATTCAAAGTTTTGTTCCATGTCAAGTGGAAAGACTACTCTAGGTTGACATTATTTTCTGTGAGCAGTTTTCATCATTAATAAGCGCTTATCTATTTTTGCCACACATTGACATAAGAAAATAAGATACATGTGTACTGTGAACTACATGACTTGTGAACTGTGCATAAAAATTATATGTAACATTAGAAATATTGGCTATAATAATGGATACCAATATCAATTATTTTCTTTTCTATTAAGTTCTGTGTGTATCAACTCACAGAAACTGTTTTACAGGACTGACAACAGTAAATGCTTTCATTTGCAAAAAACAAAAAAAAAACTATCACAAACTTGGAAGCTGCATAATTAACTGCCCAGAATATTCAGACTCAATTTTTCTTTAAACTAAGAGTAGTTTCTTTTTCTTACCCCAACAGTTCCTTCACTGTCAACAACTTCAGTCTATAGCTTGCCATCTTCCAACATTTCCCCAGTTACCTCAGGTGAGAAAAGAAAAGCTCTTCTTCTGTTTATTCTCTCTTTTCCGATTAAGATTCCAAAATATGGCTTACAAGTTTGTGACAGTTCAATAGCATGTAGGAGTACAATAAAATATCAAGATTTATAACACTGAGCACTAAGCTGTGTATGGTGAAAGCAAATCCAACAGTAAAATACCTATTAGATTTATACCACTAGGCACTATATGGTGAATGCAAATCCAATCATGTTAACCTAAATATATTAAAGGTTATAGGTATAAAAGTATATGACATGTGAGATGAAAACTCTGCAATGAGTTAGTCTTAAAATCTAAATCTATATTGTATATGACACAAATTTAAAGGTAAACAATTACGACAGTTACTCTAGTTTTATATGCACTAAGCAATCAACTAACTGTAACAGTACAGGTATTAAGAGTCTGAATGTTAGATTTCAAATTACAAATGTAATATAGTGGAGCAATCCTGCCTTTGATTGGTTCCATAAAATGTGTTGTTGTTCTAACATTAGATAAATAATTAACTCAGATCTCTGGGTGAGAAGAGTAGACTTGCCAACAGTCAAGATACAGAGTTTCTCTGATTGCATGTTGTATATAATATATACTTAAATAAGTGCACACACTGGATTTAAACCAGTTAGCTACTCTGCTGGAGTCACTACTGGAAGGTAAATTGAAATCCATAATTGAAGTTCAGTGCATAGCTTATAAGCAATTATATAATAATTGTATTTTCTTTTATAACCTTTTGTCACAGAGGAAATGAATATCTAATAAAATGGTTTTGGAAGGTTGAAGGTGTTTGTTATTAATTAAGCAATAAATAATTAAGTAATTAGTGTCTTAGACAGGATTCTACCAAGTACATCTTGTCTTGTGACTCAGGTTTCACAAGACCCATGTACGTCATTGAGTTGTAACATTGTCAGATAAGAAGTGTTAGTTAAACAATGTGTTCAAGCACATGTTGTGAAGTGAAACAAAAGTTCTTCAATCAGTTCATTTAGTGTTTTGTGGCTGGAAATGGTTTGTCCTTGTGCGGAGTTTGTGCTTGAATGTGTAGTTTCAGTTATTTTACAGTTGCAAACAACTTCCTAGTTTCAAAATGATTACTTTATCATAATCCTTTTTAATCAGCAAATTCATTTCTAAGGTTAGAAAGTTCCCACAGCACAGAGATATACTAATCTACAAATATCTTAATCTAGGGGATCATCCTTAAAGGTTGTTGTTAAACATAGAGCTCTGCTTGCCCAACATGCAAAACTGTTCCAAATATTCAAAACTTTTTCCCTGAAAATGCCAAGACCAGGCAAACATGGATCTGTATAACTTAACTTTGTATCCTGGAGATTTGGTGGTCTGTAAGTGGGATACTGGGCTGGAGATTTGTGATGTATGTAGATGCATAGCAGTTTTAGTTCTCAGTGCCAGTTTGCCAAAAAGAGCGAAATGGATTTTTTACATATAATTTGTCATGTCACACATGCAACAAACATGTTATATTGCTTTAGACCTTTCGTCAGTGTTATTCAGTTGTTACCTTATTGACTTCTTAACCATCCTTTCTTACCAGGAAATGTTTTTGGTCATCAACTGATAAACGGTGACAAAGAATTTCATTTAAGCATTCCTAAATGAGTGCCATAACATGAACTGGACCTACGATTGCTGTAAATAAGTCCTCAGAATTTTGAACAAAATCTTGAACAAAATCTTGAACATGCCCTAGTGGAAAATAAAGTTAGCATCTTAAAATGAAATTTTGTGCTGCACTCTGTTAGGTAGAGATTTTTACCATGATGGCCCAATAGGAATTAGGTAGGAGAAGCGCATACGCTATGCATAGTTAGTAGTCCCCCTCTACTAAAATGTCCTAGATCGACCCCTACTAGAATTGAGGTCTAAATTATAATCAATCAAGTGCTCCATCAATTCATTTGGAGGCTTGGCCACTTAAGAACATGGAGGATTTGCTACAAATACCCACCTTTCCTTGACTCCACTGTCTTCCAAATGTAAAATAGCTGCCAAACAGCCACTGTTCATTTGTCCAACATAATTATGCCCCACTGAAGTACTAATGGCACATTATGCTCCTTGTTCTACCAGCTGTGATGTTCAGATGCCGCTGCTCAAACTGCTCAGGTTCAGATAGATGTACCACAGTGGTGGGGTGCTTCACAATGAACAATTACATAATCGGAGGTGCAAGAGAAACAGAAAAAGGATGTATCATTAACTCGGAGGTGTACAGAGTTCAGTGCACTAATCAGAAAAATAGTACACAGAGGGTGAATTGTTGTAAACAGGACATGTGCAATGACTTCACTATCTCTGATGAAGGCAATGGTAAACCTTCTAATTTCACATTTTTGTAATCAATAAGTGTATAATTTTTTTTGTAAACCGTAACATAAAAGACTGGTCATTTGAAGTGCCAACTTAGTTCTAATAATACAAAACAAGAATCAGACCCTGGATTTAGTATTCAGGACCAGATCATTAACTTTGACAGTAACAAAACTTGATAGTGAAAAAACAAATAAGCTGCACTTACAGTGTTGCTAGCTCCTGCAACTAATTAGACAGTGTTTGAACTTTATGTCTCCTGTCTCTGAATATATCACTTGATTGCTTAATCATAGGCTGGTGTTAGCTACTTAAATAAGTTGTCTATCACCACTAAATTTTCCCCTGTTCTTATTAGTTTAAATGGATCATGTGACATGATATGTGATTATTAACAGAGAGACACCACCCACCCACAGTGCCCCTCCAAGGAAAATTCCTACTGGATGGTACTCATCCATGAAAATATTTCTGTAAACAAGCAAGCTTAGAAAAGGAAAATTGAAAGCAATTTGTTTGTTTTCTCTTTCAAATTTTACTTTTGGCTTTCAGCCTTTCATCTAAAAAACTTGAAAATAATTTAATGTAATTGTTGCGGAAAGTAAATTTAGTGGTGAGCAATAACGACAACAGAGCGTGTATGCCTCAGGACTATCAGTCTGATAGTTGCACTTGAAAATTTGATGTTAATATTTATCTCTTGAAGCTTTGCTTCTCTGACGAAAATTTATTGTAAGAACATCACATTTCTGTGGGATAACTATCAGCTGGTGGTCCCTTTAACAGAAACACTCTTTTGTTGAGATGGTAGCATAAAGAGAGTAGAAGTCATTGATTTGTTCTAGATTTGTGAGTCTAGCTAGGATACTATTCCTTTTCAAACTAAGAACATAAAGTTCTCTTCATAAACTAAGCTTGTGATTAATTAACTTAATATAACAATACGAGACATGCATGAAATTAAAAGATATACCTATCTTCAACAGGTGTCAGTTACATTGCATAGTGTGATAACAATAATAATTAATTTCCACAGAGCAGAAGCAAGGGAAGACAACAACACCACCTTTGCCAACAACAAGGCCCCAGATAGGTAAATATACTGTAACTAAATGCTGAACTGGGTTGGTGAAACTCTGATGGGGACAGGGGTCTCAAAACACTAACTCTTTGAAGGAACATGTGGAACCAGACTGGTATTTTTCAGTGGAGTAGAGGTTGACACTAAAACTCTTTGCAGAAAGCATATAGAGATGTTTTGAAGAAGCATATTATATGCAGAGCTTATAGTTCCTAAAGGCTGGTATTTTAAGCCAATAACTACAAAATTTTGACAGTTATTGTTTTATATTCCTCTGGTTCCTTGTTCTGCTGTAGCATGTGCTCAAAATGAAATCAGATGCTATGAAGGATGAAAAACTGTTAAATATAGCAGAGCTCTTGTGGGCTGAGAAAAGCCCACCAGCAGAGCCCCATACCCACCAAAATTACATAAACCCATATCTGACTTCAAAATTGTCAATTGTCTGTCTCTATAATCAACTTTGTTTCTTGTTTTCACAACTGGGTACATAAATATTTTAAACATTAACACTGACAGAGGTATACTGCTTTTGCCTTTGTCACCTGTTCAATATAAACATAATTACAGGACCATAATAAACAGCATTACCCCTGACAGTACAGTCACGACAGTACCAACAGTCACTTTCAAAACTGTATCCTTAATTGCTGTGACTGTCACATTAGGTCCATAAACAACTGGAACATCTGGGTTCAAACCATACTTACCTAATGTTTTCCTTAACCATACCAGCAAAATGTCATGACTCTCCAAGCAACAAGTTTTATGGTGAGGCGGAATCTTGGGAGCCAAATGATTGTACGGTTTGTGTTTGTCGTAATGGCACCCCAGAGTGCTTGGCCACAGTATGCCGTCACCCAGACTGTAAAGAACCTTTGTATATTAAGGGCCAGTGCTGCCCTGTCTGTCCCTTGGTTGACTCGAGCACCTCAGGGCATAATGAGGCAGGTAATGAAACAAGTTAATTTACTTCTTATACGTATAGAGTATTTTATTGGCAGATGTATGTGGGGGGGTACATACTTATAAAAAAAAATATTTTGAGTGACCATTTTCACAAACTGACTCATCAACTACAGGTGTAATGGGACACTTCACAGAAGAAATTCAGTTTAATGTTGTAGGTTTTGAAAGGTGTTGTTAAGTGCTAAGCAATAATCTTGGTTGGTTTCTTCCAACCAAGATTACAGGACAGTATCTCAAATATTTTGCGATCTTTTCAAAAAATCATTATTTATATACTTCTTTTTGAACCATTCCATCCGGAATTTCCACATATTTTCTGCAAAATTAGTTACTTTAGTTTGCTTTCAATCTGAAATTTCAACGGTACTGTAAATAAAAGTTAGGCAATTTATATTATCATTTCAAACCATCTATATTAATAATTATTACTGATTCTACTTCATCTTCTTTTCTAGACGTTATTAAAGCTTTTGCAGAGAATAAACTGGACACTGTGTTAGGTGTGTTTTTATTTTGTTGTTTTGTTTGTTGTAACTTTCTAGTGACTGACAGACTGACAGACTGACTGACTGACAGACTGACTGACTGACTGACTGACTGACAGACAGAATGACTGACTGACTGACTGACTGACAGACTGACAGACTGACAGACTGACTGACTGACAGACAGACAGACTGACTGACAGACTGACAGACGGACTGACTGACAGACTGACTGACTGACTGACTGACAGACAGAATGACTGACAGACTGACTGACTGACAGACAGACTGACTGACAGACAGAATGACTGACAGACTGACTGACTGACAGACTGACTGACTGACTGACTGACAGACAGACTGACTGACTGACTGACTGAAGGGTGGATGATGGATGAACGGACAGACTGTTAGTTATATTCATGGTCAAGCGACCATAAAATGTTTTGTGACATGGGCAAATTTATACACATAACAGTGCTCACAGAGATGACAATTCAATATACTACTTTCTTTTAAAGTGAGTATAAATCGTGGACAGAAGCGAGATGTATGCCGGGACATTCGTTCAGGACAGTATTACCTGGTGGGTCAGAGTTGGCAGTTGGACCAATGTACAACATGTTACTGTGGTAAAAGTGGCAAAGCAGCTTGTGCAGTGCAGATGTGTGAAAGAGATCCTAAGTGCAAGGATCTGCTTCATGACAAAAGTCATTGCTGTCCAAAGTGCAAGGATGAGAATGGTAGACAATTCACTGATCTCCTAAACTGGTGTTATCCATTGAGTAAAATAATTATATGTACAAGTATTTGAATGAAGACTAGTGCAATTATGGACTTACACTACAAGTGATATTTGAAATTTCTCTAAAAATTCTGCAAGCCTTTAGGCAAGTCCAATTTGAAATAATTCTCAAATATCAAGGCTAGAAAAGTGTAAATCCTTAATTGCTCAAGCTTTAATATGATTATAGTAATCATTTATTATGACTGAGAAAATTGCGAATACACACGCATTTATTTGCATCACAGTGCAAATTAAGAATTGAATGGGCCTGCTCTCAGCCAATCATTTGTCACATTTGTCACCATAAGTACAAATTTAAAATGTTTACAAAATAATTCATTGTAAATGATAATTGGAGGTTTGTGGAAAGGTATCCATCTTCACAAACTGAAAAAAAGGCAATTGTTTTGACACATTCTTTAATTTGTCAATCTCTGCCTACCACTGCAGAACTAAATGAAAGTATATCATAATTATGATCAGGTCATTAAAATTATAGAAAACTGTAACATTACAACTTATGCTCCTTTTATGTTCCGTGTGCGCCAATTTCCATTCAATCCTTGTGTATCCTTTTGTAAGGCCAGGTACAAAATGAAAAGATCGGCTTTACTTTTCATTTAGTTGTGAAGTCAACCAGCAAATGTTACGACACAGTGACAGGAAAGTATTACAGAGAGGCAGAGCTGTGGCAAAGAGATGAGTGTACCTCCTGTTATTGTGGAATTGATCGCAAACCTGAATGCACTGAGACTGCTTGCCCACCATTGTTTTGTGAAGCACCATTGAAGATCAAAGAAAGATGTTGTCCTGTTTGTCCAGATACCATTCAACAAGGTAAGGACAACTATATTTAGCAAGTCTTTTGTCTTTGTACAATGTATCTTCTTGCATTTTGTTTTTCCTCGCAGGATTTACATGTATGCAATCTCTGCATTTTTTTAAATATTGATATATTAAGTTATTGGCTGGCCAGTACGTCCATACAGTAACAAACTGTGACTGAGATAAAATGCTGCCCAGGGCTGTCATCTCTCCTTTTGCCAGTATGCATTCTGCTTCTATTCTGCCCACTCCTTGGCTACTGCTCTCATTTCACCCTTCTTGCAACTGGCATCTGTCTTCTTCCACTGTCTTCCTCCACTACCCTTTTAACTTCTGCATGACATCCTAATGGCATCCAGCAGTCACTGGATCTCTGTCCACAACAAACTTGTCCAGCAGTATTCCAACACCTTCTTCCTACATCCTCCCAATTCTGTTAATGTATGTCTTCTCAAATAATAAACTAGAGTGAAGGTTTCTGTTCTAAAACCGTTTTTCAAAGGACAACGGTTTGCAGTGGTGCAGTGCAGTTAGTTGGTTGCTGTTAGTGTTCGAACAGTATTGATGAGTTGAGTAATGTAATTTATAAAACAACCAAATCAGTTTTTCCTGAATGAATCTTGCTATCTAGAGTGATAAAGAAAAAAACTAGGCAACATTCTATGTCCTGCTCTCATTTCACTCCTATCATTTCAACCCTCCTGACATGAGTACTTTACACTATCCTTTTAACTTCTGCTTTGGCAATTTTTGCTCATAATAAGTCCATTTTGAGATAATTGCAAACAGAGCTTTTAATTCACACAGTGAATAATTTATGGGCAAGTTAAAGGAAACTAAAAATTTTGACCCAAAATGTGATTGAGCTCTGTTACCAAGACAACCTCCTCAAGGTAATATAGCAGCTAACAAAAACCCATGTACACATTTTTCTATGACACTAAATAAAAACACTCATTTTGTCAGGTTGTATGTATGATGGACAAAAGTTTCTTCATGGCGACTTCAAACTGCTGTTGGATCAGTGCACATTGTGGTGAGTGTTATAGCTGACTGGTGCTGCTCTCTACAGTCAGATATTTGCTGATTTTCCCACACAGCAGCTTGAAGCCAATTGTTTCATTTCCACGTAACGAATTGATGTGTTGAACCTCAGACCTAAAGACTTGGACAGTGTGGGTGCAGTTAACACTTAGAACATCTTGGTTTCATCTTGGAAGTGCATACCACCCTCAGTGTGTCGCATCCATATTTTGGGTACATTATATTCTACACATAATTTGTGTACATAAATGGAACAATTACTGGATGAGGTTTTGTGATATCCTGAATAATCAAGTTCAAGGTAGGGGTTATCATTACCTGTGACCCTGAGTGTCATTGACGTGATTATTGTATAAGTAAATGGGAAAACACTGCTGGCCAAAAGACATATTAATGAAATTTGTTAAAATTTGTTATGAATTTTAGAAGGTTTAAAAATCAAAGTTATACTTAAAGATAAATGGTAGCATGAGCATTGGATTGTAAAATGGCAACCATGCATGTGTTTTTTTGCAGTAATTGTGATAATGGTGATTGGCACTGTACAAGAGATAGCTGTCTGGGCTCAGAGGGTAAGTTGTGAAATTACATTCCATGTTGATTCCTGGTTTATCTTGAGTGAAATGTTGTAATAAATGCTCCACGAAGTCCTTAGGTTGCTACCAAATTTGTTTGGTTTTTTTTTTGTAGTTTTGTTTTCAAAAGAGAAGAATGTTGGCTAGTTATTTCCTTTCAAGAATGATGTGAAAACAAAGCTCAGTTGAGAAACAACAAAGGCAAAGGGGTGGCAAGAGATAAAAAAAAATATGTAGAGGAGAATTGAAAATTGTTTTGCTTCACTTCAATTGGTGATCATTGCACAGTTACAAAATATTGTGTATCTAGTTATGAAAGATATATTGAAGCAGTAAGATGCACTTTTGGTGATAGCCCCCTTCATGGCAGTGTACAGGCTTACATTGACAAGAACTCATGATTCACTCGTCTATAAGTTTAGATATTACTGATTTTTTCCTTGTTGCAGTACACGAAGATAGACGGCCAATCTAAACTTGTTGGTCCGAGACAGAACAAGACAGTTCAAACAGGAAAGTCAAGACAGGGCTGTTGAGTGCCAAGGAATATCCAATATTTTATCATAAAATAAACTCAGTTTACAATGAAGTTGATTTTGTATATTATGTTAGCCACTGTTAAGTGGAAAGCAAACACTATATTAAATGCACGGTGAAGCATCTGTGTATATAGTTATTTAGATGATATTTGTCAGGCTGTCAAGTTGTGATTTCTGCCCAATCTAGACTGATGACTTTAAAATTTCTGAAGAATCAAAGACAGTATCAGTGACAGGAAAAGAAGACACTCTTTTATTCCAAACCAAACATAGAGAAAAACATGGTTGAGTGATAATACTCACTCAAGAGAACTAATCACCATGTAACTACGCCTTATTCCCATGGAAATCCCTCTTTAAACTTAAGAGGGATTACCGGTACCTTAGAAATAAGACCTATTTCCTTTACGCTTTCTTTACTTGGGTTACCGGTCCAGTGTATCTACTCTGTCTTGTTGAGACATCATTGTTGAGGATATTTTCCCATGGTGGGAAATAGGGACAGATGTAACTAGTCATTCAGTGGCATTTGCTTTATTTGACTTTTCAGATAATATTATGTAGATTACTGATCATTTAAATTCAAATGATTTTGCTGTTACAGTGGCTGGTACAAAGCAAATAAAAGTAGCCAGGAGCAAGACTGTCCTAAAAGCCATTAAAAGGTAAATTAAATGCCTTTAATTGTGGTATAAAAAATGTGCCATTTTTCAAGCGACCCAATTTCATGAGCCAGATGGGTTCAATCTGACCAAAAGCAATAAACCAATAAGTACAAAAAGGATTAGTCTTGTTCCTAAACACTAGACGTTTACAACCTTGTAATTGAGTATATGTAATTTTGTATGTGTTTTATGCTAACATAATGGTTAAGATTAGTATTGGATAAGATAAACTAACGATTATGCTTTCACTACATATTCAAATGTGTATGGTTTTGAATTTAAAAAAGCCAGGAAATAAATAAAACAACCAGTGAATAGACAATGAGGTTCATTTTTACTTGATGATTTTTTTGTGTTTTAGTACAAGGCTTCACGTTAGCTGTCTAATTCAAGTATTTCCTCTATATCAAGTTAAGGCTATTTTGCGAGCATGGCAAACATCTAAAGGTATAGGAGGTTGTTTTTCTTTAAAGGTTGAGCACCACTCAGCGTTAGGACTGTTCTGAAAGTCTCTTCTGTTCTTTAACCAGTTCTATATAAATTGACAGCCTTTCTCAGACACAAAGTTGTGTGAATTCATGCTTATCAAATCTGGTGACTTTTAATAGTTTCTTATTTTTCACTGTTTTGTCAGTGAAAAATTAAGATCCAAAAACACCACATGATTAAACATACTACCAAGAGTATAAATGAATCAAGGAATTTATATCATTTTCAGCACACTACATTTAGTATCATCAAGACTTGACAAAATGCCAACAAATGTCTATGTTTTGCACCCTCCTCGACCCCCAAAAAGGAAAAGAAAAAATTGAAACATTGGGCCTGTTGTGTGGATCAACATCAACACTGAGTTAGCCTGCAAGGAGGAGTGGCTGAAGACAAAGATTTCTTGGCAAAAAGGTGAAACATCCCAAGACTGCTCACTGTCATTCCTGCCTGTGTAAGGGAGCAACATTTGTTATCTCCCTCAGGGGAACTAACTAACTGTTTTAGTTCAGTTCGTTCTTCACTACTTATCAACTCTAAGGCTGGCCATACTATGTTTTCTCATCTTGAGTGGTTCTTGTGATCCAAAAGAGACAAGTGGGATCAATCTCCTGATAGCTGGCAGGCCTAGACAAAGCCTTCTTCTCGTAGTCATCAAATAGATCCTGAATAAAGCAAACACATGTCAGTTACTTTAAGTAAAAAAAATCTACTTATTGATGAAATGGTAGAATGTACAGTTTTGGTCAGGAACAAAACCATCACCATACCCTATAATTTATAATGATAATGGCATAGACAGGCCATAAAATCTTCATTTTCTGTAGCCCCATGAAAGTACTGTATCAAAATAATACACCTTGTACTGCTAAAATGTACTTGTCTGCTAAATTGCAACTAATTTTTCAGGATAATCTAGCATTCCCACTAGGTTCAGTTGCACCCATCTCAAGTTCTGTGTCACTTCCTTCAAAGCAGCTGGTATTTGAGCCTACCTTCTGACTACAATTTGAATTTTAAAAGGCCCACCCTTTGACTAAGAAAGTAAAAAGGTTATCAGCTGTTAGCATGCACAAGATAATAAATATTTATAGATTATATACATGTCTTTACATTGAGTGATACTCACCGTAGCTCTTAGAATGACATGCTTTCCTTTCCAGTACTTCAGAATACCCAAATACTGTAGGGTGCTAATAATGTCACTTGGATGAAGTGCTGTTTCCTGGCTGATGTCTAAGAAATAGCACAAAGCGTTATCAAATGTACTACCAACTATCTTTTGCTCTCTTTTCAGTAGGGCATAGGCATTCCAAAAAATCTAATCTTTTGAAATTCAAGTACCTTGGTGTAACTATAAACCAGCACCTAACCTGGCACGATCATATTGATCAAATTCAGAGAAAAGTCTCGAAAAGGCTGGGAGTTTTATTAAGAATTAAACATCTGCTTCCTGCCTATGC
>OMLO01002998.1_pt1 | contig 13850 bp, 9 predicted proteins | sample 1674811 | NCBI WGS metagenome assembly OMLO01 (sample SAMN06265003, study PRJEB25207) | coral metagenome | isolation source: Coral host | place: Mexico:La Bocana,Puerto Morelos, Mexico | collected 2008-11-13
AAGATGATGTCGAAAGATGATTGTCGAATGATGTCGAAAGATAGCTGCTATGCACGTAACACTGAAAGCGGGTGTAAGTTTAAGTGTTCAAAGTTAGTTATAATTGAGTAGTAAGAATGTAATAGTACTAGTAATACATAGTAATAATGCGGTGTAGTCAAGGATTTGCAGTATGAGTAATATTTGAGAATTCTTTTGAAATCGCATGAGTCTTGAGGCAAGTGCAGTTTGAAAGAATTTTCAAATATCACATGTTGTGTAAATCCTTAACTGTTCAAGCGTTAATATGATTACTCATTTATTAAAAGACTGAGAAAATTGCAGTGCAAATTAAGAATTAATGGTAAATTGGCCTGCTGTCCACCAGTCACAATGCAGCAATATTCTCAGTCATAATTACGACTTAGTTTGAATTGTTTTTACAGAGATTGCTCTTACGTTCTTGTCCTAATGATAATTTGCTTTGATCTTTTCTTTCACAGTGCAAGAAATGATTGATAACCCATTTGAAACAAAGTCGGATAGCTTTTACTTTGTGGACAACAAACTAATCATGCATAATAAAGCAGACTATGCCTATGATGGATAGCGTTTTCAAGCATCATCACATCAGAAGTAGTGCTCAGATGTGTACAGTGACTTGTATAGACATTTAAAGACAAATTGAAAGCTTTCTTAGGATTCAATATCAACTCTCAGTCCCATGGCCAACATGAAAACTCTCTTTTCCACACATTTTATATAAATTCCGGTGGGAGAATTTGGTGTTGGGCTATGTCTTCCCCCATTAGATGGTTTGATCAGGGCTTGTACTCTTATTACTTGCCTTCTTGAATTCTTATGAAATTGTAAAGAGAAGTAAAGAGCTGATTGCTACTGTGAATTTTCAGGTTAACTAGAACAGAGGTATCTCATTTACTTGCTATGTTGTATAATAATTTCATGTCTTATTCAATCAAAACAAACAAAATGTTTTGGGAGGCTTAATTTGCCATCAGGAATAATTCCATTTTTGTAAAAAACAATTCAATCCTCTGCGCTTGCATTGCATGTTTGTAAAACAACCAACTATTGTTGATCTAGGGCGTAAGTCAAATCCACAACATTTGACTTATATTTAAGCATCTTGAAGATAGGTTTTGTATAATCTCTCAATGTTAGCCCAGTGGGCCTGTATTGTGAACAAAAGCTAGAAAAATACATTGTTGACATACCCAGATCACAGTTTCTCTCTGGTCATGATTGAAGTTCCTTTATAAAGTTTCTGAACATTAGGCCCCACTTTCCCCACTCCTGTCTTAATAATGTAAACTAAAACAGCTTTTCAATATGCCCTCTTTCCCAAATACCGGTAAAAGAAATGGGCATGTTTAGATTTAGAGCACTCTCAGTTTCAAGGTGTGCATTGTACTTCATTTGGTTTCATTTTCAATTACACTGTTCTATCCAGTGTATGTGAGCGTGTGTGTGCAGAAACTACTGTTTAACAATAAATCCTCGCTATAATGCTGTTGATGCCCAAAAAATCTCACTCTAATGTTTGAAAGAAGTCACTATTATGCACCATGATGCTCACATTAAAAAGCTCAAGGGCATATCTATTTTCCTGTAACATCTAGCTCACTACACCTTATAATAACATGCAGACCCTTACAAATTCAAAGTTCAACCGACAAATGCGTTTTTTGCTACCATTAATCAAATGTTTGGTGACTCCTCCCAGCTTTCCAACCATGTCTGAACTCTGCACGACAATTTGATTTGATTACTGCACTCTTGGCAGTAATCAGAAGCTGGGATATATGTTATTGTTGACAAGCCTATTTTCTAACCAGGCCAACAGTATTTTGATTGAACTTTTCCTCTGATTAAACAGTAAACCAAACATATGATTCACAAAGGTACTTGGACTGAAACAGCAAGGGTTCTTAAAACAAGGTACAGTTGTACCATACCTGACCAATACCAACTCCACACAAACTCCCAGCAGAATTAACTGAGTATTTCTTCCACTTAACTACCCTCCTGAAGAGTCCCCTCAATAAATTATTCACCTCTGCCCACCCTTTTGTAAATTGTCACTAAGGACACTAAGGACCACCTGCTGTGTCACTAGAGAAAAATTCCCCAAAAGCCATAATTACAATAAATCCTTTATTGACCAACATTGTTCAGTCTAAAAATTGGCTGGATATTGGCCTTGTTCTTTTTTTGTGAGTTTATAGACCGAAATGCCATCTCACTCCTTAAACACAAAGAAAACTTGGCAAAAATCCAGCCATCTTGACCTGTCACACTTGGTCAACAACCCATACAGGGAGACTGCTTCCAAGGAATGTATTTTTCCTTTCTGAAAGCGTGCTCAGTCCATACTGCCACAGCCTCAGGTCAACATTTCCCAGTATGGGCTTTGCACTTGGTTAGTGGCCAAAACTTAAACTCCTCAAAACCCACTGACCCAAAAGAGACCACAATTGAATTTCCCATGACCAGTTCAAACGTATTTCGAAAACAGTTCAAAGAGAATTTATTTGGTTATTAATGAAACATTCAAGCTAATACTTAAACATTCTCAGGGCTCCAAAAAAAATGGTCAGTAAGGTCATCTGGGACAAAAAGGTTCTCTTTCTCTGTAAGTACATTTATAAGTTTTCATCCTCTCTTGTCTTAAGGGGAAGGGATCAGGCAAGTTGTCTGCCAACTAAATCATTAAAAAACCAGACTTGCCCAGGGTAAGTAATTTTTGAGAGATGCTTGTCCTAAGGGGCAAGCTGGAATTCAATTTTCTTTTGAGCCCTGATTCTCCCAACTGATAACACATGACAAATGTATAGAAACTGTTGAGGAGAATTTGTATTTTTAACACTCAAAGGCCTTTAATATCATTCTTTACAGGAATGTGTATAAATCTGAGATGAGTGTATTCTCTTGTGCACAGACCACTTACATGTATCTACAGTGCTAGCTAATTACAAGAACCTTCTTTCATCAATCAGCATTTTAAAGTTAAACATTGCATTACCATCACAAAACTGAACTTGTGAGCTGTAAGACAAGAATGGACACAACAACTGTACAAGTAATAAATATTTGGTCCATCCCTGTCTTAAATAGAATGATGATACAAGAATAAAATTATACTTTTCTAAAAAGTCTTGACATCAAGGTATAAAAATCTCATTTACAGTTCTGTTGACCTATATCATTCTGATGTGCATACCTACAGTAAAAAAATACCAGCCACTTTCTGTGCCTGCTACATGAAACAGTTCTTAGTAATTCTAGCTAAGCTGGCCAGAAGAACCACAGGCACTTTGTCCCTAAATTTTGTCTATTCAACTAGAGTCCTTCCTCATGCCACACTGCCAGCACATCACAGCTTTGGTTTGCACAACAAGGCAGCACACTGCTTCCCTGAACAAAGAACGCAATCCTGCTGAACTTGACATGCTCTTTTCATGGGCTTGTAGGGATTGAATTGAACATCGACGAAACAGTGGCATAGAATGAAACCAATATTTTGGTTTCTAACTGAAAATTATCTTTTTTAAAAAGTCTGTTAAGTTAAAAGGATGATGAAATATAAACTCCATTTGAAGTTGTAGAAGCACATCCTACATTTAGAAACTGCACAACCCAAAGAACCTCAACATTCATCATGATGCAACAGGTTTTTTCTCACTGCTGCTACTACTACTAGCTTTGCTGCTTGATGGCAGCTTTGTTGCTTGGCTTGTAATACTGAAAACAAACTGCGCACAACCAAGCTTTATATAACTTCCATGATGCAACAGGGCTGTGCCTTCCCATCCTGCACCACTGCCACCAATCAGATTTGAACTACTTGTAGTACAGTTACAAGCTTTGACGATTTTTTGCACACCAAGACCCACAGTTCTTCGAGATCCCTTAGGTTTGGAGTTTTGTCTCACTTGTGCAGCAGCAAGCAATTTGTTTTTGCTAACTTTGGAAGGATCAAGATCCTTTGAAGACACAACATGTCTGTTGATCTTATCAGAAAAGTCACAGGAGTATAAAACGTTGTCTACATATGTTCCATGTTCGCTGTAGTTTATAAGTTCATACTGTTTTGATGTCTGTGGAAAGAAAGAATACAAATATCAGCAATCAAGTTGTCCATTCTAATAACATAAGACATTGCAATGATCTTAGTCTGTTCCTTTCATGCGCTAACTGGGGTAAACAAACATTATTTACCACGCAGAAAAACTTTGCAAACTACATAACTAAGCAATACCTCATCATAAAATATGGAACAATGTTTTTCCGAAATGAAGTTACAATGTCCATATTCTTGAAGACAAACATCCATATCTGGTCCTAAAAGAGAAAGCAAACAGAAAATACTCAAAACATCTTATTAGGATGAAATTTTAACAGTGCATGTCTTCAGAGTATTCCTCCACTGAGCTGGTTCTTAGTTGCCTTTAAGGTTTCACTCCAAGAGAGATGAGCTGAAGCCAGCTCTTTCACTGCAGTCCTTGTACATAACACATTAATTTCTTTTAACTGACCTTCATAAAATGCAAACTTTGTAATCATATAAGTATATCAACTAAGCATAAGTATTACATAATTTGCATAGCTGAATGTGAACTTCATTGAATTATTCAATGTAAAGCATCACTACTATTAATTTGACCAATATTAACATCGACATCTGTCAATTTTTAAAATTGTCAGCCAGTTAAAAAGTGAAGAACTTTATCTACAGTTCATTGAAATCTGGCTACTTTGACTTTTTTGGCTCATGCATTAATGAGAAATAGCCAATTTTGAAGACAACAACCAAAGTCTTTGTCAATGATGAACAACATGTCATGACAAAAAGATCAACCACAAACCTTGTCCCAAAGACAGACATTTATGAATCATTGGACACACAGGACCAGTGCCTGATAATGGACACAATACTGCTACGGATCTACCTGCAGGAACTTAAAAGAGACAATGGACGCATTATGCACAGGGAGTCTATTGTAAATGATTATTTAACGTTTTTCAAGTAACATGGTGGATAATCTGATAGAGATCACTTTCAACTTTACTGTCATATTCATCAAGAAAGGATATACACTCTAGATTATGATCCTAAACAAGCTTGACTATGTATACACAGCCAAGACAAGAATTACTTTAAGTACACTATTTTTTTTTTATTTACCGATTACTTACCAGCTTGTTGTGGGAGAACTATTGTTTCTTTTAAGCCATTGAAAGAAATTTTCCTAGCTGTTCCTGGGCTTGGGGGGACAGGCTGCAATTGATAAAACAAAACCTTAGCAAATCTAAAACTGGCTGAATGCTTGCAGGATGAATTATTAGTTACTAGGATGAACTATTATCCAAGGCGGAAATTTACCAGTATATTAGGAGACAATTTACCCATCTGTAAACGTAAGGTGACGCATCTGTATATTGTCTATGTGTAAATCTGTAGTTTAAACAAATTATGTGGTCAAATTCGCCTTTAAATGATTTATCTCTAAGCATGTCTCAAAGACATGCTGACAGACGAATTAAATAGATGGTTAATCAACCTCAGGAAGACAAATTACCCATCACAGACAGCTAATTTGTGTCATAGGGATAATTTCTCCCTTCTATTAAGTTGGCTTTAAATTACACCTGCATGGAAATTTTAACTTCAATGTCAAAAACTCAGTCATGGTCAGTAAATTTGGCCCTTGAGTCTCTCCTCACTGTTCTAATACCTTACCAATCAAACAGATGAATAGAATAAGGTAATCAAGTAAGAGAACATAAAATGTTTATGATGTGCTGTCAGAAATGTATGGACACCAGGAAAGAGAATTAACATTTTAAGCAAAAATATATAATGTTCCTACCTTGGTCTGTGTGAGGAGTTGCTGAAGCCTCTGATAGGCCAACACCTGAATGAGCCTTGGATCCAACTTGGCCAACTCTGTTTGTGACCAAAATAACTCGGTTCACAAAAACTACCATGAAACTACTATACAGTGACTATATAAATTCAAACAAACAAACATCGCTTTACTGTGTTCCAACACTAGAATGCATCACCCTTTTGATTTCTGGCCTTAACTTGGTAAGGTGAAGATCACCATTTTTTGCAGTTTTGTTACAAATATTGAATGTTTTTTTTAACTATTTGGTTGCGCTACATGTTGTTTCATGAAAATGCTCACAGTGAGCAATATCTTTCCGACATATAAATAAAGCTTATAAACAATTATTGGATGAGGTTTTTGCGATATTGGGAATAATCAAGGTCGAAATAGGGGTTATCAGCCAAAGCCGATAATTGTTTGGGGCTCTCTCTTGCTACTCGACTAAAATCCTATAATGGTGATTAACAAAAAACAAAATACTGACCATTAAATGCATCAACTCCAGCGGCAGCACAGATACTGTTTATGGCATTAGCAGTTGCCATGGACGTTGCAGCTGCTGCCTGGTTGACTTTGTTAGGACTTGAACCTATTGAAACTGGTGTTGAAGCATTGACAGTTCCAATTTTGACAGGATTGACATTTGCAGCACTTCCTGGTGCACCTAACGTTACTATGCTACCACCTGGGATTTGTCCAGTACCAGCTGCAGACAGCCCGGCAGTAGCAATTGTCTTTATTATGTTTCCACTGTTTGTACTAGTGAGTACTATAAGTTTTGTCGGTGTTGACGAAGCAACTTTTGTAGTGCTGGTGCCACTTGAGCCAGCTGCAGTTACAGTAGAAATTGTTCTGGTCGCAGCACTAACAGTTGTGTTCATTACAGAACTAGATGAAGGGACTGCCACTGTTTTTATAGTGTCGGTCCCGATTTTTGCTTTGACATTGTTAAAATGCCCAATATCACTGATTAATTTTGCAGTGTCATTAGACAGCTGTTTGCAATCAGCACTTAGCTGGGTCAAGTCATTACATGCTAGCTGTTTTTCAACAGTTTTAGGTTCCTGCTTAACAAGAACTTGCGAAGGTAAATGCGTTGATGATACAGCACAAACATTGACAGGATTCCCTGAACTTGCAACTGACTTTGTATTCAGGGGTCCATTCAAGTGAGTCTGTAATTTTGACGGAGATGCATAGAGTATCGTTAGTGGTTTTGTTATTGTTTTTCCGCCACTGGTGGTTGTAATCGTAGTGGTCACAACTCTACTTATGCAAGCGTTCGGCACACTGCTACTTGCTGGTGAAGCAGAAACGTGATTAGGCAAGTCCGACTTTGAGGTCAGACCATTTAACACTGGTTCTTTGCCTGTTCCAGTACTTGAAGAATTGGCTAAGGTGGAAGACGAAGAGTGCATATTTGAATTTGATGTTTCCCCTTTTGCAGAAGGCGTTTCCATGTGATTGGACATCAAAGTTTTGTTTACAGATGGCTGGGTCAGATGTTTAGCAATGCCACATTGAAGGCTTATCACACACTTCAGCCACTGAAAATACAAAGAATATGTGACAAGAATTAAATTAACTTTGATGAAAATAGTGAAATCACTTGCAAAACAACAGAACATTTTCTAGTAGATAAAATGTAAAGTTTAAGCAACCAAAATCAGTTAAAATAAAGTATATATGCCATATGTGGAACATTGGATGAGGGGAGGCTTATTTCAGAGGTGCAATGGAGAAGAGTGGAGGGTTGGCCTATAAAAAGGAGCCTTCTATTATTAGGAAACAGATTGGCCAATGACCAAGATGCTTACAAGTGGAAAAGGAAGGATGAGGAGGTGGGTGCATATAACTAGAATTTAACTGCTGGTTCATATTAAGAGATGACATCCCTGTTATCTGGGTGTATCTCATCTCAATGTCTCAGCCAGCTTTACCCTTACCTCTTCTTGTTCCTCAGCAGTTGGTGTATTGAGTGGCATTGAATGTAATGGTAGAGGTTCCTGCATCTTCTTGACATGTTCTGGAAGCAGTCGGACTGGTGGAGAGTTATAATGGTCTTTGATTGCTTGTGGAACCTACAGTAAACACAACCAGTTGCACCTTAAGTCTCAAAAGTATTCTTGAACACCTCAAACAAAGAATATGCTCAGCACAGGAAAATAATTCAGGGTAAGCCAAACAATGACTGTGGGATGGGGGGGAGATTATGCACTCATTATCAAAGTGGCAGGACAAGACAACAAGTCAACATTATAATTATAGCAAATGGCCACCTTGAGAACAGAAGAAAGTGGAAGGAGGCCATTATGGAGGGTAGGGATGTAATATCACACCAGTTTTTTCCTTGGCATTCAACATTTTCATCTTAAAAAAAAAAATATGTGACAATCAAATTATATCAATAAAACAGAACAAGAACCAAAGATGCATGGAAGAGAACAAGTGCCATTGTTAAGAGGTTATTTAAGCAGTTTGGGAGCACTTTAGTGGCTGTCACCATCGTGAATAGGTGCCATGACAAAAAATGTGGAGGTTTGACTGTATTTGGTTCCCCAGAGTTGTTGAAAGTAAAATCAGGAAAAATCACCATCTTCTTGATAAGATGGACCACTTATGAATTTAAATTCCCCAAATCACTTTCTTCAAATTAATATTTTATCAGCAAATTAATGGAAAGAATAATTATCAATAACAAAAACATAACTAAGCTAGCTTGTATGGTCAAGAGTGGGGAACAGTGGTCTTGTTCCTTCTTGGCAAGTTTAAGGGGTTTAGCCCATTAACTTGAAATAAAAGAAGTCAACTATTTTCCCAGTAAAACAAGCTAGTTCAGAATTTGTTTTTGTTATCATGAAATCAGTCAATAACTAAAAACAGCATTTCAACTAGAAGGTGAAAATGATTTGTAAATAAACAATAAGTAAACTTAATGTTGCAATATATTATAATGACATGAAGTTTGAAAATTACTAGACAATGTAAACTTCACTAAAATCACTTAAAACACACTCACCAATGTTGCTCTTCTTCTTGTCGGAAGGAAGGCTTTTCTTTTAAATGAAGGATGCTTCTTCAATCTGACAATCAGAATTAAAAAAACACATGAAAAACATGTAGTTAATTTACTGGCAACTCAGCTGCACAGTAAAACCTGGTTTTCAGTAGCAAAAAATTTTATTGAGAGTACAAGTAAGAGTCCTTTTTTTCACCATGAAAACAAAATCAGTGCATGAATCAAAATATCTATACACTTGACCTTTCATTTCTTTGTGTAAAATTAGACTCTAGTGATGTTTGCATCACTAGTGCAAATCAGGCTGAAAGTTATGTACTACATAACTTTCAGCCTGATTTGCACTAGTGATACATAATGATAATGATAGTGATACTACATAATGTGAGGAATTTTGTGAATTACCTGTGCACTCTCTGAAGGAAATTCATCTTTATTGTGTGTTGTGATATATTACTTCTTAAGTCATTATATGCTTGTACTCTCTTGCTGAAACGAGGGTCACGAAGCCCAGGCTGAAACAAAGCATAGGAGAATTCATCAATTAAACAGATGATGCTACAAAGGCATGCTTGATTGTTGTCAGAACAGTATATGCAAACATTTCTGTCAAGTTGCCTTAACACTTTGCGAATGTCAATGCCAATTTATACTTCTTAGGGATGAGAAGAACTGCATGGTCTGCATGGTCTGTTGCTTAGAAGTACATTGAACAGGGCTGTAAATTAGGCCAGTAACTTGTAACACCTTTTATGGCCAAGTATACTTGATGGGCCTGCGATGTTACAAATGCACTTAATTTCTGTAGTTGATACAATACATGTATAAAGAAGGAGGTTTGCTAAGAGTGTGAAAATCAAGGCTACAGGTGTGCAGAAACATAACACATGACAGCCCTGAGTACACAACACGTGAACTTCTTGACTGGGAGTCCAACTTGCTAAGCACTGGCCATGGCACTTTCCTATACATGTATATATTAACTTTTTAAAAGTATTTCATTGAAATTCACAAGATCTCAGAAAGAAAAGAGCATTTGACAAAATCGCTGTAGAAACAAGTCTAACAAGAGGATGGTACATATACCTCGGCGTGCTCAGCATGATTTGGACACATCCACATGCCACTTGGCACTGTCGTCAGTGGAGGATTAACACAATCCATGTGAAATGCCAGAGGACAGAAGTCGCAATGAACAAGCCGGCCAGCCAGTTCACTCCTACAAAAAAAAAAACCATCAGAAATACCATTTAATGGGGCTAAATGTTATCTAGGCAAAGTTAAACCTCAAGACAATGCAGGTCAGCGGTCTTGGACTTGGGTGGCCTGGGTAACAAGTGCAAGTCTAACTGGGGTGCCCCACTTCCCTGCAGTGCTCCTTCGTAAAACCCTTTATGCCCACTCCACCCCCACCCCTCCCACTACTTAAGAGGTAAGAATCTGGTAAGTACTGGTTGGTAAGTATTCCACTGAACGATTCAGTGTGACAGTGCCTAGTGCTGGCTGCTGGCAGGGTTGCCTTGGATACCCTCTTTTTGTGCTAAATGTTACTTGGCTCCTCTCAACTCAATGAAAGAAGTTATCATTGATGAGTTTAATTCAATTTTAAATAGTCTCTTGATCAAATCTTCTTAGGTATAGATATCAGTGAGAGCAACATGGCTATTATGAACTTATCAATTGAGCTAATAAATGCCTTACCTACTACAAGCAAAGCAAAGTCGTCCAGGTGGTATAGTGTGTTCTTCCTCTTCACCATTTCTGCAGAAAACCAACAATAACTAAAGATTACTTTTCTTGCTAGATTTGCAAGGCTGAATTTGACACGTTTCTAGTAAAGGTGTTAAAAACCATTTCATGAACGTTTTCAGGAGGAGAGCAACTGTTGGGCAAAACTATTAGAACTGATTTTTTTTTTAAAAAAAAAACTTTCTATGAGATGGTCAAACCAAAATTGTCTTCACAGCTGGTCAATTTGCCTGGTGCAAGCCCTTAATGAAATCCTTGACAGTACAATGTCTCCTTTACTCAAACTATACAGAATTCCTGTCAATGCTTACATGAATCTTTTCCCATTCTTCATGGGAACTCCTCTTTCCTCTGTGCTATTTTTCCTCTTTCTGTCACCTAAAGGCACAATAGAATACAAGCATATTTAGAAGGTTAATAAAAAAACTTATCAAAACTCTTTAACCTGAATTTTCACTGACTGGAACAAAATTTCCAGTGCCCAGAGTAAGAATAATCAAATGATCGAATCAATCAATTTAATTAATTAATTATTGACCTTAAAAGATGATCATCTATTCGTCAATAACACACCATAACCCTTTCCTTGTGTGTTCACAGAATTCCCTGAGAACACACTAAATTGCTTTACAATTTCCCGTACAACAAAATTTGCCTGACCTGGCACTAGGCCTTATTTGAGAGGAAATATGCCAAAGAAAATTGGCAATATTGCGATGGATAGATGTATTTCCAATTTCTTTAACCACATGACTAGTAAATAAGGAGACCTTCAATGATAAATCATACTTGCACAACAATATATCTTTGTGACACCTCCCAATTCAAATATGTTTTCAAATTGGACAAGAATGTGCCACATGTCATGGGTCAAAACTTCTTTACTCCCCAGGGAGACAACAACTTGAACTTTCTGACTTGACTTGGTAAATTTGTCTACCAGCCGACATCAAGCAAATGATGTTTTCACAAGCTGTTTGTTAACAAACCACTAAATGACTGGTCCCACAAGAAACAGTGAGTTTTTGTTTGAAACAAAACTCACTGTCTTCCTTGGGGTCAATCATTAAGTGCTTTTCAATCAATGATCATGCATGGAATGTTTGCCTTAATTAGACTTGCCTGGAAAGTAAGTGTTGCATTTGAGTTCCGGTGGAAGAGAAAATGTGGTTGGATTTTTCCCAGTAGTCATTTTTACCAGTGTGGAAAAAGGAGATTCTGATTTTGAATTCTCAACATGTTTAGCAGCTGTCATTGAATGAACCTCATGCCCACCATGGTTTACATGGTCATTTAGGTTGTTTTCCTCCTCCTACAGAACAAGCAACAAGTCACTTCCTAGTTTAAACAGAAACATTCTTCTAAGGTTATGCATTTTTATTAATACCTCTCCAGACTGTAGTATTCATGTTGTCAGAAGCAAACAAAAATCGGTGTGATCATGTTTCCAGCCATATTTATTATTATACATGTATAAGTTTATTTTTTTTGTAGAAAATTTAATATGCCTGGTTTTAACACATCTGCAACATAAACAAGCACTGATATTATCAATAAGCAAAGTTCCTAAACAGGTTGGCTTGTAAGACTTTGTAAATAGCCTAGGTATCTCATAAGGTGCCCTCTATGGTTTTTGGAATTTTATATGATACTTTAAATGGAGGAAACAACAAAGTTTTACTCAAAACTATGTCAAGTTGCAATTGTGCAATGATCTTCACGGTAATGAGAGTAAACCATTATTAAAAATATCTTAGAAGCTTTATCTAAGGAATAGATAATTAGTCAGGCTTCAGTAGGAAAGCCCAAGTAAGGAAATGCAGGCCATTCTTTCTCTTGGTCGCCAAAAGGGGGATCATAGTACCAGGTGTTCTTAGTGGAGAGCATGGAAACCAGAAATGAGAATTGTAACAACTTGCTAATTTTCAACAACATAATTTATAGAATGACGCGTTTTGTGAACAAAGTTTTGGATAGAACCAAGCCTAAGTATACACTCTACAAATTCTATAGCTACAGAGCTACCCAAATTTGCAAAGTAACTACTCGTTCTTATGAACACCTCAGATGTTGAAAAGATCAAGAATCTTTGAGAACTTAACTTCAGAGTCAGGCAAACAACAAGCAATTGGATAGAGAATATGTTCAACCAAGCAACTTGAACAGCAAATATCCGAGCTTAACTCTTGAGTTAAATATCCTGATTCTTTTACTTGTTTTTGTGTTCAATACTGGTAGAATACAATTTGATATTGAATACAACACTTTTAGATAGTCTTGCTTAGAAACCAAAAAAATGAAAGGTAATCTGTTTGTCAAGCTTAAAATTTTTGTTCACATTCTTGCAGTCAGCAATCATTTACCAGCACCACAAATATACTGTCATAAGTTAGTGCAAAACATCTACCTCTTTGGGCATTGCTTTGCATTCATTACAAAGCCATTCCCCATCTGGAATATCATCTTCTTCCAAGGGAGGATCACTGGAAAACAAAAGACAACAATCAAAAAATATGTACAGACATGAATGATCATAACTTTTGTATTATGTGGTTCTTATTACATTTCCATCACCTGCCACCATTGGTACAATAGTGCATATGTTAGGAATTTCCAAAACAAAAAAATTGGCAATGGAAAAGCAAGTGATCTAACACCATTTTGTGATTTATACTGACTACAGAAGCCACACTTAACAAAGCTAGTTGAAGATAAACTGAGAATGTGACTTATTCAAGATGACAAAACTTCTGATTAATTAAAGAATGATTTTGAGGGTACCAGGGCATGGTATCGAGAATGCAGGAATAGATGATCAGAGGACATAAACAAGATCACGTTTCCCTAAACTAAAAGGTCTGTATTTGTTGTAGCTTCCTGGTGAAAATGTCAACTATACAAAGCCAAAGCCAGTTCATTGTCAGAAAAGAAATGCAATCATCTTTTTTTCACAGATATCCCCAAATTTACCAGCCTTGTACCCTTGTGGAAATCTTTCTGAATTTATAGTCAAATCTACAATAAAAAATTTTAAAAGCAAGCTTTCAATATTTTGTCAACTATGACATTACCTTTCAGAGCATTAAGTTCAAACGACACTTCTTGAATAACAGATTGTGAAATCGCTCATGGGCTTAAGAAAATATTAGGGCTTCGCATCACCCTACTCGAGGAAAAAAGACAACTTG
>OMLO01002999.1_pt1 | contig 13849 bp, 5 predicted proteins | sample 1674811 | NCBI WGS metagenome assembly OMLO01 (sample SAMN06265003, study PRJEB25207) | coral metagenome | isolation source: Coral host | place: Mexico:La Bocana,Puerto Morelos, Mexico | collected 2008-11-13
CCGCGGATGAACACTATTGCGTCACGTGATCAATCTAAACCAATTAGAATCGGAGAAAATTTAGTGGTGAACTATAAAGAGTTATAGAAACACAAGTGACATTATGGGAAAACGAGAAATCCTATGGTAAACCGTTGTCCAGTCGAGTCTTCCACAGCTTTTTGGAGTTCTCCCGGGGAAGCTTTCACGAGTGTTTCTGTTATTAATCAAAAAGATTATGAGCTCGAGATTTCTAATTAAACAATAGTGTTTCTGTCGAGGAACCAAGATCAAGATTAAGATCACCAGTTTAATGGGAAAGGGCCCATCACAATGTTCAGGCCACAATAGCATTGAGAATTAGTTAAAAGAGTTTTAGAGGCTGAGTCAAATGTTACTTAAATTTAACCATAGATACACTTGCATGTACCTATTAATTTGGTTTCCTTCCTGATTTCCTTTAGGTCACTTGGTGCTTGGTTCTATTGTCTGGTTCCATTGGATTTGTTGCCGCCAGACCTCAAAGTCCTTTGCCATCGTCCGTCACCTGCAGTACCATAAAGGCAGAAATCGAAGCACAAAAACCTTACAATGTGCAGTGCAGTCCGTGTACAGAGAGTGTCAGAACTGTTACTGTCAATGGCACACCATTTACTTATCACGTTTGTAGAAAGAACTGTAAGGAGGCAGTGACCATGCTGGATGTTTCAAAACTCGCAGGAAGAAATTTAAGCTGCTCTTTTCCTACCGGATGTAAGCCTACGTCTGGGTAAATGTTAGATTGCAGAATAACAACGGCTATTATTTATAACGATTAACCAATGGCAGCACCAATGAAAAATATTTATTAGCAACTCTGTTAAAGTTGTAAATCTACCCCAGATAGACTAGAGAAAAATAAACTGTGCAAATTCCATAACTATCGTATTTTCTTGTTTTTGTTTTTCCTTTGGTAACTTCCTATTACGTTTTCAAATAAAGTTTCCATGTAACGCGCACTCTGATTAGCTGAAACAGCGTCCTTTTATGAGAGAACGGAGCACAGTGTGACAATGAGTTGCCTTTCCAAATTTTGCTTCGGAATTTTGACAAATGTAACCCAAAGTGAATATTCCCTGCGACTCAGAAAAAATCGATGTTAACGAATTTTGTGTTAGCAGTAAATATTGCTCACGGAAACATTTGTTAACAACAGTTAGTGAAAAAACACTGTACGAAAATAACACATTTTGCTAAATTCCGACAAGGCGCGTAGCAAAATAAACAAATTATCAACCTAGCGAATGCTTCGATATGACAGAGAAATTCCACTTAAGAAGTAAACCAACGAAAGAAAAAAACATTTGGCTATCTATGTTTATGACGAGAAGCTTTATATTTGTAAAAATGCTCAAACAACACTTGTTGTGTAGTAACGCTCCTTTCCTTAGTAGCGATCTCCGGTCATCTCAGCAACGTTAACCTCAACAATTTCAATCCAAATTTTTTCCACTTCATAAACCGCTTGAAACTTGGCATAAGAGGTGAGATGCCATAATTCACATGTTCCTTTTCCAAATCAGAATTCCCAGTGTTATAGGCCGATATGAACTCAGATAGACGTCTTTAATTCTGATCGTGCTTCAAATTGTTTGAAAACAGGTCTTTCTTCCCACTTCTAAAAGTAAACAATCATCACAACGAAAACGGTTAAAATATTTTAAAACTTCTTATTTATATTATTATAAAAAATGAATAACATTTCTGTTGGCAACAATTTGCTTTCTAATTGCACGAATAGTAAATCTGGCAGTAGGTGGGACTATAGATACTTGTTGCTCCCTGGGATAGAAAGGAGAGTGGGTTGTAGCGACGCACCCTGAAAACTAAGTGGGACGGCGGAACGGTTAGCAGACTCAAACCCCAAAACAAAAACACAATGGGGGGCGATTAGCGGAAAGAAATCCAAAGCAGAAATGCGGTTGGTTTGTGGACACTCCCAAAGAGAATGAATGAAAGCAGACACCCTTAGATGGTAAGCAGACCCATGCAGTGAATTAACCGAAGTGATAGCTACCTCACCCGACAAGGAAGCACCTTGACCTAGCTACTTGCAGATAGCTAAAAATTATGGTGGGGCAAGGGATCCACCCAGGCTGACACAGGCGATAGCTTAGTGGAAGATGTGCATCTAGGCCAATAGTCCAAGTTTATTGATAGGGAGGGTAGAGGAGCAAAAGAAAATACCGTATAGTAGTAAAAGAAAATACGTGATGTGCCTAGACTGCTACTAGTACAAAGACTGGTGCAGCATGACATGTTCATGAGCACTGTCTGTTGAGACCAGATATGAAACAGATGGTAAAACTAATAACGCGGAATGAGCATACAGCAGAAATGGATAGGAATAATTCACAATAAGACAATGACGCTAATAGTATCCTTTGCTTAGGATATCAAGTTCCTTGGCAGTTCGTAATGCACTTGCACATTAATTAAAGAAATAGGATCTCTATGACTAAGACATGTTGATGGACAGTAATGCTAAGCTCTTGCGGTTAGCTATAATACTTTAAAAGTTAAGTGAACATTTATGATTTCATGGGTAAATGCCTTAAAGGCACCTCTCGAGGTCATTATAATATATATAAGTGCTACAAGTAACATAAATGCACATACACAGTTACTCAGGAAAGAAATAAAGTTGCAGAATCTGCACTCTCTGGAAGAATTTCTTGTTTTGCCGTTTTGGTATAGAAACATGCCATTAATGGAAACTTTTTTTAAAGTTTGAGGGCCGAGACTTGTTTCTGAATCATTAGTGTAAAACTGCTGATCGATTGTCATGACAATGAAACCCGCGTTCTTTTCATAAGTTAGTGGTGTAATCTAATAAACCTGTACCTTGGTGTAAGTTCAATCCACCACCTGTTTAAAGCGCATCTTTCGATTATCGTTGAAAGGTTTCTCTTATCTTAACGGGACAACTAGATTGAAGATCTTTATATAAGGACTCTTGTTTACCTAAAGCCCTAACCAGTACAACAATCTCGAAACACCTCAACCAGAATAAGAAGAAATAAGATGTCAGCAAAACACTATTCACAACAGCACCTTAAAATACTACAGTTATGGAATACAGCAATACATATTTTTAAATATTTGGTTTTCCAGACTTCCATGCTTGACTTTCTCTCATGATCAGTATATATTGATTTTATTGCTTTTGATATTGGCCACTTCACAATCGTTATAAACTATATCAATATATCACGGCTATCATCGCAACCAGTACCTCCATTTAAAGATATCATTGTTCTAGCGAAATACACTCTTGATTTATCTAACGTAAGATCTTCAACATTTCAGTGTCGTAAGTCTGAATTGTTTGCTTAATGGGTGTTAGTCAGTGGCTTAAGGGTAAAATCAGGAGCACCATAAAACCATAAAATACCACAGGTATGGAATAAAGCAATATATATTATGAATATTTGGTTTTGCAGACTTACAAGCTTGACTTTGACTTCACAATCTTTATAAACTCTATTAAAATATTCTATTATTGCACCCTTAAAAGGGTTCGGCTATCGCTGATCTAACGGCAAACTACACTCTAGATTTATCTCTCTGTGTGTGTGTGACTGAAGACACGCGACAACTGTAAAAAAGTTCGCATTGATTGAAAAAGGACAAATGAGTGAGATACACTGATTTTGTACGGTAAATCGGTATCAAATTAGGAAGAGCAATCAAGAATTAGCTAGCGATCCATGAATTTAAAAGCAAAGTGAGTTTCGAAACCGTAACTTAAGGCTTTAAAACACCTTTAAAATACTAAAGCAAGTCACACCACCCGTCTTTGAACATATTAATCATTTAAGGCTGGAACTATTACGTAACATTTTAATTCGTTATCTCTTCACGTTCTGCCTCGGATAATTTCTTAATTCATGTCATAAAGAAACATTTTTGAGTTTGCATTGGAAGTTAATGATTAACACTTCCTGTTATGATAATGAATCTGGAGCTCGACACCTGGCATTATTTGGGAGGCGATTAAATGTATAAATATATCCGTTTCCTAAATTAGAGTTCCCATTGTTACTTCAACTCACAAGACGTCATTGGCTCTGGCCTTGCATTTAAATAGGTTGTAGAGTAGCTCATTTATTCCGATTGCTAAAAATATACAAGTTTCACAAAAAAAAGAGTTAAACATTAACTTGCATTGATGATGTTAACTGAAAAACCCCCTTGTTTGTGATTCCATGGATACATGCCTCAAAGAGACCTGACAAGCTGTTATAACAAAAACGTTCTGCAGATATGCAATTTGGGAGATATACATATACCAAAACATATACAAACTTAGATTCGTTGATATCTGAAGCTGCAACGGAACATTTTCATACCTGAATGGGTCATGCCACTCTTCGTTAAATTACTCAAAATACTGACACGATTTTCCTCTTAGAGGTTTCAAATATTCAAATTTTCAAAGGTTCGGGCGTTATTTTTAATTTCAAATGCAGGATGTAGCCTTGTTTCAGCATCATTGCACTTAAAAATTTGATTGTCATGGCTCTGAAACCGACATTTTTCTTACAAGCAAGTCACTGAGTTAAGGGTAAAATCTGTTGCACAGCTGATAAGTACTTCTCTTCGTGCATTTGTGCTGCATAAAAAAACATCCCCAAGGGCAAAGCACAGCCGTGCAACTGCAACTCATTTTATTACTGAAAAAAAGGATTGAAATTCCGTTTAAGGTTTCTCTTATCATGAGAAGACGACGACCAGAATGGAATTTACCTTCAGCGCTTTCAGATTTGTTCCGTTTCGAAAATATATTTTTCATAACAATAGATTCAGTTCAAATTTATGATCTTTCGTAAATTCATTTGCAATAGATTCTTTTGTAAGTAAACGGAAGAGCAACATGCATCACTAGACTTGCTCAGACTTTGCAACAATTAGTATGAAACAAAAGTACTCTCAAAGACAAATATATTTAGGGTATATGTTACTCTATTTATTTATTCTAAAGTATTTTTAGTATATTAACGGTATATAAAGGCTAGATCTGAAGAAAGCAAACTATCCGTCAAGTTTAAAAACAATTTCAGTTCAAAGATACACTTTTGAAGAGACGCAGAGAACTTAAAAATGGTCGATTCTCTATCACTAGTAAGATGTTCATTTTATCTTGTTTAAATGGAATTTGAATAGTTGCTTTTAAGTTTAAGAATTCTTCTTTCAATAACCGTAGTATGTTTTCCGTCTTTCTGAGATGTTCTTTGGCGCCGTACGTTTAACTTAACTCATAAGATTACGTTTTGTGGGTCCGGTGTTAATAACTAAATTAAGGTTCATTTGCTGCATAATATAATTTAGCTACCGTGAATAAGAACGGCCAGCATCAATCAATCAATCAATGCAATACCAGTAATAGAGATCACTCAAAAGAAAAACTAAAATATTCAAGTTTGAGATACTTTCCCAATATGATTTGTAATATTCAATTCAATGATGTGCCTCGCGCTTATCCACATTTCGATATGATAAACATTCTAAGCCGATTCTTAGTCCTGTATCCCTGGTCAGGACTTAACCTATGTGATAAGCAGCGAACGACACTAAACAACTTTAAAATTATAGTAGACAAGGAAAACTTACTGTTTTTATTGACGGTACGTGCAAAAAATGTACTATATGGACTACTTGATAAATTTTACATACTGACAAATACATTTAACTAGGTTGGAAATGGATTAGTATATAAGCTCCGTCGTTTTACCTTCGTACCTTTTTCTAACTTATGTATAAAAATTTCATATCTCTTATTCAGTTATTTTCTTCCTTTTTTAAGACCATTTTTGGCAATCTTTTGTGTTCAATACCTTCGGTACGAAAGTTCTCACTATAACTTTGTTTTCTTGAATCACATTCGAGGACCTATGAGTAGCTAAAAGTCCTATTAATCCTGTTGTGTTTCGTTCCTATAGGTCACTTGGTGCTTGATTGTATTGTCTGGTTCCATTGGATTTGTTGCCGCCAGACCTCAAAGTCCTTTGCCATCGTCCGTCACCTGCAGTACCATAAAGGCAGAAATCGAAGCACAAAAACCTTACAATGTGCAGTGCAGTCCGTGTACAGAGAGTGTCAGAACTGTTACTGTCAATGGCACACCATTTACTTATCACGTTTGCAGAAAGAACTGTAAGGAGGCAGTAACCATGTTGGATGTTTCAAAACTCGCAGGAAGAAATTTAAGCTGCTCTTTTCCTACCGGATGTAAGCCTTGGTCTGGGTAAATGTGAAGATTGCAGAATAACAACGGGTATTATTTATAACAATAACGAAAACGCTAATGACAGCAGCAATGAAAAATATTTATTAGCAACTAAGTTAAACATGTAAATCTGCACCAGACCAACTATAGAGAAATAAATTGTGCACATTCCATAACTATCGTATTTTCTTGTTTTTTTTTCTCTTTGGTAGCTTCCTATCACATTTTAAATAAAGTTTCCATAGAACCCGCGCTCTGATTGGCTGAAACGGCGTGCATTTCCAGAGAACAGAGCATAATGATGGCATTGACTTTTCTTCCAAAATTTGGGATTTTGACAAATTTAACGCATATTAAATATTCCCTGTGATTCAGAAAAACGCAATGTAAACGAGCTTCATCAGCAGTAAATTCTTGGTTTTCATGTGACGTCATCATTTCCCAAAAAAAAAATATCCATCGTTGTGAAGTTCTAGTTTTATCAGATGTAAGACACTCTAAAAAGGTGACGTTTTGCAATGTTTCAGCCTGACAGGGTTCCTCATTATTTAATAGAGTACATTTGAATTTCCAAGTCTGTGCGCTGCGTGACATTAAAATGGCAGACTGATAACCTTCTCGAGTAGGGCAAAAGAAGAGTTATTGCTCAAGTTTTAAAACTATGCCTATTGTTATGGTTAGGATTTTTTAAGACAATGAAGCCTTTCTTGTCCGTCCTTAGGGTTTTTTCTACTCGGTGTCGCGAAATTAGATTCGGGTCAAATCGGAACCAGTCGGCAAATTTACACTGATGACATTTTGGTTCCTCACGGGAGCCTACAAAGGATAAATGTCTTTCTCATAGCAGTATTACTTGTCGACGTTCCTCTTGGTTAGGCTGACCCCTGATCGTGAGCCAGCAAAAGTAAAAGATAAAACACGACTTGTAGTATTCATGACGTCATTGTACATTGTGTGACCGAAGGGTATTATGGTTGTAGAGGAACACATGGTTTGGTGTGTGTTGCGTTTAATCGGATGTGTTGTGCGACTTATTGGTTTAATCCGAATATCTTACTGCATGAGAAACACTACACGACTGACGAAGATTTCATGAGGTTTCATGTTCGCATCTTCACAAGTTGGAATAAAAAGTTAAGCGATGGTTCGAGTTAAAAGCGTCGGTTAGAATGTTCACAAGTTTGATTATAAAGTTCAAGTATGGGAGGTTTCATATTCAAAGCGTCGGTTCGCATCTTCACCAGTTTGAATAAAACGTCGTGCGGTTCGAATGTCACGTGTTTGATTAAAAAGTTATACAAGGTTTCCCGTTCTAAGCGTCTCTTCGCATCTTCACAAGTTTGAATAAAACGTTAAACGAGGTCCGTGTTCAAAGCGTCCTGCGGTTCGAATGTTCACAAGTTTGAATAAAAAGTTAAGCGAGATTTCATGTTCAAAGCTTCGCGGTTCCAATTTTCACAAGTTTGCTTAAGAAGTTAAGCGAAGTTTCATGTTCAAAGCGTCGGTTCGCATCTTCACAAGTTTACTTAAAAGGTTAAGCGAAGTTTCTTGTTCAAAGCGTCGGTTCGCATCTTCACAAGTTTGACTCAAGAGTTAAGCGTGGCTCATGTTCAAAGCGTCGTGCGGTTTGAATGTTTACAAGTTTCTGAGGTTTAAATAAAAGGTTAAGCTAGGTTTTGCGTTCAACGCTTCGGTTTACATCTTCGCAAGTGTGAATAAAAGGTTAAGCGATGGTTGAAAGGGATTTAGGCGAGGGTTGATAATTTATGACGCGCTACAAGGGTGTAACTGTGCGGAAAAGACCAGCTGACTTGTATTTAGTTTTGGAGTGTTTGAATCCTATTCATTAAATAGTTAAACAATTTCCAAGTTCCATTGCAAAAGCGCTATTGTGGCAAAAAAAAAGATCGCATAACTTATATAAGTTGTATTTAGCTCAGGAGAGTGAATTCAGGAAGGAGCTGCAGTTGTTATGGCTTACAAACGTTTCCAAAGTTTTGATCAGCATTCAGTGTTCTTTTATGGCAACTATATCGCGTAACTTTTCACTTCCTTACTGTCAAGACAGCGCTTTTCTTGTCAAAAACGTCCCCACCCCACTCCCCGGCTATAGATGTGTCCAACAATCTACAGCAATCATTGCCGCACCCTCCCCTACAAAAGCTGGGTTTTTAACACTTATCGCTTCCGAAGATTTTTGAATTTCGCGCTCGGTGAGCTAGTTACGCGTCGGTGATTCCTGACCTTTGTCTTACGAAAAATAGAAGCCCTTTCCTTCAAACAATAGAAAATGCCATAAAAGGACAAAAACTGATGAAAGCCAAGCCGAAAATCCAAACCAAAAGTTTGATACGGGCTAACTAAACAGTTCTTGCTCTAGAAGAAGTATTAATTTCGATGTTTCGGAGCTCTAGAGTAATAAAATTTCGTTTCGATGGCAGAACTCAATGACAGATGTTTCTGTTACAATACGGCCGCCATGTTGGTGCCCATGTGCATGGACCAAGCAAGCTTTGAACTCCTTGTCTCTCTTCTTTTAGCCACAATACCATCGTATTGCATACCGGCCATCGCACACATTACTGAATCTTGCATTTTTGCGAGAACGAAACCTCTTTCGAAAATTAATTTTGGTCATAGAGTGGTTTCACTACTGACGAAGCTAATAACAATAGAATCGTCTCAGTCATTAGTTTTTATCATAGTGGCTCCATCAGTTCTCTTTGTTGTTATTAATTGCTAATTACAAGTTACACCACCCCCGTATGGAGGTGGGCATTGTAATAAATAAATAATAAGTAATACATTAGTCACTGTATCCGAAAATCAGTCATCCAAGTTTTCAATAGACCGCATAACAGTCGTTTTTTCTTCTCTATTCGGATGGCGCGAGGCGCTGTAAGCGTAATCCTCGCGCTAGCCTCACACGCTCCAGACCTTTTGTTCGAATACCGCCCGCGAACCCGCCCATGTCGCAAAGCATTGTTTGACGGATATTGCCTCTACAGGAGCCCGTGATGGGCTCCTGACCTCTATTATTAGGTTCAAGACTGGCAGAATTTTTTTTATTAGATTTAGAGTAATAAAATTTCGTTTCGATGGCAGAACTCAATGACAGATGTTTCTGTTACAATACGGCCGCCATGTTGGTGCCCATGTGCATGGGCACCAACATGACGTCTCCATACAAAACTCTATATATTTGGGTGGAACGCTTTTGCGAATAACGCGCGAATGAATTGCCGCACAGATCTAAATCTTGGCGTGGTTGTTTATATATCAAGCATCTTTCATTTCCAGTTTCTTCACTTAATTTATTGAATGGTTACGATTTTTATTTTTGATGGTGTGACCAGACCAGCCATATGGCTCATGGATGCCATTGTTAACAACAGTTTGTGTTGAAACTGTAAGAAATACAGTACTTAAGTAAATACTTAATACTTAAGTAAAACAACGACAGAAAACACCAATTGAGCTGTCTCTTTTTATGATGAGAAGCTTTATATAGTAGCGATCTCCGGTCATCTCGGCAAAGTGAATCTCAACAATTTCATATAATCGCTCACCCGACGAGTGATCGGAGTGAAATCAGTAGGAGCAGTCTAATCTTTCCAACTTGGACGGTAGTTTGGCCAATCTTGCTGTTAGCGGCTGCAGGGCGTAATAAATGTAGCTCCTTTCAAATAGAGCTTCGCATTTCGCATTTTACGAAAGCTTTGAGCTCCTTTTCTCTCTTCCGGTTAGCCACAATACCATCGTATTGCATACCGGCCATCGCACACATTACTGAATCTTGCATTTTTGCGAGAACGAAGCCTCTTTCGAAAATTAATTTTGGTCATAGAGTGGTTTTACTACTGACAAAGCAAATGACAATAGAATCGTCTTAGTCATTACTTTTTATCGCCGTGGCTCCATCAGTTTTCCTTGTTGTTATTAATTACTAATTACAAGTTGCACCATCCCCGTATGGAGATGAGCATTATAATAAATAAATAATAAGTAATACATTAGTCACTGTATCCGAAAATCAGTCATCAAAGTTTTCAATAGACCGCATAACAGTCGTTTTTCCTTCCCTATTCGGATGGCGCGAGGCGCTGTAAGCGTAATCCTCGCGCTAGCCTCACGCGCTCCAGACCTTTTGTTCGAATACCGCCCGCGAACCCGCCCATGTCGCTTGCGTTCGCAAAAAATACGACTGTTTTCAGTCTAAGTTATCAAGAGTTCTTTCACTTGTTTTACACATAAATAATAAACCTTTGCTTATTGCAGTATCGTCAGTGGTACATGTACGTGCTACAAAAGAAAAGCATTGTTTGAACGATATTGCCTCTACAGGAGCCCGTGATGGGCTCCTGTAGTTTTCTACAAGCACATAGTTCTTTTTTTTTTTCTCTCTCTTCTCCTTACCACTCTTTTCTTCTCATTTCTTTCTCGTATCAACTCTCCGTCGGCTGTAGGAATCTTGACTTAACATATTAAAAATCCGACTAATACTGAAGTTGCGATCTTTTTCTTGACGCAAAGCTCGTCTGAAATATTGCCGATTGTTTCTTTTCTTGATAATGGAGTCAATATGACATCGAAATATCTGTAATCAATTGTGTTTCCAACTGTTTTTCTTATATGGCATTATCAAAGAATAATCCCTTTGCGAGTCCGATACTTATCGATAATTTGTTGACGTACAAACTGGTGAAGTCAAAAGTGGTTCAAAGTATGCTCTCTTAAATGAAAGCCTTCTAGAAAAGTGCTTAAGATTCATTAACCAATACTTTGTTCAGTTTGTTGAACACCTAATGCAGATCTTATGACCCTGAAGGATATTTATCTGTTTTACATATTTTTGTATATTTTTCCTCTGAGACTGGTTTAGAATCATGTTTAACAGAAGTTGGTTGCACGTCTGAGGTATGCTGTAATTTTTAAAGCATTGACTGAAATCCTAATATCGATAATTGATTCAATCGTAAATGTATCATAAACGTAATTCTCGGTATTAGTTTAAACAATGAACACTGAGAGTTTCAAGGCGACATTATAGTGTTTTATTACGTAATGTGATTAATTTAAAGAAATACTTTAAAACCTTTTGTCGCTCTGCTTTTTACTTGTCTTAGTTTTCTTTGAATGGTGTTATCTTTTGTATGATTTCATTTTGAAAGGCGCCACTGAAAAGCACCCCTGCTAAAATACTGTTATTATTTACTATAACTATTTTATCGCTTAAATAACGATTTGCGTTTTTCTGCACTGTGCTGCTCAGTTAGTTTCAAGGGAAGGAAGTGAAATGGGATAAAAACTGGCACGACATCAAATACCAACTGCCAAGTGGTACTTTACAGTGTTCGATCCACTGATAGAAGGCTTGCGGCTGAAAACTTGACAGCAAATTGACCTGGTGCCCGAGGCCGAGCTTTCGTGTTCTTCTTTTTTCCAACCAATTTTTTTTTTTTTGCAGAACTAGCAAAAATATCCAGGAATCTTTACATTTTAGGACGAAAAATGCAGAATAAATGATCTTCATCCAAGACCGAAAGAACTTATGTACAGTTTTAATATCTTACATCCAAATATTTCAATACTATTTGAGGCGGATTAAGGATTTTAATTCTGACCGACTCTTACAGAAACTCTGTGAGACTTTCCCGCCGATTAAGCGGGAGACCCCTCGACGCGACGCAAGTCAAGCACTTGATTCAGTCCTTAACAGAACTCCTATGACGTATAATTTATTTGGCTAGATTGCACTCATTGAATGACGCTCCACAGAAGTTCATTTAGATTTAAGTAAAAACAACGACCATCCACATAGCAAACTAAAGGCAGGGTATTAAGCCTTGATTTTGCATGGTTTGTGCTTGCATTACCCACAATAAACAAAAAATAATTCAGTTAGCATCTTGTTAACGTTAGTGCCTTATTACGATATTAAAATACGATATTAGTCTGCTCATAGACGATGGCTGCAAGGGCTGTTCCCTCTGCTCCTCATTATTATTTTATACAGCTTTAAGTATTTTTTAATTTTCTTTCTACATATTTCTAATACCTGCTCATCATAATCATTTTATATAGCTTTAAGTAAATATTTTATATAGCTCTAAGTATTTCTAATTATTTTTATACATATTTTTAATATCTGTTAATTGTGTCCCCAAATTAGTATGGGATTTTCCCAGGCTATGTGGCCTTGACACATTAATAAAGTTTATCTATCTATCTAACGAGCGTTGGTGTCTTATTAACGAGCATTAGTGTCTTGTTAACAGGGCAAACCGACCCTAAATTCACGCCTCGATGATTTCCTTGGTGATTTCCTTACAAAAGTGCTTTAATTCTGGCCTTAAATTAGCGTAAGAAATACACACTCGGAAAGAAATTCGAAGCCGGTTAAATTCCATGGAACAGGAAATTTATTTATCAATCATCTCCAGTAAATTCTATAGTATTGAAACACTATTTTAGGACCATGAACAATCTTCTGAAGTAGGGACTATGAAGTGACGAGAAGATACACCGGAGTGCTATGTGATGCAATACGTCTTGCTTATCGTTCCGTCCCATCTTTTAAGAAGGTCATTACCAATATTGAATGAGCGGCCTTTTGATCAGGTGAGTATCAGCAAAAAAAAAAAAGACCGTTTCAGCGCATGATTCCAACCTATGCAAGTTACGAAACGAACAGGTTGAAGACAATTCTGATATCAGGGTAGATTTGAAGGTAATGATCATTTTTATCATTCTGTACATTTCTATTATCTTGTTTATTTCCTTGTGAAAAAAATTCATCGTTTAACAGATCTACAGCATGTCCGGTAAAAACTTGTCTTTTCTTAGCATACGTGCCGGGTCTCACAAGAAATTAAATAAGTGACTTATTGGCTGCTAGGAGAGGTACGGATTCCTTTTGTTGTTTGGAGCCATAACACAAACTGGTTGTTCACTGTTCTGGCTTGACGAAGCTGGTGATGTCAATGTTTGGATTTGACCCTTGAGAGACAACCGTTGGATAACCAAATAACATATAGGAAGCAAGCGCAAAAGGAACTTATGGAGCAATTTGACGCCGGAGGCCATATTGGTGCCTTTGCAAATAAGGAAATTTCTCTGAAAGGAAACCCAATCTGTGCAGTTTTCATATGAATAAAACAGTTAGTTTCATTTACGATCATTTACATTCCACAGTTTTGTTTTTTTCGCCTATCTTATTGACCTGTATGTGTACACTTTTGTAGTCCCTATTTGCAAATTTTGGGCATTGACAGCCGAAAAACTCTGGTGTTTTCTCTATTTAAGAGATAGAAAACATGTACCGTGTTACTATCGAGTTACAAAAAAATACAAGTGCAAGAACGAGAAATGCTATAGGAACACGAGCCGCAGGCTTTTTCGAGTTCTCCAAAACTTTCACGAGTGTTTCTATAACTCATTATAGTTCACCTCTAAATTTTCTCCGATTCTAATTGGTTTAGGTTAATCACGTGACGCGATAGTGTTCATCCGCGGAGAGACACTGTCAGCGCATAGTGTTCGCCCGCCGAAAATACCCGGATGGATAGTACTCGTCCGTGAATATTTTGCTGTAAACAAGCG
>OMLO01003000.1_pt1 | contig 13848 bp, 14 predicted proteins | sample 1674811 | NCBI WGS metagenome assembly OMLO01 (sample SAMN06265003, study PRJEB25207) | coral metagenome | isolation source: Coral host | place: Mexico:La Bocana,Puerto Morelos, Mexico | collected 2008-11-13
AGTCTGCTGACCAATGCTTTCAGAAATCGTTTCATTTTTTCCCAGTTGGTGCGACCAATAGATCCAGATGAATCAATTACAAAAGCGATATCCACAACGGTACGGCATTCTTTATCTGATAAAAACAAGACGTTGGAAGAGTATTTTTCAGTATTTTTTACATTTGGAGGTATGAAAGCGTAGTGTTAATTTTACTGTAGGAAAAATAATAAAGAGGGTAAAAATGTTGCTGTTGAAGGCTATTTGAAGTAGCGCGTATGAAACCCTAAATGTATGAGAACACACGAAGTAAAAATGACACTGCAAATACAGTTTTATTATTAAGAAACGTACCACATGGTCCCTGCTTTGAAATAGTAACATTAATATTTCCTTGACAAGCTTGGCGTTTTAAATGACATTCGCTTAGGTCCTGTACATCATCCGATGCACAAACAGGCCTCAAGGTATTGGGACAAGTAGGACAAATACACTGTACTTTATTGTCAACCACTCGGCATCCGATGTTGTATGGAGAGTTGCATCCTGGCGCGACACAAGGATCTACAAGAAAGTAAATACATCACATAAAGAACTACAGACTATTTGAACTGTCATCTAAAAGGTACGCAGTGATGTGCAAGGTGGTACGCAAAAACCATATCAAGTCAGTTACCTGGCGTTGTTGGAGCTGGGGTTACCGTTGTTGTTCGTGTAGGAACTGCTGCTAAAGAAAAAAACTTGTTATGAAAATTTTATTGTTCTGTTGTTGTATAATAAAAGGAAGACTAGAGGTGTCATTAAATACAATTTTGGGTGCCGTCTTCGACAGAGCAAAAATAAATTTGAAAACAATGTTGAGGCTGTACGGTTGTTAATTAAAACATATGAAAGTATAGTTAACTTTTAGTACATGTAAGAGGCATTCGAATTGCCCTAGAAGAAATACTGACGTTTCAAAGGCCAGTAATTGTTATGCTGTGCCAAAGAGACTCTGTATTACATTTCTAAATCTTATGTTTATCCACAAGTTACCTCCACACAAGCGCTTCCTTATTTCTGGAGCGATGCTCTGCAGATCTCTAAAGGATGCCGATGTGTACACGTAACTTGACCCGGAGGCAAACTCTTCCAGCTCTGTAATATTTACCCCTCTACCAACCCCCACAGCATACACAATGACGCCTTTATTTTTCATTCCTCTTGAAGCCTCTGAAAGTCTAGTGTACGCTTGTGTTGTTGTCTGCTTGCCGTCTGTGATCACAAAGGCCAACTAGATAAAATACCTTCTTGTTAAACAGTCGTTTTGAAACACCCTTGAAGTAACTTGTTTATACAAGTTATTACACAACTGATTACACTGACAAAACTGATTGCACTAAACTATGACTATCTTGTTAGTATAATGGCTATATTGACACCATCAATCAAATGTCAGAGTAACGCTCTTTAGTAACATTACATTGCATAAGACAAATTTAGGCAAACGTGGTCAGAAATTGCATAACAATGGGCAATGAGCAGGAAGCTTAATTAAATCTCAGCGATAACAAATTCTTATAAAAGAGGACTTTGGGAAGGTGAATGACCAGAACACATTATTTTTTAGGTCAGTGGCAGGGTCTGTTATGACTTTTCCCCTAGCATAACATTACGGTTCGCAGAAACGACACAGTACCGAAAATATCGTTTATCGTTTAACTCCAACAAACGCAGGCGACTTATTTAGAGACAAGATTTCTTCCTAAAATACCTTTGGCACGTTTGACCTCATCCCGTTGGATCTCTGGAACAGATCTCTGTCTGCAAGTAGAAGTGCTCTATCCGTGTAGGTGAAGCCACGCTGATAACGCATCCTGTCAATCAGTCGATTAACATGATCCGTCCCCTGATAGCTAATGAACCTGGTCACCACCTCAGGATTGGTACTGTATGAAATAGCTGCTACACGTGTACCAGAGGACCTGACGTCGAGTTTGCTTATCAATGATTTGACGAATCGCTTTACTCTTTCCCAATTACTGCGCCCAATACTTCCAGATGAGTCGACAATAAAAGCAATATCCAGGACGGGGCGGCATTCTTTATCTGTTTTAAAAGTCAGTAAGTTAATTGTCAGTTCGAACTATAGCAAGGTAGCAACAACTGACCTAAAAAAGTCAGAAAACAAAATGCGTGTCATTAAAGTGCATACGAGCGCAAGCACGTGCACAACATGATGAGATTTCCTTTAAGCTAAGGTCATTTGGGAAATAATATTTCAATTCAAATGCTGTAAAGCGCTCGTCTTGAGGATCTGCTAGACACGTGTGTATGCATCCAGCAAGTTCTTTTGTTTGCTACGGCTTTATCATATCAATTCCTTTCAAGTCAGTTCTCTTGCGCTACACAAAAATCTTAATCCAAACAATTGTTTTTTTTTTATAAATTATAGTTCCACTTTCTGATTGTAATGAAAATCTCGAGTGAAGTATAGTTATTAAAACCCCTATCCATATTGGACAAAAGAGAGGACGATGACTCTTATTGCTGTTTGGATAATCCATGACATAATTACCGAGGGACCAAGTTTTTTCCCCAAAAAATAATAATCATCATCATTTGTTCTTTTTCGATTGTAACTCACTTAATGATTGTTTGAAGTACGCAAATATGAACACGCACAATAGAATCAATAGAAGAACACACCGCATTGTGCCTGCTTTACAATAGTGACTGAAATATTTCCCAGACAAGCCTGTTGCTTTAGATGGCACTCGCTCAGATCCTGTACATCATCGGATGCACAGACTGGCCTGCGTATGTTGGGACAAGTGAGACAAATACATTGTGGTCGGCTGTCCACTACCCGGCAACCGATGTTGTATGGAGCACTGCAACCTCGAATCTCACAAAGATCTGCAAAATATACAAAAGCTACATTAACAGTATCAAGAAGGGGATGAACAGAATAGGAAGGAGAGAGAAATAACCAAAAAATAGTCTGAAGGAGGGAGAAATAGTGGGGAAAGTAGACGAAGGGAGAAAAGGAAATGCTGCGAGTCGGGAGAACTGGATGGACCTGGATGGGCCTGGATGGTGAAAAAAATGGAATATATAAAGTAGGGAGGTGGGAAAAATTGGCTCAAAAAATAGTGAAAGGAAGAGTTTGCTCCCTGTTGCTCCTCCTCTATCAAGCAAGGCGTATCTAAATTCAGGCAAAGGTACTGCCCGAAATCAGCTCATTAAACTACCTGGCTTCCTGGGTGTGGTGGCTTGTGGTGCTTGGGTAGGTGCTGTGGATAAAGAAAGAAAATCTTGATTAAAACCAATTTTTCTTTCGTTGAAAATGAAAGGAAAGACTTGGTAAGGAAACTGTTGAGCTTCGTTTACAACCAAGCAAAACGACATACTAAATTGGAGTTTGTATAAGTAAGTGAATGTAAAGTAGTTATGAAAGCTTGATCGCGAGCCCTTTGTCGTTAGTGCTTTGCTTCAATGAATTTCCTAACAATGTAGACAGAAGGAAACAAGTCTGGCCAATAACTTAAGCAATGAGTTGAAAAAAGAACTTGTGCAAAGAAAACCGGAGTTAAAATTAAATTTGCAAACTGAGCAGCTTACGTTGGCACAAACGCTTTCTTATTGGTGAAGCGATGTTCTGAAGATCTTTGAATGAGGTTGATGTGTAAACGTAGTTTGATCCGGAAGCAATCTCTGCCATCTCTGCTCGATCAGCTCCAGCACCCACTCCGACAGCATATACGATAACTCCTTTATTTTTCATTCCTTGCGAGGCCACTGATAGTCTAGTGTAGGATGATTTTGTTGTCTGCCTTCCGTCTGTGATGACGAGGGCGAGCTACACAAAATATCATTAAAACGGAAAGTGAGATCGTCTATTTCAAGCATTCTCATAACATAATAAACCAAAACGTTATACAAGTGATTTGGCAAAAGTACCAGGGCCAAATACTATAACAATTTTCATGGTGACTTATTACCTTTCGCACACTTGATCTCATCCCGTTTGAAACTTGGAACAGATCTCTGTTCGCAAGCTGGAGAGCTTTATCAGTGTAGGTAAGGCCACGCTGCCAAATCATATCGTCCAACTTTCGATTGACCTCGTCAGTATCTTGAAGGCCATTGAATCGCAGCTCCACCTTAGGATTGGTACTGTATGATATAACAGCCAAGTGCGTTGCAGAAGGACTAACGTCCAATTTGCTGACCAAGGCTTTGAGAAACCGTTTCACCCTTTCCCAGTTGCTACGACCAATACTCCCGGATGAATCAACGACAAGCGCGATATCCACAACGGTGCTGCATTCTTTATCTGGAACATTTAAGATTTTGGTTTGCCATTGAACTCATTAAATTGCTAAGGGCAATTACAAGAACTACAAATGAAAATGTCAATATAATAGCGATAATATAACAGATATCAATAGCACATAACGTTCTCAAAGTCATTAATAATTAATCAAGTTAAAACAAAGGAAATCACAACCGCGAAGGAGGTTTGGATACTCGGTCTTAATAAGCATAGAATTTGATAATTTTACTCCTCCATTTACTCCTTAGTTTCTGTTTTGACTGAGGAGATATATCAAACACCCAAGACCGTGTTTTCATCGGCTATCCAAACACCTCGAATTTCGTTTCACTCGCGTTTGACGTATTACGTGTTACACCTCTCACACATTGTTTATTTGTGAGTGGGAAAAAAATGGAACTCTTAAGTACCAACAAAACATAATCAAACAATATGACGCCAGGACTAGGACTTTGGGCCACATTTGGGAGTCGCCACTTTGCCATCCCAACACCCCTGCTATTACAAGAGAACAATGGTCTACAATGGATACCAAACATACCACACGGTGCCTGCTTTGCAACAGTGACTGCAATATCCATCCCACAAGCCTGTTGCTTCAGATGACACTCGCTAAGGTCTTGAACATCATCCGATGCACACACAGGCCTACGTACGTTAGGACATGTAGGACAAATACATTGTGCTGTTTTGTTTACTACTCGGCAACCGGTATTGTATGGAGCACGGCAGCCATCTGTAACGCATGGATCTGAGAAAAGATGTAACACATAATTAACCTTTGGCCCACTCCTTATCCATAACAAGACAACAAGATTAGAGAGAGAACAGTGAAAGTAAATACCTGGAGGTGTTGTTACTTTGGTTACTTTGGTTGGAACTGTTGAAATAGATGGCAAATTGTTACTGCAATGGTACCATAAATACTAAAATGCATCGACGTCAAACGATTTCTTAGTGAAACGAGGCTGGTGGAACAGTAACATCCACAGGTTCCGAAAGACGAGTTGACTGAAGTTATATTCATCCCGGGGAGGGCTCCCATATCTAAAGGACTAGGGTGCCCCTAAGAGCTACCAATATAGTGGCACGGCCTGAAATCCAGCGCCATATTTATTTTTTTAAGCTTAATGACCTAAAAGGTACCGCAAAAGCTTCTGCAGTGGACCTTTTCAGACTAAACACCCTAAAAGGTACTGAAACTGCTTTTTCAACCAATAAAAAGTACCACGAGCATTCGTCCATTTTGTATAAGAATCTCTACCGGGTATTTATGTCGTGCATGCTAACTCTCACCAGCACAAAATAGTTGTCTTATTCCCGAAGAGATGAGTAGGAGATCTTCAAATGATGAGGTTGTACTGACGTAGTCTGAACTGGATGCGATCTCTTCCAGCTCTGCTCGATCGACTCCACTGCCAACTCCAAGAGCGTAAACAGTCACTCCCTTGTTTTTAATTCCTTGGGAGGCTTCCGAAAGTCTGGTGTAGTTCTCTTTTGTGGTTTGCTTTCCGTCTGTGATCACAAACGCCAACTGCCAAAATGCATCAACAACATAACGGTTTGATTTTATAACAAATGACAATGAGCAGTAGATGGGGCGAAAGCTACTTAAAATGCAGGAATCGTATTTCAGTTTACATATACATGCTAAGTGAAAACTGAGTGAATAAAAATGTATTTGCAATTTCAATGATTAATTTTTACAGGATAGAATTATAATTCAAGACGACCTGGCATGTTTTAAACTTGGGTAAGAAAACCGTAGATCGACTTTTCTTCAAGTCCTTAAAAATGATCAAAGCAATCTGCTCGTGACACTCTAAAAATACCACGGATGAACATTTGTTGAGAGCACGTAGAGCCATCACAAGTGGCCAGGCGTTGAAATAGCAACCCCTAAAAGACGAAATAGCCTAATGGAGGTCTAACGGTTATTGTGCTGGAACTTATCGGAGTAGTTTTGCTGCATTCGTAGTCAACTTTGAAGTGCTTCTGAGAGTGAGTAGATTGGGGGGGCAGGCAGAATGAATAAGGGTGGAGGGAGGATACATCATGTACGTTGGTCTTGACTAACAAGGCCCTGACTTACTTTCGCAACGTCTGGTCTCATCCCATTAGAGGTCTGAAAAAGGTCTGTGTCTGCAAGAAGAAGTGCTTTGTCCGTGTAGGTAAAGCCGCGCTGCCAACGCATTTCATCAAATAATCGGTTAACCTGGTCGACACCCTGAAAATTATTGAACCTCATCACTACTTCTGGATTGTCACTGTACGCCACAGCTGCTATATGTGTGACAGAGTCGCTAACGTCCAGTTTGCTGACCAGTGCTTTAAGAAATCGTTTCATTCGTTCCCAGTTGCTTTTCCCAATACTGCCAGAAGAATCAATAATAAAAGCGATGTCCATAACGCTGCGACATTCTTTATCTGATGAGAAAAGTAGTAAATGAGAAAAGTAGTAAATGTGAAAAGCTAAGTGTAAAGATAACGAGTTCTTACGTGTATCGTTGCGCTCCAATGCCTTGGGCTAAACTAAAAATGCAGGGAGATCCGGGTATTGCCTTTGTATTACCTCCTTATACAACGTGTTTGAAGACACAAACTAATTCTAGACCAGCATCGCGTTCGGAAGTTGACAAAATTAAATTTCTAGCAGTACTATTAGTAACGTAAATGTAAAAATGTAAATCATATTTATAGTGGTCATGCACTTAGCTATACAAGCACAAGGCTTAGCCACTGAAACACAAGAAACAAACATTTCAAATAAAATGCAACGGCAAAATTTACAACTAACCACGGGAACAGAATAATGCCACTTACGACTTTCAAGAAAACTACAAAATATACTGAGACGTACTCATGAATTATTGACAGTGCGACAGGTTATTTTTTAAAAAATGAGTAACTTATCATTTAAACATGAAACAAGTTTTAACGTAATTAACAAAAAAAGGTGTTACTAATAAGTACCAAAACGTACCACAAGGTCCTCGCTTTTCAACTGCAACATCGATTTTCAACTCACAAACTTGTCTTTTCATATGACACTCGCTCAGATCCTGGACATGATCAGACGTACATACAGGCTTTAATATGTTGGGACAAGTAGGACAAATACATTGTGCTTTGTTATTCACGGCTCGGCAGCCGATATTGTAAGGAGCATTGCAGCCCTCAGTCTTGCATGGATCTGGAAATGGAATATAAAGGAAAATGTGGGTTATCCGGTAACCTTCGATAAGTTTAATGCAGTTAAGTGGCAGTTGAGTACAACTTCATAAATACCTGTAGGAGTAGTTGGCGATGGCGTTGTCGGTGCTGGTGTTGTCACTGTTAGGAAAGGAACAAAAATTATTACCCCAAATCAAATCAGTATTGCAAACCGAATCCAGGATAATCTATATCTCTCTATAATCTCTATCTTACATAGCATTAACCTGAGATATCCGCGATATTTCGAAGGTTGAGAGAAAGCCCTAAAACACACGTCCACAGTTGAGACGTTTCACTCGCTTCATACTAAATGATTACATTTTAATTTAGTTAGTCAGTGTCAAAACATTCGGATGGTTCCACGGCTCGATAAGGTAATCTAGCTAACCATTTATTTAATTAATTTTAGACATGATATAAAACGTTCTGCCTTACTCTCTTGGTTACCTCTTGTAATCGGTTTTGTTATATTCTTTGCAATGGCTTGCAACTGTCTTGGAAGATCACTATATGACGCCAAGTAGAAGAGATCTTCTGGTCTCTGAACAGGAACATCGGATCTATCGCCTACAGATATGACGTATGTCGTGACGTCACGGTTTCTCATCAGCTGCAAAGCGTCTTCCAAAGAACCGCCATCGGGAGATTGCCTTCCACCAGTGAGTAGTATTGCAATCTGAAGAGAAGAACAATAAAGGCGCTGTCGCGACTACCTCATGGGTTAGTTCATTGTTTGTTCTTGGAGGAGCCTTTTAGTACCATGTAATAAAAATGTAAAGGGTTTGCTGCAATGCCACTCAGTGAAAGGAAAAAATGTCCATCTGACAAGAAGTTGTCCAAATGGCCAATTAAAAGGCGTAGTTGAGGTGGAGACAATTGTTGTTTAGAGTTTATAAATGATACGAGGTTCCGGGAATCAAATCTTCTTAAGTCCAATTCGAACTGGAAACAGTGGAATAAGAATAAGAGCTTTTCCTTAGGATGTACTACTGTCTGCACATTTCGCAATACAGAGTTGTTTATACCTTGCTAAAGGTAGATGACTTCGTAATCCATTACTTATCAGTCATAATTTCGTGGTAACGATGAAAAACGGAAGAGGAATCTAGGGGTGGGTGTGTTATGTGGGGGTTAAAGGGCGGCAATAAATATGGGCACGTACCTTCCGAACAGATGGTCTAGCGTTCTGAAAGAGAGTCGCGGCAGCACCAAATGCGCGGTCAATTCTTCTCTTTCCGCTCAGCTGCGGTGCTCTGTCAATGACTATATTGAACTCAGACATACTCGAGTAGCCATCAAAGGACAAGACAGGATTTGCATTAGTGCTGAAAACGATAACGGAGCCCCGAGACTTTCCCGGCGCGATATTGAGGTACCTTGCTATTAACTTGACAAATTCCTTTTCCCTCGTGTAGTCTTGTGGCGTGACGCGTGACGAGGAGTCCAACATAAAGATAACGTCAGCGTCAAAGTCGTAAGGTCCGAGAGCGGCTGTCAGTAAATCAGACCACAAAATTATTATCAAAGTTTAACAGCGTTATTATGATTTAGTATCCTTATTTTGTCATGCGATATTTCAATTTTAGAACAGGCTTTAAAAAAGAAACAAAAAAAGCAGCATGTTATTCTTTAGTCTTGTCGCACTTATACATATATCTCATTATTTGGAACAGGCCTCGCCCCTTCTGGTGTCTTATGTTTCTTGAGAGAACAGGTGACGTCATTCTTTACTATTATAATGTGCATACTTGATACGACTATTTAACAATTATTCCAAGAACACATGTTGGATATGAGTTGGCCATATCAGCAAGCCCGAGTTGAATAATTGTTTTATTAAAAATGACCCAAAAATAAAGAAGAATAAACTGAAAAAAAAAATAATAAAAACGACCCATAATATTACGCGTGTAGAGCATGGTGTTTTGGCTCAGATTCCATGATGGCGAAGCCAATGAAAACTCTTGAATTGCATTATCCAGTGATCCAGCTTTTAATAAGATCCTTTTAGCTAGCTTCACATGATGAACGCGCGATGATTTTCCCCTGAAACGAGTCTGACTGCTCATCGGTTTCTCTGCTATGAAACCAATCCGACAACATTTTGCTACGTAAACAACGTAGCCACCACTATGTCCGAAAAAGCAAATGTGTTGCCTTGTTAACATTTAAATAGAAGCCTCGTTACAGTGCTACTTGTCGGCAATGTGCGTTTCCCTTGTATTTGGCTCTCGGTGTTGTTATCACAATTGAAGTTCTTTCGTGGGCAATAGACGATAAAAGGCGATCGAATAAGGACATTTGTAGAATATTTCCAAATGGAAAATATTCATAGTTTTAATCATGAGCACAACAACTTAGTTATTTTTTCATCTCTGCCATATATTCGCTTTTTCACTACGATATGATCTGGATATTGTAGAGGCTTTGCCTGGATGGGTGAGAGATACAGGATATTACTCGACCGCGCCAAGACATAATTCTTTCAGGATCGTAAAACAAAAAATTATAAACAAACGCAGCGAGTGAGTAAAATATTGGTTTGACACGTGAGAGCGCAAACAAAATTCATATCTTACACAACTAGATCACAAACTGACTGTTTGTACAAACAACCGTTAACAAGCTGGAAAGGGCGTCTTAAATTTTCTCACTGGCGAGGAAAATTCACTCGAGTCCCGGATGTAGCTTCGTATGAATTTTACGAGTGTTGTACTTCTCATTAAAAACCCTAGATCGTGCCTAGGTAAAACGAACAAAATATTGCATTTTTTTTGTTCATGCTCTTTTAAAGTCCAGAAAGTTCGCAACGTCATCCACAGAATAAAACACTTAACACCAATGCTACAGTAAGATTATTTCAAACTCAGGAAAACCGCACCATCAACAACAGCTGAATGTAACGATTTTGTGGGACTTACACCACCAAATGAAAAAAAGAGAAACAGGGCATTAGGTTGCTAAATAAGGTAACATGCCATTGAATAACCTCAAGAAGTATGCAGTTTGTCTAAAATATGATACAGAACTAAGAAGTAAAGTATATTTTTAAATATTCTATTTTTTCAGATTTAAAAAATCTGAAAACAGGATGAACGTCAACCATGCTCAAGATTACGACGAGAAGCCATAGGTTATAAATAATCCGGGAAATTCTTCCCGAAGGTTCTGGGTCTGGCGGGGCGTACACCTTGCTTCCTCTGAAAGCTTCAGTATATTTCAGACCAAAATAGCGGTGATTTCCCATAATTATTAAAGATGGACGTGACCCAATAATTGACGTGCTTTCCAGATTTACTTTCCAGATACGTCTCTAATAACCAAGCAGGACTTGATGTTCGTCGAAGTTAATGGGCATAAATGTTTTCTTCTGAATGGCATGCCCAATTCCAAGCCAAACTGCAAGAAATACCTTGTTTCTGACAAATATTTAAAATCTGCACCATATTTATGACTTAAACATCTCGAAAACAATACATTTGACACCTACATACTTATAAAGGAGATGGCCCTCTTCCACCCCAACTATAGGTTTCAACATTTGGTATAAACCTGGTAGAAATTACGAAATGTCGTCTTACCTGTATCATACGACACGTGTCTAGCCAGGGGGACCACGTAGACTGGCAGACTAATGAAGGATCTCACTGGGAACCAATCTGATCCAGCTGAGCCCCTCAGAGGCAATATAATAAACTCTGAGCTGATGGTTACTGCATACAAGCGGGCACCAAGATCGTAAAGCCTTTGGAATGAGGTGTCTAAGACTCCCGCTTGAATTCCATCAGGTTGATTGCCAGTGGTGAGAAGAATAACAACCTTAGGTACAGCTGGCCGTGCCCTGGCAAAAGCGTTTCTTGCTGTGTCGATTGCACGGTCCATTCTTCGCGGTCCGCCTACCTTTGGCGCGTTGTTGATGGCGCTGTGGAATTCGTCTGTTGTGCTCGTGTCGCCAAACTTTGTAATCACGGTCGCCGTGGAACCGTACGTTATGACAGCGCCTCTGGTGCGAGAAGGCATTGTGTTTAAATAACGGGACAACTGTTTTATGAACGTCTTTTGGTCAGTGTAATGTTGTTGTGTGACGGAGTTCGACGAATCGAGAAGGTAAACAACATCCACTGCCAAGCTGAGCGGCCCCAAAATAGCTGGAAAGAAATAGCCAGTGGTTAGAATTCCCAAGGAAAGCAAAATAAACTAAATAGCACGTAAGGAGTTATGTTATAAAACGAGATTACAATATATACCTATTAAAAAAAATATGCACTTTAAGGCATTTGACATCTTAGTCATTTTTCTACAACCATACGATCTGTTTGCCACATAAAAATTTAGGTCGCTGCGAAAAGTCCCAGTGTTCGAGTTCTTTTTTACTGCGGTGGTAACTCGGCTCCAAATAACTCCAAAAAACGCTAATAATGTAAAAATATTGAAGCGTAGGATTTTTCACCACGAACACCCAACGCTTGTCAAATAAGACATCTGGATTATTTTAAAGATATCAGGTCACCAAGATTCCTTGTGTACTCAGTGGGATGTTAAAAATTAGCCGGGGCAATTGAGACGATTGACTGAAAGCCATGTTTTTTGTTTTTTCTTTTAACAATTCTAAAGAACCGACCACAGGCCGATGATGTTTAAGTAAAAAGTTTAGAAAGGCTAAGTTTTTAGTAAGACTTTTGACAGCAGGCTGTTGAAAATAAAACTGTAGAGGTGCAAGGTAAACTCAATTTCCGCTCTTTTCCGGCCACATGGCAGACTTCCCATGAAATATGAAACATGACCCGTGATTTGTGAAATATCTATCAATTTTGTAAGGAGAAGTCAGATCGGTTTGCTTGTTGAAGAATCATACAAGTGTTTTCGCGTTGTTTGCAATTTCTAGTTGTAAAAGAGAGAAGCGTTTTAGATGGCCTGCGTAACTGGCGAGATTTCGCGCGTGAGTGCTTTTGTTTTGGCTGCGAAGCCGCGAGGGGATTGGCGAGGAGTACAGTTTTATTTCTTCGCGAGGAAAAATATGGCAGCTCCGCCGGCAAATATCGCTCGCTCCCGAATCCCGCCAGCTACGTAGGCTACGCTTTAGAACTCCAGTCAATCAGAAAATATGGTCATGAGGTATAGACCCCATCGTTGACAGATCACAAATAAAGACACTTGATTGTTTATGGGAAAGAACATGTCTCAAGTAAGTACACAAAAAACCAAAAAAACTCAGCATTTCTCGTGATCAAAATGATAGTTCCTTGTTTTGAAAGTGTTACACTCTTTTTATCTATGAGAAGGTATATTTGTAGTGCCCAGGCTGGTTCTTTTTTTATCGACTCCAGACTAGCCTGCAGTGCAGGCGTATTTTGGGCGCGCGAGTGCACATTTTCATATTAGGCCGGGCGAGGAGATATTCGCCGAGGGAGTAGGGGTTCAGGACGCTCGCTCGAAAATTTTCTACTCGATAGATTTTTTTTTAAATTCTACTGCGGACAGATAATGATTTACTTGTTTCAGAAATGAAATAAAAATTGGGGGTCACCGGCTTCGTTTCTGATTTTGATAAATTGGTGCGCGTAATTCAGCATGGTCTCCAGTGTCTTCAGGTTAAAATATCAAAGATAGTCAACAGAGGAAAACAATTCTAATAATATTTTGTATTAGTGAATCTGCGGCGTTAATAATTTCAAATATTGCCATCATTTTCACAAATTTTAACCCTTAGAGAGGCATTTGAAACTGTCGCACAGCTAAACGAAGAAGTCAAATGAACGGAATTCGATGGAGGGTTTTGCAAAAATATTCAAATTTCTACTCGATAGATTTTTTTTATTTTTTCGCAAAACGTAGGAAATCGGTAGAGAAAATGACCCATCGACAGAAAAATAGGGGTCACCTAACTTCCAAGATCTTTAAATCCACGCAAAGTCATAACAATGGCCATTTGCCCTATTACTGTTCACTTTACTACTTAGCGCGCGCGATCGATGCATGACGTGGCGTGCGAATTTCGTGTGCAGTAAGGATGCGCAGAAACAATTAGCGCGAACGTCCTTAAGGTGGCTCCATATAGTTTTATGACCACGCGCGCCGCTAGCGCGAACTTGTCGGAATCTGCGCGCGCGAGCTGACGCAAGCTGAGGCAAAAATTATCAATCACGGAATTATGCTAAGCATTTCAACGGAAAACTTTACCCATAACAATTTTAAGAGCAGACAATACTTTTTTAACTTCTAAGGATTATGAGTTATTAAATTTTCTCTCTGGAATTCCTTCCAACCCCATAAACAAGTGCGAAGCAAAGTTTGCGAACCGTGAGCATGCGCAACACAGTAACTTGAAGAATTTC
>OMLO01003001.1_pt1 | contig 13847 bp, 16 predicted proteins | sample 1674811 | NCBI WGS metagenome assembly OMLO01 (sample SAMN06265003, study PRJEB25207) | coral metagenome | isolation source: Coral host | place: Mexico:La Bocana,Puerto Morelos, Mexico | collected 2008-11-13
ACTGGTATGTCCTTTAGCACAGCATTAGGGTAAATTTAGAGTTTATTTTGTAAGCTTGTAACTACACGGTGCAAGCATTTCCGTTTCCGTGAATAAACTCGTACGTGTGTGTGAAAGCGTTCGTGTCGGAGTTGTTTACTTTTCAGTTGTGAACGTAATTTTAGCTTACTGCCTTATCGGAGTTAGATGTTTAAGGCTTTCGAACGGCTGTGGTTTGCCGTAAAAGTGTTTTCACCCATAACCGTTAAAAAAGCTTCGATCTGAAAAGAACAAGCGTTTGAACGGATAAAGCTAGCCGTTTAAACTGGCTGTAGAGGAATTTTAAACGGACGAACGGAACGTTTGAACGGTTGAATATATTAACCAAACGGATGAATAAATAAAACGAACGGATAGAGCTAGGCGTTTAAACGGGCAATCAGAAATTTCGAACGGATTAACGAACGCTTTGAACGCTTTTTCAGGGCGTTTAAATGGTAAACGAACGACTATCAAACGGCAAATGCCGTTCAAACGAGTAAGCGTTAGTGTACGTTTTCGTGTGGAAGGTCACAAATGTTGAAAATTAATGATTGTACAATCTGTGTTGGCATGACAGATATCAAGCCTGTGTCTGAAGTGCACAATCTAGGCTCCTGGTTTGACTGTAATTTTTCTATGTCAACTCATATTTCTAAGTCTTGTATTGCGGCATTTTTCTGGTTACACAGTATTAAGCGAATAAGCAAATTTCTATGAAGAGATAAATTAGAAACAGTTTTGCATGCATTCATTACCAGTAGTATTGATTATTGTAATGGACTTCTCTATGGACTACCAGACTGTGAAATTGCTAAATTGCACAGAGTACAGAATGTTGTGGCTTGGCTGCTAACTTTGAGTTGCAAATATGATCATATCACGCCTGTTTTACAAGAATTACACTGGGTGCCAGTTAAATTTAGAATTCATTTTAAAATTCTTTTAACCTTTAAGGCACTAAATGACGTGGCACCAGCTTATATTAGTGATTTAATTAATGTAAGAAAGCATGCAGGCTATTCATTGTGCCACTCTCCCCTATTTCAATGATGACAAAACAGTGTGTTCTTGCTCCTTCACGCCTTTATCATTGCTTTGAGGGGGAAGGGGTTTAATTGTTCCTTTTATTATCTCTGAGATTGTAGCTTGTTTAAATTGCATCAAATGGCTGGGTGTAGAATTCATCTGCTGTACTGTACAAATATTTAGCAAATAGATACAGAGTGCAGAGAGAACTCATTTTTGATCTTACTTCTTGATCAGACCAGAATGATCCATTTGAGGCATTTTCCTTGAAAAAAGATCCCTTGCCCAGTGGGAAAGCAAAGAATTGAACCCCTCATCCTTATTTCTTTGCCCAATATCCCAGGGCCATTAGGCAGGAGTTTCTCTTCCATGCTGTGACTGTGGATATAAATTATGCCAAACAGGAAAGATGTCTCAACTTAATGTAACTGTTAATGTTCTTTTATTTCAGTGTTAGAATTTCTTGGGTTATGTTTGAACAGGCAGCGGAAAGTTCCAAGGTAAGTAGTTTAGCCGCAAGGTTTTAGCTAGGAAGCCCCAAAAGGATTTGTGTGCTTACTTTGTAAGCCCACTTGGAACTGATCAAGTGGGCAGCATTTCTCACCCGCAGAGCAGATAATTTTATCCTTGGGACACTTGACAAAATGCTTCCCAAAGCAATATTGGAATAGTTGGTCAATATCAAGATTTTCTTGGGTGTGGTGGGGAGGGGCAGGTGGACAGAAAGACCATATGTTAGCAAAAGTGCAAAGTTTGCCAAGACTTTTGTCAATCAATCCTAGCCAAACATCCTTGGGACACTTGACAAAATGCCAATAGGGTTTTTTGGGCGTTTTAAACACCTCACAAATGGGGTTTGACAGCGTTTCAAACGCTTCACAAACTCTTTTGAAACGCTTTGCAAACCCTTCGCAAACTCCTCACAAACGCTTCTCAACCCCTTTGCAAATGCTTCTCAAACCCTTTTCAAATGCTTCGCAAAGCCTTTGCAAGTGCTTCGCAAACCCTTTGCAAATGCTTCTCTTGAGGGCCGGCGGAACCAGGCCGCAACGAATAAAACGAGCTTAGCCATGAACTTTTGTTTTAACACAAGTAGCAAGATTAAAAGATTCATATGTAGTTATTCAATACTGTTGGAAAGTGCAGAAATGTATTTAGAAACTCGAGCGCGGGATGTCAGTTTGTGTTTTGGTCCCCTTTGTTTACGATTTATTAGCCAATTTGATGTGAATGTTCTCGCAGACACAAAGAGAGAGGTAAAATATGAATTTTAAATTTTAAATCTTAAATATTGTTTGAGTATTGGTTGAAATTTTGATCCCAATATTGCGTGGCGAACACAAACAACAGACAAGCCGAAATTTGCATAAAGCTCGACCATCATGATTTTTCTGCTTGAGAGATTTCGTGAATGAACCTTGTCACGAATTCGCTAATCAAACAACCGGATGCAACTTATTTTTAAAATGTATATATAAATGTGTTTATAAGAAATAAGCTTGTGCCTTGCCGTGTTATTTGCCCGTGTTATTTACCCAGAGTGTTTATTAAGCTTATCTGTTGAAAACTATCCCACACGTTCAGTTTCGACGTTCATTGATTCAAACAACCTGATACTGACACTACGAAATGTTGCCATTCATACAAAGTTGCTCCAAATTCTTTCACTAAGATGCATCAATGTTTTGGTGTGACTAGATTCGCAGAATCTGGTTTACAAAATTGCCTAATTTCCTCATACAGATAATTCTTCCTTTCTAAATCCAGGCCTAGTAAGTCAAACTATACTTCTTCAGAGTCAGCGTAACGCTTACAGTAAACCCGCCCTGGTGCGTCTTTACTGAAGCGAAAATGATGATAGCCCTTTACTCCTGGTAATTTCGTGAACCCTTTTCAAACTCCTTTCAAATGCTTTGAAAACTCTTTTCAAACACTTTACAAACTCCTTTTAAACGCTCTAGAAACTCCTTTCAAACGCTATACAAACTCCTTTAAAATGATTTCAAACGCTTTACAAACCCTTTTACAAGCGTTTCAAACTTTTTCCAAACCCTTTGCAAAGGCTTTGCAAACCTTTTGCAAACGCCTTGCAAACACCGTTTGAGGGCGTTTGAAACACTCTTTGGCCCAAATCGAAATGTTCGATAAGACGTGTTTTCCAATGGAAGGTCACATATTCATTTCATGTGCTTCATCTACTACAGTGATCACCACAACTGATCACAGCAAGTACATATATATTCAGGGCCACACTTAATACATGCAAAGCTATCATAAAAGACTGAATCACATTTGCCATATTCATTTCATGTGTTCCATTTGCTACAGTGAAATTTTGTTTTTTTTCCTAGCTGGCTATCATAGCTCATGGTCTGCTGTGTGTAGCTGTGATCTCTGAACTCTCTTTCTAATTTGTGCATTTTTGTTCAGCTTTCTGACATTCTTAAGGTTGTTTTCTTTTGCTTTCAAAAATTCCTTCCTACTTTGGGAGGGATTTGGCTTGTAATGCAACATTTCTTATTTAGATTTAACATACTTATGTTTTCCACCTTTATTTTTTATTTATTACTAGCCCAAAAATAATGCACACACAAGAAGTGCCGCAAGAATGCGCAAGCCGTTGCAAGAAGTAAAAATGACATGTTTTTGCGGTTTACCAGCAAGAACTTTCGAAACGCAAGAAGTTGAAAGTCTAACCGCAAGAAGCCGCAAGAAGTTGAAAATCTAACTGCAAGACGACACAAGAACTTATGAATCTTACTGCAAGCCGCAAGAAAGCGCAAGAAGTTGCTGCAAGTCAAACTATCAAGATCTGTTTGTAATGCATCGTTGGTGGTTGAAATGTTCAGTGCTTGCTCGCAATTTATTGAACGCGCTTGCTTATTTCGGGTACTCACATACAAACCAGATTATTTGCTATCCAGTGGATAAATTTTAACAAAACAAAATGTGATATCCATTAGATAGCTAGTGATTTATTCAGTTGATAGTGCTATCCACCTTTCAAACAACCCGGGCCTGAGCGTGTTCATGTCAGTTAGCCACTTACACAAAAAAGCCCTTCGATTACGTTAACTTCATAATTACGCGACAATTACAAAACATCTCCAAATAATGAAACTGCCGAGGAAACAAAAAATCCATGAAGAAAGGTGCAATTAACCTGGCTTCCACCAAGTTTCTCAGGTTTCTTCTTTCTTCTTGCATGATCTGTGAGCAAACAAAACTTGTGTTCAAATCTCACACTGAACCACTAAGACTGCAGTGTAAACAAATGAAACGCTATGATGTTGTAAATTTCTTTTAGAACTTGTTGCAGAGTCATTATTGCAGACGAAAAAAAACTTTCCCAGAAATAAAATTCGGTGTTTCTAAACTAACGGTAATCAAGTCGCCTGAGGATGCAAACAGCAGTTCCTGTCGATAGAAAAAAGCCTCGACACCATGGATGATGTTTTAGCGGGAAATAGAAACAAGATGGCTGCCTTAAAAAATGCCCTTGACAAAGTCTTTGTCCGCCGTTTTCTTTTTGAGGAATATAATAGCTATGAAGTCTATGAAGACCTTCTCGTGGTAATCAAGAATCGTTACCCGAATCTAAGGGGCTGTAGTCTGCAAAGTGTAAAAAGGTTTTGCACTAATCATGGTATCAAGAAGAGAATGTCAGTTCCGGATAGAACTGAGTCAATATCGCAGTACAAGGTGGCATATCGGAGGTAAGACTATGTTCCAAATCGATCATTAAAAGGCCGGCTTTTTGACTTTATAGAGGGGCCTAGATAACCATTTCATTGCGAGATTTGTGTGTGCGAGCTCAAGAGGAACATTTGTCTAGAGCAAATGGTGAAAGAACCTTCTATAAATCAACTATAAAAGCTCTTGAGCCTACTGCGCTGCAGGTTTTGGGAGCAAACCATGGAGTAGTTCCACGGAACAATCCTCCGTGTTCTTTGCAGGGTGGGATGCATTACTCCTATGACTATGTGCAACAAGTGCATTATCCGAGTAACCCTTTGCAACCTGGTCCTATCTATTTCAAAACGCTGCGGAATTGTAGTATTTTTTGTGTCTGTTGCGAAGCCATTCCTCGCCAAGTAATCTTTTTAGTTGACGCGGCAGTTCTTACTGGTAAAGGAGCTAACAGTACTATCAGTTTAGTCCATTACTTTTTTAAGAACTTTGGGCTTGGCAAGACAAATGCCTATATCCATGCAGACAACTGCGCTGGTCAAAATAAAAACAATTACTTTCTTTGGTATTATGCCTGGAGAGTAATTGTTGGTTTGCACTGGAGCATCCTGTATTCTTTCCTGGTTGCCGGCCACACTAAGTTTTTCCCCCACTGGTGCTTTGGCTTGGCTAAGCAGGCAGTCCACAAGACTTTCATTTCGGACCTGTTTGAGTTGGCTCATACAATTGACAACTCAACTGTAATGGGTGTGAATGTTTCACAACTCTGCGGGCTCCATGATGGTTTGGTTCTCATTCCTACATACAACTGGTCTAGCTTTTTTGACAAGTACTTCAAAAAACTTCCGCTTCAGCAACGACTCGCTTGGTTGAGTCTTCTGTAAGTGCTATGTTGATTCTGAAGAAGTGGAGTTTGATTTGCTCAGAGATCCAACAAAACTTCCACCTTATACACTTCCTCCTACCATTAATCCAGCAGGCCTGGATTTAGAAAGGAAAAGCTATCTGTATAAGGAAATAAGACAGTTTTGCAAGCCAAATTCTGCGGATCTGGTGGCGCCAAAACCATGAAACGGTAAGCCTTGTTGAAAATGTAAGCTTCATAGTTTATTTAGTTTACTTTGAAACTTATCGGCAAAATCTTCCAGCGAAAGTGAAAGCGTTTTAAATATCTCAGTAAATTGATATCAATTCTATGTGGGATAAAAAGAAACTTTTCAATTCAAGGCAAGATTATTTCAACAGAAAGCGAAAACAAGCATTGAACACTGACATTAATTTCATCACACATTGGACTCGACAATGTGGTAAACATGCAATGCAGTCTGGATTAATTATCTGTTTATTTCATTTTTGACTAGTTGAAAAGATAATTTATGCAACAGTGTTGCTTTGCTAAATATGCAAATAAGACCTTAACCTTTCAAATGCACTGTAACAAAACTCCTCGAATGTGGTTATAATTTCCATAAATTGTGATCTTCTCATTGTGAGTGTAACGCAACGTGCGTTGCTGGTTAGAGCAATAAAACACTCGTTCATGTATATTGCTAGCAGATTGTCGGACGGCAAAAATTACCCAAAAGAAGGAACAGAAACCATTCAAACCGAACTAACAATGCCTTTAACAAAGTACAGAGTCTAAATAGTTCATTAGCAGGATCGAAAGCCAACATGTTTTGTATTTACTCGCGAGAAAACAAAAGTTTTGTATCGAGCAAACTGTTTAAGTGGAAAACATAATTTCAAATTCTTCGGTAAACTTGAGAATTAGTTTAGAGAAAACGTAGGCAGAAGTACGCAGTAGCAAACAAAATATTCAAAAGAAAAGGTCGCACCTCACGCAAATATTCAACGTATTCCGCATTCCAAAGAGTTTCAAAGCATTTCAGAAGGGTTTCCGAAGGGTTTCAAAGCGTTTCAAAAGAGTTTCAAAGGGTTTCAAAGCATTTCCAAAGGCTTTCAAAAGGGTTTCCGAAGGGTTTCAAAGCGTTTCCAAAGGGTTTCCAAAGGGTTTCCAAAGGTTTTTAAAGCGTTTCCAAAGGGTTTCCAAAGGGTTTCAAACCCTCTGAAACCGGGTTTCCAAAGGGTTTCAGAGCGACCTCAAATCCCCTAGAAAACGCTTTTTGGATAAGACGTGTTTTCGTATGGAGGGTCACAAATTATCCCACTCGAAGAACTCCCCATTGACAACCAAAAAATTGCCGTCTTTGATGATCTGGTTTGTGAAAGCAACCAGAACAGTATAGTCAAATATTTTATCAACGGGTGGCACAGAAACTGCAGTGTTATCTATCTCACGCAGACCTTCTACAAGCTGCCCAAAAATGTCCACGACAACTGCAGCCATTTTTGCGTTTTCAGTTTTCTTCCAAGGGAAAACAAGTGAATCGCTGACGAGCTGGGGGTCGACCACAGACTGCTGGACCGCGCCACTGAAAAAAATACTCTTTCTTTTATTACGAGAAGCCGCAGAAATTGATAAAAAAATTTTGTCAAAGATATATAGAATGGGTTACATCAACTGACAGTGGTGGCAGCTCTGAGGGACTCGCAGGGCCGCCTGGGCCGCAAGGACCAAAAGGCGCGCAGGGACCACAAGGGCCAAAAGGTGATCCTGGCACTGGTTTCAAATTAGCTCCCGATGGAAACTTTGACATAGAGAGAAAAAAGGTACTGAATTTGGAAGTCCTGTCTGACGCCAAAATAGGTGATTCTCTTGCAACAACTAGGAAATAATTTTATTCTGGCGTTAACAAGGGATATGTGAATGAAAATTTTCTGAAAAAAGATTGGTTCAATTTCGATCTGAAAGGTTCTAATATCAAAAAGGGCGAGCCGTACTATGATGGGCTTTATGGAGATCACGATCTCGTTTCATTAGAATATGTTGATGGGCAGGATGCCAGACAAGATATCGCAATAAACAACAAACTTTCAAAAGACGAGACAAGTCAGATGGAGGGCGCTCTCGTCATGAACAACAATAAAATCATCAATGTGGGGGACATCACAGAGCAAGACGGCGATGCCATCAATTATTGAAATTTCAATTGCGAGAAGGGGGTGTTAACCAGGCTGATCAGCAACGCCAGTGCACAAGCTGTACAGCGTGACGGGTCTGTTCCCATGACTGGAAATTGCAACATGGACAGTCACAAAATTACCAACTTACACACAGATGCCGCAGACTTAGGGTCAGCCGCCAATGTAAACAATGCAAACGCAAAATTGCTTCTTACACTTTCACAGAAGTTTGACGAAAAGGTAAGAGTCACACATCAACAGCTCGACAAGTAAAAAAGACGCCTTCGGTATATAATGGAGGATGTTGACAAGTCGACAAGCGAAAACAACGAAGACTTTCAAAGACTTTCCCGATTCACCCCATGATGTCAATAAAAAGGCTTGGGTTGTCAGAATGAGGAAGGGGAGTCAAGACAAATATATTCATCACAACTGGGTTTGAACATGTTTAAACTCCCAGACGGTGAGTACACTTTGGCGACTGAGTTTTTGCCGCCAACCATGGATGAAGTGGCCATGTCCATTGTTTCCACCTCTCTGAATATTGGCCAACAATCGTCCAAGCTGTTTCCCAAATACAGCGGATCCATTGTCCACCTGCACAAGTACGACATAACTCCTCCTGAATACATCTACGTTGACATAGAATGCCAAGGCACAGAAAACAGCCCCGCTCGGGGTGTTGGCCATTTGATTGTTTACGGAATCAAGGGAAAACAGAATGATGTTGACTCGATGTTTATGACGCTTTTTATGTTTTTGTAAAAAGCAAAATGGTGATGTAAACAGACTTGGACATGAACAGCCACCGTGTGTTTACTTCAAATCACTACATAAATGGTTATTTGAACACGAGAAACGGCAACACGTTCACACTGAATAGTTTAGATAAAATACTTGTTCCACAGAAATCCATCATAACGGAGATAGATTTTTATTATCCTGCTTTAAATCTGCTTTGCAACATTGTTGCAGGCAAAGTCATCATAACTTCCGCGGTTTCCAGGGGCATTACTTTCAACCCCGTTGTGTTTGCTTCTTTCACGGGCTTTGGCCTCGTTGTGAAAGCTGTGGCGAGCTTCAAAAAATACGACAAAAAGGCTGAGAAAGCCAACTTCGCCAGAGTCGAGTACAGAAAAATCCTTGATGCGATTCGATTTTATATCAGGGGTCAACCTTTTAACAAAAAAGCCCTTCTCCACAAGCTAAAAGTGGTTGACGACTTTATCAGCGACCATTGCATGGAGATACCTGCAAAAGTAGAAAAAAAAATATAACAAATGTTTCACCGTGATTTAAACACTCATGTTCTTCATGTATGCAGCATGGGACGCAGAATATACATCATGGGACACGGAAGGAAGGGACTGGTTGAGCAAAGAAGAAGAAACCCCCCAAAAACATGGAGACGAATAAACAAGGGTATTGGTGTAAATTTCATGTGGATCCAGACAAAAATAATTCAATGTTTTTGTCAAACGATTTTCTTGAAGCAATGAAAAGGATGGAACTGAAAGAGGTTGCCGATATTCTTTTCAAATGACGCTTCACCACGGTTTTGTTTCTTTCCACCACTTGTGGAACCTTTTTTTCGCGTGCCAGCAGGTTTTCCAAAATTTCGGGAGGTGGGGAGAAAGAAGTTTGAGGAGTTCTTCCTTTCGCGGGCAAGCGTTATAGGAAGCTGCTTGAAAGTAATCATACAGAAAGCAGACATAGTTGACCGACTTGCCGCAATCACGAAAGTCATTGATGACGCCATCCAAGAAACGATACTGCCCCGGTCATATTCTTCTCGACCGCCTTATTATTATTATTGTGATATTGACGGCATCTAAGATTTTGAATTCCTCAAGCCTTTTATGAAAATGTGCTAAATTATTTTTTTGTGGATGGTGGCTCTCCTTTTTGTGCTTCTTAGTCAAAGAACTGGTATTCATCAAATGCTATGCCCATGATCGTCTCTACCCTTCCCCATGATTGGCAAATGAGTTCAGAGGTTTCTGTGTCCACGTACATCTCCTCATCACAGCAGATACCGTATTCCATATTTTATGCAATGTATATACAAGTTCAAAATGGAAAAATGTCTGGCAAGACAGTACTACAGCCCAAATGGTTACTGGAAAGGTTTTGGAGCAATCAGAAAATTTGCCCAGGCAGCGAAAGTCTCTGAAAATGTTGTGAAGTGGTTGCTCTTCAAGCAGGCTCTTTGGCAGATCTACCTCCCTGCACCAAATCGAATTCCTCGCCTGAAATTTGACGTTCCCACACCCAACGTGGTCCACCAGGCAGACCTTGTTTTTATGCCACACGACACTCTGCCCCGCGGGCGCAAAGTTTTCAGATACGCGCTCACTGTGGCCAGCCGCTACAAGGAGGCCGAACCCCTGACCTCGAAAAATGCCGATGAAGTTGCGAAAGCTTTTCAGACAATTTACAGGCGCAGCCCTTTGACGTGGCCAAAAATGCTGCAGGTTGACTCTGGGCGCGAATTCATGGGCGCTGTCACAAAAGAGATGGAAAAACACAAAACATATATCCGGCGCAGGTGCGCTGAAATTCACCGCGACCAGGCCATTGTTGAACGTTTCAACCGCACCCTGGCTGAGCACTTGTTCAGGCACCAGTACACCGTGGAAATGCGACTTCCTGACGGCCAGCGGTCCACTGCCTAGGTGAAAAGACTTCCAGAAGTTGTTTCGGCTTTGAACAATGAGGTGACAAGCCTTATCGGTATGAAAAACCGCCGTCGTCATCAAAGAAAAAGCTGTTTATGCAAGGCCATCCACACCTTATTTCAGGCCTGCTGGAGAAAGGGAAAAATTACTCCACTCCCTTGTCCAAGTTCATTATCTCTACTACTAAAAAGGGCCACAGACCCAATCTGGTCTTTGAAAGTTTACAGCATTGAAAGATCTTTTACCAAACCGGAGCAGCCTGTTCTCTACTATTTGTGCGATGGCCCCAAGCACGGTTTCGTTGGTGAAGAACTGCTGGTTGTCCCTCCAAACACACAATTACCACCCGAGCAAATTTTAAAAGTTCGCCTTCCATCTCTCCAAGTTCATCATCCATAAATGTTGATATGTCCATTTTGTGCCCGTAAGCTTTTGTATAGATACTGTTGTCACTTATCCCATCGCTTTGAATCAAATGGCGAAAGCGAAATTTTGTTAATATGCATGCCATAGATCTCATGTCCCTCGCTTCGAAGAATGTTCATTCCGTGCTTTTTCTGCTTCGCACTGAAGAGCGTTTCCTTGTACTGTTTGTGCATTATTTGTTTCTTGACAACGTTCTTTTTCACGCCCTTCGTGTTTTTGATATTTTATTCATCCCCCTTCAAGATGGAGTACATTTTCGGTCTCAGACACACACTCTCTGCAATCGGGTTCCAGCACATTTTCCCTAAGACCTTTTTGTTGGTTTGAGTGGAGTGGATGCTCCTTCGGGTAGTCGCTCATATCATACAGATGTTTTCTCCTTTCCATGTCTTTGTCTCAAGCAGAAGGCTGTCGGTGTCTGTGTACGAGAGCTCGCACTTTGAGCCATATTTCTTTTCAGTACGTTGTAATAGTAGTCGTACATCAAGATCCTTCTGTTGTCAAGGATTGTCATCCCCACAAAGACTGGCTTGTTGAGAAGCAGCTTGCTTTTTTGCATGTTGATTCCTGCCATGTCGTTTGTAAATATTGCATACCTTGAAAACAAAGGGCTGGCAACCAGTTTCCTTATTTTATTTGTCTTATTGCTGTTCACTATTTTTATGTCAACATGGTTACGCAGGTTTTCCATGGTTTTGAGCTGTCATGAGCTTGTAAAAGTTCTTTTCAAAGTCGCTATTTGCTTTTTTCCTGAATTCTGTGTTCATCCAGATGTATGACTCCATCCAGAATTCTTGTTCGAACTCCAACACCCTGTGCATGCGCTTCAGTTTCATGCCCTGCTTCAGATAAAACTGCAAGTTTCTGTAATTCACGACCTAGTTGTTTTTGACTTCAAGTGTCAGCAGCAGCTTCTTGCTGTCTGGGGGTTTCAGCGCCAGGTCTTCCTTCAACCTATTTTGGTATTCCGACATGCATTCCTTTTTCACTATCTTTTTCTCCGGCACCAGGGGATAGCTGTTGTGCTCCTTCTGCAGTTCTTTCATATATCCGAGATCAACCTCAAGAATCCATGCATCCTTTGCGTTTTCTTTTTTCGCAAGGATCTCCTCCTCTGTGGGCATGACACATTTCCATTTGAAACCTCTTTTCGGGAGGGGCTTGCTCATTGCCCATCCGTAAAGGTTGTTTGCGTCTTCATATTGGATGTATGTTGTCGGTTTGCTGGGGTCGTATCCAGGAACATACGGGTTGTTTGCCTTTGTGTACCTCTTGCTTACCATGGATGTTCCACCCTGCATTCCCCTTTCTACAAAGAGATGCATATCAATGTCTGTTAATAACTCAAGCTCGACCCTCGTCTTTTTCAAGAGTGCGTCCCAGGAGAGGCCTGACAACGTCAAATAATGCGCCGGATCTAATCCGGACTGCTCTTGGCATAGGTTTCAGAAGTTATCAAAAACATCCGCCAGCAGTGCAACGTCTGTTTTCACGTAAGGGTTGTGATAATCTCCCAGCGTTTTGCATTCAAAAGCCTCCCAGACAGCCTGGGCATGCGCGTACTCTTCGTCTGTTATGTACTCGTCGTTCAGCTTGCTGTAAAACTTCTCTTTGTCCAGAAGCCTTGTCTCAGTGAATCTCTCTCATGAGTCCATGTACTCGTAAGGGTAGATCCCTTTTTTGTAAAGTTGCTGCCTTTTGAAATGGTTGATGTTATTTTCAGTGATTCCTTTGGTGTTGCACTTACAAGTGAATCAAGGCTTCCTTGCAAAAAGTTCAAGCTTTCGATGAAACGCAGACCTCCGACTGAAAATGTGATATATTTCTCCATGTTGTTGGCAATGCATTCCACCTCTTTCTGCTGCTGTGACATTGCTTGCATTAAATGGTGCGCATCGTAGCCCCTCAGGTTGTGGAATACAACTGATATTTTGTCCGTCTTGGAGTTTATTCACAATTTCTTGTTGCATTCGTTGTGTGCGGCTCCGTGGTACCTGCCCGTTATGTGGCAATGGTCCTTTACTGCGTCTCTGAAGTTTTGCTTCATCAAAGGTTCTGCGCAGAACAAACATGTTTCCTGATTTTTTGCAATCCATTGGTCTGTTTTGTTTTTTCCTTTCATTTCTCTTTTTGGCCCAACAAATTTTATTTCTTTGAGTGCCGTGTAATAACAACGTTTGTGACTTTGGCCACAATAACGGCCTGTGTCATGGTCCCCGATGGGTATTGAGTCTAAGAATTCGTCTTTTATCAATCTTTTGTTACAAACATGGCAATCAGCTGCTCTTTTGAAATTTTTCCAGTCTTTCCACGTCATCACAATCGGCTTTGGATGCGGCCAAACTCTCCTCTTTCTGCAGAATGTCTTCATAAAACTTTTCCACAGCGTTTTTTCCCCTGTAAACCTTTGACCTTGTAATGTTTCCGTCGCATCTCACAACTCTGTAAAAATACCCGCATGCCTCATGCCTTTCGGTCTTCTCTGTGTAGCTTGTTTGTTCTCTCTCTGGCCCACGCTCGCAGCTTTATTAGTTTAGCCTCAAAGTCCACATAAATCATGTAGACCTTATTCATCTGTTTGTGATAATTTTGGAAAGAAAGTGTGGTTTTCCCCTCTTCTGGCATCTCGATCCTTGTCAGGGTTCCATTCACTCCATTGCAATATTTTTTGTGACTTTCCAGCAAGTCTGCTCCTGAAAAACCAGTTAAGCACATCATGCAATAGTGCTTTGCATTTGAATTTTTGGTCTGATCGAAGAGCAAAGTGCTTACCTTTTTTTTTACGTAACAATAGTGTTGAATTTCTTCTTCTTCTTCTTCTTCTTCTTCTTCTGACACAATTAACATCAGGTTTATCCGCTGCACATTCGCCTCTTTTTTGCTTACCCTGTGAATAGTCACTTCTGTATCACCCATAAATGTAATAAAAACCATAAATGTAATACCAACCATAAATGTAATAAAAATTAACCATAAATG
>OMLO01003002.1_pt1 | contig 13844 bp, 16 predicted proteins | sample 1674811 | NCBI WGS metagenome assembly OMLO01 (sample SAMN06265003, study PRJEB25207) | coral metagenome | isolation source: Coral host | place: Mexico:La Bocana,Puerto Morelos, Mexico | collected 2008-11-13
TCAAGGCACCCTCCCCCCCACTGTCTGGCGAGTTCCGGCAGCCAGTACATGTGCAAAATTCAGACACCAATGCTGCTTCCAGCATATGAATTAAACTTAAATCATTGTTCACAAAGATGATCCACATGTCCGTAAAATTCAGGGCCATGTAGTCTTCAAACCGTTCAACAGGCTGAGCTGTAACCCCTATCTTGAAGACACATAGCGCCACACCAAGAGATTCTCTGAAAGAGGACACTTGTTGTTTCGAATGAGCTAAGATCTTTCCACACGTAGGTTTCTGCAATTGAACCTTCATCGTTCTGTTCTTGATGTTGAAGCTTTGAAAAATGCTCCATGTAACAGCTGATGGATGATGTTTGGAATCTTCACTGGACATGTCACATTCCTGATGTTGGCAAAGGAAAAAACGTAATACAATTATTCGAAGTGAACTTATAATGACATTATAAAACATATATTTGGGTCATGTCTCTTTGAAAAGAAAAGAACCGAGTGTGGAATTTAAAAAGTATGGGGAACAGAATCCCAACCAAAGCAAACAGTTGACTTTAACCGTTTGCCTTAAACAGAGGGGATGCCGGAGTGGCCAGCTTTACTGGGCAGCATCGATTGTTATACACAAACAAGTTTATATGAATTAACCAAGCATCTTTTGGAACTGGGGGCAATCTCTTCGGCTGCTGGGAACATTCAAGTCCGGCACTAACGGCACAACGCTTTCTGCCCGTAAAAGGGCAGGTGTAGGTCAGTAGATCTAAGAAGTCATCCAGATCAGGGTCATCCATTGCAGGTAGCCCCCCGAAAGGACGCAAAATTGCTTCTACTAGATGTTAATGCATGATTTTGTTATATCATGTTTGCAGTTTGTTTGGTTTCAAAAGCATGTTGTTATAAAGGGGACACTTTCACCCGTATAACCGATCAACAACACTTCGGGAAATATGCATTTTTATATTTTTATATCCACAGTAAGAATTTATATTATACTGTACAATTTGCTTTTGCTAACATGTGGTAAAACAACCGCCATTTGAAAAGCAAAATGCTGCAACATGGAAAGGTTGCATTACCCTCTATTTCCCAGCTCCAACTTCAGACATCCCGGAAATCTCGCATGTAAGGACAAGAGACTGTGATCTCGCATCTCGGAAGAGCTCCTCCAATTCATCTTGGTGCCTCAGACCAATGGAAGGGAATGGTTCTATACAGATCGATCGACGTAGAAAATAAAAATAAAACAAGACATCAGATGCACAAGATTTTGTGGTTGCAAGATTCTATATATATAACGTACTATACTTCTTAGAATATTTCCTCTTCAAGAAACTCACTCTTGAATCCAGCAATGATTCCCTTCGTATTGCTGTCCGTGATTTTGGTTTCAACTGCAACCAATAGATCATCAATTTCCTTCGCTCTCGTCAACAGCCTTAGAGGGCATTCCCAAATGAATGTCAAATCAGGATCAAACAACATGTTGGAAGCAATCACAAGATGATAGAAACAGATCATGGTCATGACCATGCATATAAATTTACAGTACAACTAAGAAACAAGGTGACAGATTGTGGCGCATCTTCCACCGATTCCAAAGTTTCGCACATGCCATGCATTTTCACCCTCCACTTGCCAATGGCACTAAGCACCTTTTGGATGTACGAGGAAGGGAGGGCATCATCATCCATCAGCGGGAAAGACAAGGATCGAAGGGTTTTCTTCACATCCATCTCCCCATCAGCTTCAATGATGATTGTAGGATCTGCAGGACAGTTGGGAAGTCAGAGAATCTAAAACAGAAATTCCAAAATTCATGATCCATCGATACAATCTATCATGCGTGGATTTTAACTTTGAACTTTGGAAAGCAAAAGCACCTGTGGTGTCGGTTGGCAAGTCAAAGTCAGCTGGAAGACCCGTGTAGCCACCCTTTTGTTTCTCGCACTCCGTCTCACTAATGCTTTCGTCCTCTTCTAAGACTTCTCGCTTCCGTTTCCTCATCCATGGATAGTGTTGGATCAATTAACACAATCCTCAAAAACAAATGCACGCACCTAGTATATCGTTTCCCTTCTTTATGTGGAAAATAGTTTCAAAACCCCCAGTGCACCATATTGCAATTCATTTATATGCCTTGAATCCCACAAACACTTACAGCGCAGCAGAGAGGCAGTTTCCTTCCACCAGTTTTGGTTTCTACCCAAAAGACCTTCACATGCTTCTCGTACTTGTCTCGCCTGAGGCAGTTGCCCGGTTGGAAAGCAGCTGGATTGTTAATGGAGGCCGCAGGGATACCCGTGATAGCTCATTTTGGAACCTAGTTTTGAGCAGCTTTGCAATTCCCCAAGAGTAGGCCAAGACACCGAACCCAGCCAGTGTGCTTCTCACACTCAGCTTTGATTGCATTGATGCGAGTCCTAAGGGGGTCCCACAGACTAGCTTGAGGTGGATAGATTTTCCATCTTGGTAAATCCATGCATGTATTTAATGTGTCAAAAAAAAGGAGCCAGTGGTTCAACAAGATCTTTCAGAAAAAACAGTCAAGACAATCTATCTTAAGTTGTTTCCTTCTAAGTGGTGTTGACATGTATGTGCAAATGTGCAACTGATTCTATACCTTGTCAATGCTTCCGAAAGCCGACCCATCCTAGAAGGAACAATTTTTTGCATTTTTTTCTACTATATATGCCATATATGCATTATATACAAATGACTGGTTAGTGAATGGTATACATTATGAACGATTATGAAGGATTCCTCCGTCCTTATGCCTACTAATGCAAAAGAGACTCTCCTTCATATTAGCATCCAGCATGTCCTGTTCCGACATGAACTCGCCATCGACAAACAGGTCGTCCTCCTTGGTGTGCTGCACCTTCTTGCGACATGTCTTGATGAAAGAGTCCTGGAGCAGAGTCTTGATGAAAAAATGGTAGAAATAGCCAGGTAGGGAGAGTATTCCAAAAGACTATAAATATAATTCTATTCTATCTATAAAGGATCTATTTACTATATTTATAATACTGTATCAGATTTGAGATCTAGATCGGAGATCGATACAATGCTTTGAGCTACACTTATTCTACGTGCATGGGATTTCAACCATTCAAATGAAAGTACCGAACGTTCAATGTAAAGCTAAACGGTCCCTATCGCCATTGTGCTTTTCCCACAACCGAAGAACTTCAGATCGCCCACCACCATGAACATCTTTGAATTTTTCAACCATCTCCACAGGGATCAGATAAGATCCGTCTAGCCGTGGGGAAACCAGCCGCCGCAAGGCTTTCATTTGATTGCTCTCCCCAACAGCCTTAGATATATAATATATATCAACATGTCAAAGAGATGCGTGTTTAGCAATTCAGTGATGACATCAGTGATCATCAAGAATCAAAGGTCAGCTATGAATTCCCGGTTGATACCACTTGCAGTCACGGAACCCTTGTAGGAGTACCTGCTGGTAGCGCGCCAGTCACTACAGTAGGTGTCGTTCCAGGCTTTGGAGATAAAACCTCAGGTGTCAGCACAGCACTTAATAAGATGTTTTCCGAATACTTTCTTGTGATTCATATAAATAGTTCACCTGGCTGCAGAATAACAAGAGTAAGCAAGAGCAAACAAATCATGAGAAGTGATACAGCTTCTTATGCTCAGGGACTTCTTCCTGACGTTGTTTCGCTTGGATATACCATTCTGGGAGCGGTGGCTCATTCCCAATCTCCTGGCTAAAAAAACATGGTTGTGGATGAAGTGTTCTTTAACAATGATGTATCTTAGAATCAACCATTCAGTGTGTTTTTTTCAATTTAAAGTATTAATTGATCCATTTGGTATTGTGTCAAACAACTCCTGTCCTCCTCGGTCACCAAGAATCCTAACGTGTCAGCCAAAGTCTCAGCATATGTCAACCCAGGACTGCCATCCAATGCGGAGTCATCAGCCTGGTCAGAGGGTGGTAGCTTGGCTCTGAAGCTTCTGGAGGGGAACATGTCAATCAACCGGATAAGCTCCAGGTATGTGAATTAACAGCGGTACCTTGTCATGACTGTTCTCCACAGTTTCTGCATAAGGGTCAATGGAGGCCGCCGCATGTTCAGACAAAGTATCCATGAGCTGCGCCATCAAAACGTCCTTATTCCATGATTTTTCGATGGCCACAAAAAGACACAAATGTAATTATAAGTGACATCGACGTCAATGACAATTCATGATAATTCATGCGTCCACCATGCAGCTAGCACACCCCCCAAAGATAGATTATTGCAAGTAAAGTATCGTCAGGGCATTCTGCATCAGATGGGGAAGCGGGCTCATGACCACCAGATGGTAATTGATCCTGAGTCGAAACACTTTAAACCACCAATTCCAAGGTCCAATCCTATTTGCAAGAATCAAACAGTAAGTCACATAGCATATATTAATTCAGAAGTTCCAATGGGTTCCAACAGTCAGGCTACAAGAGTGGCAGGAATCGTGTCAGCATCAGCCAATGCTTGTGGCGATAGATCTGTTCGGGTAGGTGTTGCTACTGGACGAGGTGGTGGAGGAAAATTCTTCTCATTGTTCTTCCTCATCTCCTATTGCAGGGAACAAAGGAAATTATCAGGGCTATATATATCTTGGGTATATATTTTACAGTGCATGTATATGTTAATTAGAACATTTTACCATGGCCAACACCCTCATTCACCTCCAACTTCATCAACTCTTCTTCCATCTCGGCAACTGCCATACCCTCTAAGGAATCCATGCCACTGGAGCTTTGCACCAAACTCACACCAGCCAAAAGAGAAGACGACGAAAAGACCCTCGACTCCAACGGCTTGGGCATTGGTTGAGGATTGCTGTGGCACCCCTGTTCTGAGGTTTTTTGAGCAAAAACAATATGAGATCAATTCAAACATGATGTCCTTGAAACTGATCATTTGTTAACATGATTCCAGTCTTTTTCATGAGTTCATCTATTTCCTATGAACCCTGAAGTTCATTGAATATGAACAAGTCAAAAAATATGACCGGTTTTTTCCGCCCCTTACCCGGGAATTTCCGCCCCTTACCCGGGAATTTCCGCCCCTGATTTTTTTAAAAACTTCTGGATTTCTGCCATAAAGGCCTGAAGTCTACTACATGAAGCCATGACATGAAGTCATGAAGTTTACTACTTGAAGTCAAGTCAGGTAGATGAAGCCCTGAAGTGAGTTTAATTTGCATACTTGCAGCCCTGAAGTGAAGTCTGAAGTCTAGTACTTCTATAGCCCTGAAGTGAAGTCTCCATGAATTCGTATATAGCCCTGAAGTGTATATACAGCACCTCTGAAGTCATAGCCTTAGAGGACCTAGAACATGGGAACTTCAGGCCATATTGCAACTTGAGTTAAAGTTTACAATAATTGCACAAAACACCATTTACCATGAAATTCGAATTCAGTTCCCAGAACCATGTTGAAGTCTTAATGACTATATGCCACATGAATTCGCCCTCCACTAGCACACTCACAAGACCTCCCTTTTCAAACCCCCATCACCGTCGAGGAAGATCCTGTGCGGTGTGTATTATTTGCAAGTGCAACGTTGCTGGAGGACTGAAGCAGTAGAATATAAATTATACATGTACCTTGACTGCAAGTATACCTGTTGGGGGCCATCATGGATGATATTATGATTAGAAGAGCCCTCCAGCGAAAACCCAAAATCACAAGCCAGCTTTCAGATGGCAGTTGGAAGTAAAGGACGCCAGGTGGGTGGTATTTTAAGCAAGATCGATCCCCGAGAGTATCTAATCACTTCACGAAGGTCCGCTTGTTGTTCCCACTCCCGGCCCTCATCATCGAAGTCCATCGCCGCAAACAACTCTTCAAGAGGGGCCGGAGAAACCTGCCAGGGCATGTGTCGATCAAGAACCATGGCAACCAAGAAAGGAATGTATGCCAAGGATATAATAACATGTACCATATATCAACAACGTGCATATATATATATATACGTATATATATAATATATATACTTATTATATATGTATATATATGTAAAATATAAATATTCATATTCTTCCATCTATTATATCCACACCTCCACAGGGAAACATGTTGCAGATGCATCTGCACGAAGGTTCGGCAACATTGTCACCAGTTTTGCTGCATACTTGTAGGTGTATACCCTGAGTTCAGAGGGTTAAGCAGTAAAAGGTATTATATGGGTTACATTTCCATCGATTTACAAATCAAACAAGCACCGGAAAAATGAAAAGCTGTTTCTAATCATACAACAAAGGTTCTGGGAACGCTTTAGCAAGCGGTTGCCTTTGAACTTAACCTTTCCATTCCGGTCTTGATACCGGGTGGTAGTTTGCTGACAACACTGTTTCTCCTCCTTTGTCATGGGGCCCTTATCCAAGACACCAATACGAGCACTGTTTGCCCACACCCATGTTCTCTTCCATGTCATTGACCCATACTTGCGCATCCAAAATGCACATTTGTGAATCTTAGTTATCAAATCAACACATTAAAAATGATTCTGGATACATGCATGATCTTCTTTTTGATGCAATACGTTTCAAAAGTTGACACACACACTTGATGGAAAAAATCATGTACCACTTAGGGTGCCGGAAATGTTTTTTGTATATATAGTGGTTTTAAGAACTTTTCAGGCGCCCCAAGAGGTGCAGGATTTTTTCCATCAACAGTTCGACATAAAATTGCGGCTGCTGTTGAACCAACACGAACACATGAGCCAGCTCCAGCTGACCACAAGCCTAGGCACCAAAACACCGTGCTTTCGAAGTTGCTCCATCATCCAGACCCACCGGGGATGCATGGCAATCAATGAGTTTTGTGGGTTCTCTAAAAGGAAGATACCACCAGCAGCATAGGTAATCCAAACTAGGATGCAGCTTCTTCAGGGTCAGAGTGTATCAAATAGGTCATAAAGAACGGACATTCTGGTGGGTTTCATCACCCCAAAGAAGAAATTTTGATTATACAACCCCTGATGGACAGTCACCCCAAATCATTGATTCATTATATACATGTCAGTGCCACCCAGGTACTTATCAAACTATTTCAAATACTAGCTCAAAATATGTATATTGTAAATATATACATCAAGTATGAAAACAGCTTATTGAAAACCCAGTCCTTGCTACCAGCTTGTTACTCTTCCGAACTGCCACATAATCTTCATTTCCCAAAGGTGTGAGCAGAGAGCGGCCAGTGCTAGCTCTGTTTACAGGCACCCAAGATGAGCATACGCAAGCAAGGAATGAAGCTACTGCTTCCCATTCAGAATATAGGATCAAGCTAATACACAGCCTTGGGGACAAAAGCTAAGCCCAACAGTGAAACCCAAATTTTCAAACCAGAATTAAGGTCGAAGTATACGTATATTTTTTTAAATATATATACATGCAGACTCGGAACACCATCCCTGCATTGCTGTTGAGGTCCATAGGTGATCTTTTCCCAAGACTTGCCCCAACATCTTGGCCATAGGTTAAGTCAACAGCTGCTGATTTGTACCCACAATGCTTTGCTAGGGAAGCTATACGTCCAACCCCAGCAAAAAATTCAATGACTTGATAGGGTTCAGTTGGATGCCTTCCTGGAATGTCCATCCACCATACCAAAAGCACCAATAGGACCACCACCTTAGCTGAAGACTTACATTTCCAATCATGTATGATGTATTATGATGTATTAAGTAAGTTTTGCTTCTTTGACCATCCAGATCCAGGTATAGTGCTAAATAAGAATTCGTTCATAAATGTTGCAAGCCAAGACTTGCAATCCAAGGTTCCTTCGGGGTACCAAGAGCAATCAGCCGTTTGATGAGCAGTTCAAATTGAGGCGGGGTCATTGCGGATACACACCGATAGCTCAGTTGTATATTGTTGAGATCTACTGTTTGTTCAATTCTTTTCCTAGCTGCCATATCCCTGCATAACTTGATTTTATAGATACAATGATTTTTTATATAGAAATACAATGACTTTATATAGAAATAAAAAGCACAGAACATTCTAGCTCTTGCGTTTGTTTCTACCGGGAGGTCACAACACCGTAGAGGAATGTTCCAAAGCAAAGAGCCTAATGCTGCATTTCACCTAGCAGTTCAAGAAACACATCTATTGGATCCATGACATCTTGAGCAGACTAACCACTGACAACAAATGTTCATGCATGCAGCTGCATGATATGTATAATTCACATGCATATATGCACAAAAAGCTGTATAGTCCAACACACGCACACACACACACACACACAAACAGCCTTTCCCAAAACCAGCTAGCTCCACCTGCTGTTGCTGGCACACCGACACCAAATTTCGCAAGGTTGAGGAACCCCCTCCGAAGACCATGGGGTGGCATCACCTGGCAAATTGTTTTTTTGAATGGTCGGCTCATTGGCTCATAGGATCCAAGGATAAAGATGTAATAGTCCGTTCTGAAGGGGAAAACTTTTCCATATAGGCCGTTCTGAAGGGGATTCGGAAGTCATAGTCCGTTCTAAAGGGGCATTGGCTAAAACAAAGCAAACTTAACTTGTATAATTCTCATGCACAGAAATTGCAAATTAACAGAGTGCTGGAGCAGTACAGAAAAGAACAATCACCAACTTTCATTTGCACCATTAAATCTAATATATAGACTTTCAGGCTACACAGTCTTTCCGGACACAAATGCACATGCACACAATAGAGGTGACCTCCGCTTTTTTGCGCAGTCTTGCTAGCAGCAATTGTTCAAACAGCCCAGCCACAAAGTGCATTCCCCACAAATGTAGCTAAGCATGCAATAATTCCCAATTAAAAGGGATCTTCAACAAAGGCGGCCTAATGAACCGCTCTTTGGTTGACAACAGAACCGCAACAGGACGCAATGTCAGCGTCTCGCACACCCAAAACATGACAGTTGGACCAACATTCGCTATTGGAATCACATGTCTCAATATTGTTTGAGAAGACATTTTTTTGTGAATATCAGCTCTAAGAAATCATTTGACAGCTGTAGATGGTCCGATGATGTCCAATGCCATCAAGCCCCTCCATTTCACATTTACTCCAAATCAAGTTTGGGAAGATATTCTTCATCCGGGCACAGGGATGTTTCCACAAGGAAGCCATGAACTGTGGACAAAAGAGCATCCTGAAACTTCTTTCCACAGCTTGCATCAGCGGACATCTCATGAAGGCTCATGGCAGGATCTTCAGCCAACTTCGCCATGCACCAGTCCCACCAGTCAACCTGAAAAAGAGAGGACACCACCAAAAGAAACAAATTTTATAAGGGTAAGACTTAAGATGGAACAATGCCAAAGAATAGCCACTCAAATCCTTTTATGGCATATATACACCAACTATTGACCCAACCTGTCTCATGTATATATTTAAGTCTGTATAATATATATAATATATATATATATAGATGTATGTGAATGCATTGTATATATATAGATCAAGATTGACACTCATCATTTTTTTAAACAACCCTATTGTTGACCCAACCCTTTTGATTCAACAACGCCTCAAATCTGATAGCATTGCAAACCATACCACTGCACAAATTCTCTGATATGATCGTCAAAAGTATCGCGGATGGCAAACCACCTTTCTTTAGCTGGTGAAGACCTGGGGTAAGGCCTCCTGGCAAATGACTTGGGGACCTGAACAACTGGTGTATCAGAACCATTGGCTGCAGCCTGCGCAAAAGGCACTTCAGGTGGCTCCTTACCTTCTTCCCACTTATATGCCTCTTGAATATCATGTTTTCCTTGGGCAGTGAGAGGCTGATATTTGATTGGTGGATCAACCTTTTTCGCTTCTCCCTGCTCCTCAGTTTCATCCTTCACCTTGGCTGCCTTCGCCCCCCTAGGTTTTCTCTTGGGTTTTGGGACGTCCTTTTGCTCTTGCTCTACTGGCTCCTGTTTTTCATCTTCTGAATCAACAATCTCAACAGGATCTTGCTGTTTCCGTTTGCTTCTCTTTGCTGCACTCTTTGCTTTTGCTGCACTCTTTGCTGTTGCCTTGGCCTTAGCCTTTGGTTTCACCGGTTTCGCAGCCCATTGCTCACAACGCAAAACCAATGGTGGCTTATCTAGCTCTTCCAGTTTCCTCTTGGCTGATTGAACACCATGTTTTGGTTCTTCAACGGGCTTTTCCTCAGAAACTTCAACCTCTTGATCATCCTTTGGTGGTTGTACTTCCCTTTCCTCTTCAATGACATCTTCAGTTTCAACCTTTTCCTTTGGCGGTACTTCTTCCCTATCCTCTTTCCTGGGATCTTCGGGTTCAACCTCTTCCTTTGGTGGTACTTCTTCACTATCATCTTTCCTGGGATGTTCGGGTTCAACCTCTTCCTGTGGTACCTCATCCATAGCATCTTTCACAGGCTCTTCGGACCCTTCAAGAGTTTCAACCTCTTCCTTGGGTGGTACATCCTCTTTCCTAGGATTTTCGAGATCCTTAACATGTTCAACCTCATGATGTTCCTTTGGTGGTACCTCACTATCGACCCCATTCCCAGGATCTTTGGGTTCATCAGCATTTTCAACCTCTGGTTGTTCCTCCTGTGGTACCTCCTCACTAGCAACTGCTTTCTCAATAGTTCCAGGTTTGACAGTTTCAGTGCCCCCAGAACCATCACGGAAAGAGCTATTGACATCATCAGGCAATGCCTCGTTGGCACCTAGCAGGGATGGAACGGAAAGTTGTTTATATTTGATATATAAAAAGTCTGCCCTGTAAAAAGAAAAATGGCAACTAGGAAAGTAATTCACAAATCAAGTAAGGTGTGGAACATAATTGTGAACTGAACTTTTTTTTTCATTCCCCAGCCTTCGCTTTCCGACAAATTTGCACGGCTGAAATCCCTTGCCAAAGACCTACATACAGGTTCCCTATCAGCTACGTCAGGACTGAGGCTTTTTTGGGGGGACGCCACAACCATCACTGAACCCACCGGAGATGCAACTGCTTGGAGAACAGCAGCAGCTTGAGTAGCATCAAATGGCATAGTATCCATCGAATCTGTTGCAGCAACCACTGCAGCAGCTTTCCGTAAAGCAATGGCCTGCCTAGGCTATCATGAGCAGGAAGCCACATGCATATAATTGGGTATCACAGGCTAGCCAAAAGATAATTGCATATTAAGATTGGAGCACATGAGCTTGTGGATCAACATATCGAATAACTGCAGCTCAAACTTCAAAAATGAATTAATGTGAGGATCGGGCTATAAAGAAAAACAAAATAAACACAGTCAAGAGTTGAATTCAAACAAGAAACTTCAACCGTAAGATCCGATCATCAATGTCTTGTTTTGGCTTCTCAGCTTCCTCTGTCTTCTCACTGATTGATGTTTTCTTATCTTGCAGTGCCTCTGTTTTTGATCTAGTCGTAAGATCCATGTCTTGTTCACCTTCATGTTCCTTGGGGTGAATGTTTTCAGATGCCTCTTCCTCCACTCCTTGATGCGGGTCTCATCTCAACCAGCGTTTCCATTAAGACATCCTCCTCGCCCCCCTTTGTTCCACCCTCTCCCTGAGCTGCCCCCTCACCTTCTACAGGGATTTGTGGGGAATCAATTATGTAGGGGTCCAAGACTTCTTCTTCTTCTGCCTTAACCTCAAAAAATTGGGTCAAATCAGCCCCTTCATCACCTGAATCCTCCAAGTTCACAACTTCAGGAAGGTTGGGTCGCAAGGACCAATGCTTGAATAGCTCATCGTAGAACTCATTCACCACAGGGTCCTTGATGCACGCGGCTGACAGCTTCCATAGGGAATGACAATGGATTATATATAATAGATACCAATTTTAAACTATATCACTTAACATTTATAATATTCATATCATAACTATATTTTGTTTGATTTACTATATGAGATATAGGTTGGAAGTTTGCTATATAATATAAGATACACATGTGCACCTATCAATGGCACCACATTAATAAGAAGTTGTTGGGAAGTTGTGTTGTGTTTGATGTTCTTGCTGCAAAGACGAGGCATTCACACAAGTTTAAGCTAACAACACACCAGGCAGCTTTTAGTTTCTTTGGGATAAAGAGAAATGAGTCAAGATTCCCGCCGGCATGGGCTTTTGTCAGCGCCTTACCAAAACCAGCTTTTCGGCAACCATAAGTAAACAACTTCTTCAATCCCCATGAATCTTGTTGAAGCAAAGCAGGATCTTGTGGATACCGGCAATGGGTTTTCCAAGTAGAGACCTGCATTGGGTCATGTGGGGTGGTTTGCTAATCTAAGCCACAACCTCACGCATATATACACACCATATATATGAGATAGATCGATGGAAATATATCCTGCACAAGTTCTGACCCTAGGGGAAAAAGTGAACCTGGAAGTGAAGTATTGAAGTAAAATATTTATATATTGATTGAATAATGATCAACTAACGCACAGTACTCATGGGTCAGCTTGTCAAAAATGCCCCATGCCACCCACTATAGAACCACTATAGAGTTTTTCTTAAGGGCAACAGTTTTGACTTCAGACCTGGCCTCTGCCCTCAACAGATCAATGCTCGGAGATTTCACGGTCTTAGATTTTTTGGCTTTGGGGCACCAATACTTAGCCAACAGAGTGAGCACCCTAACATTCATGGCAATGTGGGGCATTGACGCATGACCTACCATCTCAATCCCCTTGTCATTCTTCTGCCAGCGCATCAGCTTCCCCTTGTTGCCGGTGCGAAGGCGGTTTCGACAAGCTGGATCAGAATCAAGCACGGCCGAGAGCGAGCCCGGTCGGAGCTCAGGCAAGTCTTCATCGCTTTGGGACATGGCTGGCTGGATAAGAAATATAATCCCACTGGGTATCACAGGAAGGTCATTTGATTTGTCGCAAGGAGGTATAGTATCTTAATGGATTGCCGATCACATTTTTTTAAAACTGATTTGGATCAACATGCAAGTAGTATAGCATGTTAAGCATGACGCTGCGTGATTGTTCCTCAGCACACTGCATATATGAAGGACTTGTGGCTGCGAGGCCAAGATGAGAAGTTGCAGGTGTAATATACAGTCTGTATAGATGGTGTATACATGGATCACAATATACTGATTACCATTCAGGATCCGATCGTGAGCTCGATATACTATATTAATTGGTGGCATAGTGGAATTCATTGTGGTTTTAGATGCTATAGCCAGTGCAATTGTATATACCCATCAATCTCAAAGAGTAGGAAATCCTACAGGCCAATCCTCCACGAGACATCCACCCATTCAAACGTCAAAGACAAACAAGTTGGGTTTACCTTAATCGCAAACTTGCGCAGGATGCTGCACAATGTGTTGCCTGTGAGCGCTGCGATTTGGAAGGGAATGCATGTTCCCAAAGTGTTTTTTCCCAAAAGCATGTTAATTCCCAATGTCAGGTTTCTCCACACTTCAAGATCAGGATTGTAATTCAATTTCAATGGGTATTGCATTCTAAATAGCTTCCGTGGATGGTTCAGAATGCGCCTGGAGTAAGCAGCTATCGGTCATCATTGCTCCAATTCAAGGTGGGTGCACATGAACTGCATTTACAATTGCCGTGTTTAATATGCTATAGAAGTCCAGTGGCTGGTGCATCCATTCTTATATACCAAAAGAACCAGCTCAGGTCCATGGCTGATACCATAGAATAGCACTGGATTGTTAGGGTATGTGATATGGTGCTGTTTGCTATGATCCTGTTCCTTGGACCTATGCCCTGATCCACTGATTGGCTCCGTAACAGCTTGTCGGTCGACTTTGCCGACTGACTCACCTGGAGATAGAAATGAGAAAACCTGCACAAAGGGCATCATGGGTGTCGGGAGTGGATGTTAAG
>OMLO01003003.1_pt1 | contig 13843 bp, 9 predicted proteins | sample 1674811 | NCBI WGS metagenome assembly OMLO01 (sample SAMN06265003, study PRJEB25207) | coral metagenome | isolation source: Coral host | place: Mexico:La Bocana,Puerto Morelos, Mexico | collected 2008-11-13
TCTTTTCAGAACTACCTTCACCCGGACGATCACACTATATGAACTACTGATACTCCTGGGTTCAAACCATTTACAAATATGAAAGGGGTCCTTGCTTTTTGGAAAAAAAAAACAATTGGTTGGGGGGGGGGCTAAATAGTGTAGATCAAGACAGGCATATTTACCATAATATTGGCTGGTTTTAAGTCCTGATGGATGATGCCTCATTCATGAAGGTAGGCAGCACCTTGCGCTGCAGTATACAGCACAAAACCATCGTACTTCTTGTCAAGGATCTGATTTACAAGTCAGTTAAAAGTAATTGGATTAATTATTAAGTACTTATAACAGTTTTGCATTCTGCAAACAACCACAGTCTTGTCACAATTGTCAGGTAGATAAGACTTCTAGTCACTGCATAACTGTCTTGTGTCAATTCTGACATTTTCCTCTTGCAAATGGACTTTTGAGAACAAGGTAGGAATAATAAAAGTAACGGGCTGTAATAGCATAAAGTGATGAATGGCTTGTTGTTGTGGGGAGAGAAGGGAAAAAAACAGTCCACCTTGGTGAAGAAGTGAAACTGAACTGAATGCAATAAATACTGACAAGGGACTTTAATCAAACAAGCAACTGCCCAGAGAAGACAAAGGTAAATATTACCCCCAATTGTCTGGTAAGACAAGAGGGTAGTATAACATGTGAGAATGCCAGAAGCAAAGTGTGAGAAGAAATCAATTATTCAATAGACATCTGCTACTGTTTGTTCCAGGGCAAAAACATCAACCCATACTAAATTGTAAGTCATAAATCAAGAAGTATTTGAGACAAACTGTTTCTTTTTTTTTTGTACCTTGGCAGTTTTGGACTGGACTAAACCAAGTGCAAGAGCTAAGTTGCATCCTTTAATGTGTCAGTCACAGCACAACCAAGCAGCATCACAACATTTGGAAGTCGTAAACGCCTGTGAATAAAACAATGCAATTAATATGTAATGTATTTTCTTAAGAGAAGCATCAATTCTGTCCTGAAAATGGCATTAGCTTACATTCCTTGACTGACAGTTTCTATGACAGTTACTGTTTATGCTCAGTGGTCATGTTTGTATTTGCAAAAAAATAAATGTTCAAATCCCTATGCCAAAAGTATTTTAGCATGACTGTAATATTTCTTCATGCATGCTTGCCTGCATATGTCAATTTCGGACAAGTCTGGTTCCCCATACCCTTTTCAATCTCTTTCACCGCCACCTGCAAGCCTTTCCAAAGACCCCTGTACACTTTCCCAAACTGCCCCTTTCCAATGGCATTTAAGAGTTGAATGTCCTTCTCATCAATCTCTACACTTGCCAGATCTAGCAGAAAAAGGGAAAAAAAAGAATGGCTAAAGTATATTTTCAATTTACAAAATAGCCTATGTAATGTTGTCAAAATGTGTAGAAGACATCACAATTATTTACTTTGTTTTTTAAAAGCTGTAAATGCGTGACTTTGCGTGACTAAGTTTTGTGTTACAGTTATCATTTGATTCCTTTGATTCACGTTTGATTCTTTATACGGATAATCTTTCACTTGCCGATTTAGTCTTCGTATGTAGTCCTCTGTACATATTGCTGCTCTTGTTTGTTGTTTGATCAAGCCACCGGTGTACAGGGACCGATATGTAAGTTTTGTTTGTTTCCTTTATTGTCGTAGCTTGCCCCATTTGTCTTAATTAGCGTTTCTTTTTGTTATAAATACATGTTTTGCATGTTAGGTTTATTTGCCCCTTTGTGTCTCGGGCACTTATGAATTTCCTTCAATCTCGTGTTTGGGCAAGCTCGCTTGTTTTTATTTCGGTATTTCTTTTATATTTTTTGTCTTTGCCATGGCATTTAGTTTTCGTAGTCAATATTTTCATTGCTTTCAAGTTCATTTACTTCATTAGTCGCCACGTGCTGTAGCATCGTATGTAACAGAATATAATTGTTTATGCTAGTTCCTTCATTAATTCATTTGCAGTGCACGAGATCAAATAAATCTACTTTCAATGTTGGTTTGGTCTCCGTAAAGTGTTCTCTGAATTGGTATTTTCTTTGGTCGCGATTTTTCTTGGCACCTCATTCGGCCTTGATGTTCGCTTGCCGCTACAAAAGCAATGTCACCATCAATAACAACATGATCTTTAGGTGTGGTTCCCTTTACAGCTTCATGTACATCTGATGGCCCTGGGTTTGATGACCCTGCATTTGATGGCTGGCCCCTGGCAGTTCTGGGGGCCTTGTTTTCTTAACTCAGGACAGATTTATATTTTCAAAATTGTAAAAATCTTCAAACTGACAATAGACATGGATGGTGGAGTGTATTGGGAACATGTCTGTAAAATTTGAAAGTGTGTTTTTTTTTCAAATGTTTACTTTTTGACAACTTAACTAATTTAATTAATTTAATATTTCACATTAATAAAAAATATATATATTTTTATGTTTAGTCAAGTAATATTAAAAAAATAGTCCAGAGTCCAATCCAGATTTTAGACTATGCCATTTTTCAACTGCCTATTCCATAAATAGTTAATTAATAAACAAACTTTACTATCATAAACATATATTTCGCTTTCCTTAATATGGAATTTGAAGACCTGGAGGTCCTTGGAGTGAAGTATATCTCTGGAAGAAAACGTTTAATTGGTTAGTATCCTTTTTGCAATAATTTTTTTTTGATGTTTCTTCTTTAAAAAAATCAAGATGTATAATTATTACCAATGTAGTTAAATGTGGTTTGTTGTTTTTGGCTGCAGAGGCACAGAGAACACTGAAAGGCGGGCTACCGGGAAAAGGTAAATTACAAGAACAGATTTTGTGATTTTTTTTCCTATATAATGTACCTGCAGTGGTCCTAAAACTGCTTTCAATAATTTCCTTGTAGGCAACAGAACTGACATTGGTGATCTGGAGGCATGTAAGTGTTACTAGTTTGACAAAAAATGAAGGATATGTAATTTCAAGTGTAAGCAGAAACATAGCTTACCAGAACGGATGAGGACGCAGTTTCCAGTTCAGTAAAAAAGATTCTTTTTTATAAATGTTAACAAAGTATTTACATCATTGCCTTATTAATTATTAGCAAGGAATGCAGTAGAAGAATGAAGAAAGAGGATAGGGCCTTTCCAAGGTGTTAGTAAAACTTAAGAGTCTTAAAAGTGATCAGCATGAAAAAAACTAAATTTGTGAAATTATGGAAAATGATTATATATTCTAAAACTAAAAAGGAAATTTCAAAAGCATGTTGGGAGGGAGAGATGAGTATGATTATGCTCTGATTACTTCAAACAAACTCTTCTCATTTTGCCTGAGTTCTTAATGTTAGGAACAGTTTTTGTGACAATGCACTTTAGGACTTGGACTCCAACTGTCAATCTTAGCTGGATACACTTAACTTAGTCATGGTGGTGTCACCCTGTTTGACACTCAGTTTAATTGCACTCCACTGATAATTTATTTATTTATATATTTATTTGTGCTGATGGCTAATTATATTGTATGGTTGGTGTACAATTTACAGGAATTCCACGTTACAAAAATGACTTTCAACCGCCAGAAACGGCTTGCCACTCTCAAGGGTGAAATTCCGCAAATGGTAACTTCCTTCATTCTTGAATATTTCTTTGCAGGAATTTAACTATATTTCAAATAATTGTTATCTAAAAATAGACTTTTGCAGCTTGCTTGTTGATTTTTCAAAAGAAACCATTAAAATATTTACTGAGTAACTAATCATCAATCTCAATAGGTTATTTATTTACTCCTGTCTTCGACATTTTGTCAGAACCTATTCCAGGCCATTTTTTATACCTTTTCTTTTCTTTTCAAGGCATCATCTGTTCCAGCCTTGGCGGAAGTTAAATTGGCACGTTGGAACCAGTTTAATGATAGGGATGATTCGTTTCTTCCCTCAGGGAAAAATATCAGCATAACAGATAACACAAAGAAAAAAACAATTGCCCTTATAAAAAATGATGCGCAGTTGCTCAAAGCAGTGCATTGGTTATTTATGTGAAGAAAAGGTAAGACTGCACCAGGTATAAAAGTAATGATAGTTGTTGAAGAAAGGTCTATGATGCCCAAAAACACAAGTGATAACAAAATGATGTATGTGCTATATAATTCACTAAATTAAAATCTTATTATTATAGCCTGAAGAGTCCAGTTCATCAGAGGATGACTTGTCACGCCCTACTGCAGGATTAAAAAGTCACAATCTCAAGGCACATCTCTCTGGGATCTTGCCTGCTTCAAAGATGTTCCAAAATGGAACCCAGGGTCCTCCCCTCCCTCCCCTCTGTGGATTTGAGAGAGCCCAGGCACTGCTAGAAAGCCGTCCCATGCAGGGTCACTGCTCACTTTCGCAGAGGCCTCAAGGCCACTGAATGCAGAAGCTGGTACCAAAAGCCAGGTCCAGTCCTGAAACCACAGTACTCTCATGACGTAACTAAGAGAGTTGCGATGCAACAAAATTGCAGCGTGTGAATCAGCCCTCACACATTGCCTGCTTGAGGTGACTGAGCAATTGAATAATGCAAATGAACCACGTGCATTAATTTAAACATGCCTTGATTTTCATAAATATTCATTAATATCCGTTGCATCATGGAATTGTCCTTTGATCGTTTACTTAACAATAAAGACTAATTACAACAAGGTAAAGAGAAATCAACTAGGAGCACATGCTCGCAATTTATGAATACAAAGCTCGCTAAGCAAAAAAAAAGGTCAACAAAGTTCGCCTATTATGTAAAAACAATAACAGGTTCAGCTGAAACAACTCACGGATGTCCTTTTGGACGAAGGACGCGATCAATTTCCCCCAAAAGGAATCGGGTAGATCCATAACGTGTAACATGGTTTAGGAATGTACGTTCGAAGCATTAACTTCTCCCCTCTGCCCTCCATCCCCACCCCCTCCAAAGAATCCGCTGACACGTACCAGTCTTCTCCTCCGAGCAAAAAAGTTAGGGGAGGGGAGAGGGGGGTGATCAAAGTGGGTTTATTTGAGTTGAATTTTCTATTTTTAACTTTTAGCTCTGGACGACTTTCGCTTTGAATTTTGAATTTTGAAAATCGACTTTCAAGTTTGAATTTTGAATTTCAAGTTTTACAAATCGACTTTTGAGTTTGAATTTTGAATTTCAAGTTTCACAAATCGACTTTCAAGTTTGAATGTTGAATTTTGATGGCCACTCTCGGCCACCATAGGAAAGGAACTGAAATAGCCAAAAGAAAAGGTAAAATCCCTTGCGCTATGGATCTCAACAAATCCTGAACTATCCGCATCTTTAAATCACAGCGAGAAACTTGAAAAAGTCAAGGAAATCTTAAGGTGCTGGAAATACCGCAGACTCACCTTGTTAGGAAAAATCACTGTAATCAAAGCATTAGTGGTCTCACAATTGGTTTATTTACTCTCACCCCTTTGTTCAAATTACAATGTCTTAAAGGAAATAAACAATCTACTTTACAACTTTCTCTGGAATGGTAAAGGCGACAAGATAAAGCGCAAAGTTATGATAAATGATTTCCGTGATGGCAACCTAAAAATGATTGACCTTATCTCCTTCAATAAATCTCTTAAGGCCACATGGATTAAAAAATATTTAGATAACAGTAAAAGCAGGAAATGGAAAATTTTCTTTGATATGGCCCTCAAAAAGTTTGGCTGCCAAAACTTTTTTTCTTGTAACCTAAACGTCAGAGACACCTTAGCAACAATAACAGCTTTGGACGCCTTTTTAAAAGAAATATTAGAAATTTGGGCAGAGGTTAACTTCGACTCCAAAATAACATCTAAAGATCAATTCTTGGATCAACATCTTTGGCATAATTCTTTAATAAAAATAGTAAACAAGCCAGTATTTTTCAAAGACTGGTGCACGAAAGGAATAATTATGGTAAAACATCTTTTAGGACCGGACAACAACACCTTTCTCTCGTTAAAGGATTTTCGCTCAAAGTATGATTTTGACCCTCCCCCTCTCAGCCTCTATGGATTAATATCTGCTGTAAAGTCTCTTCGGACTAAGTCAAACTTTCAAGATGTCCAGAACACTAATCATGAACATGAGCTGCTTTCAACAAAAATTTTGCAGGTTCAAAAAGCAACTACATTAATATACCAAAAACTGATCAATAGCAAGAGTCTAATCCCAGAATCAAGTCAAAAGAAGTGGATGGAGAACTGTTGCCTACCGACTAACGATAATATAAATTGGACTGCTGCCTATGTTTTGGCTAAAAAGTACACCAAGAGCACAAAGCTGACATCGCCCAGAATTCAGCGACACATCCGGGGCTTTCATTGAAACGCTGGAACTAAATTTGAAAGCTAATTAGAAAAAAATTGTCAAACAATAGAGAAAAAGGGTCTAGAATGTTGAGGAGGGCTTACGCTCTACTCGTTTACGGATAAACTACTTTTCCAAAGCTACTGTTACCATATGGCTTTTAAAGAAGAAAGGTCAATTAAACTGTGTATCATCGTCGCTTTGCTTTTGTGCTTCCAAAAGAGCTCGCAAATTTGCCATGGATATTGACTATTTCAGCATCCTTCTTGTATGAGAAGTCGCTCTCAGCGCACTTTGAGGCGTAATTTATCTTCCCTTAATTGCTAGATTTCTATTTTACCATATGGATATTTCTATTTGACATTCTAGAAAACATCATAGAAATTTTCAAGGGATTTCAAACTTTGGAAGTACTCGCAAAACGCGAATTTTGAAAATGTCTGCTCAGCATCGTAGTGTTCTCTCCAAATTTGTCCTTTGGAGACTCCTACGAGAATACAAGTGACCCATTTTAAACTTCCCATGAGAATACTAATATATGCAAAGCTCCGCCTCCGCAAATAATCGCGCACGCGCCAGCAAATTAGTATTGAAATTGAGGTGGAAACCAGACAATGCTTCAAAAACTATAAAAGCTTTTTAGATATGATCGCTGTGATCACTGCAAAAATGTTCAGCAATCATTGTGATCGTAAGAAAACCACTCTCCAGCGATTGTTGTCGCAAGATAGACCTTAATTCTATCTCAAAGATTGAGGCAATAGGAAGCCGGCAGTCGGAAGCATCGTTCAGCTTTTTCTGTACCGATTGAAGCGATCGAAGCGATCATAATGAAATAGAAAGTTGGCAATAACATGAAATAGAACGCCCAATTATCAACCTCAATCCTTAGATGGAGGTTCATGGAACCAGCCAGCTGGTAATCGAACTTTAATGATACCTTCATTCCCTTATGTGTGTCTCCTATTAGGGTTCTTTCCTTTGGCTGGTCTTTATGTTTGACACAGAAATAGAGACTTACTTACTTGCTTACTCACTTACTTACTTAAATACGTCCAGCACTGTTTTCAAAACTTGCTCTAATATAATTGATTATTAAAAGCGAGTCTTATTTACTGACATGTGTGATGAATTGAGATGCGTAACTGTAATTGGCTTTAATGTCGCAACTATTGTTCACTCCCTCGAAACAATTAGTTCGGGCATAGTTAATTAACTATGGTTCGGGGGAAAAAAGCTACTGCAAACACAAGTCTTCTTCAATCGCTGAAACGACCTAAGTTTTAATAGTCTCACAATTTCAGTCATGTATTCCGTACAAGAAATGCAGCATATTGATCGGGAGCTCTCTTCAGAGCTCATAGAATCCCCGATCAATCCTGCTTTCTTAAACATTTCTGCACCGTTGATGGGCAGCAACAACCCACTCTTTTATCTTCAACTTAATGGAGAGGGCCTTTGGCAATGGAGGAAGCTTCATAGTCCCAACCAAGTTTTCGATAACTTACAGGAAAGCTTGGCTAAGATCGGCTACGAATTATCACCGTCTGCTCGCTCTCGAGTTTGAATGGCCGTCTACAGAAGAGACTACATCGTGAAAAAAGCACATAGCATCAAAAATAATGCAACTCGCCGAGAGGAGCGATCTCAGTACTGGTGTCAAGTTGCTCTTCACCCAGACAAGATGTCTGTAGACATCATCGATCAGCTGAAAAAGGAAAATGAAGAACTGATTAACGAGAATCAAGAACTACAAAATGAAATGGAAGGTAAGAAAATAATAGAACATTGTTGAAATACCCGTTAGTGTTGCAGGATTAAGTTAAACCTGGATTAACACCAGGTTGACGTGTAGCTTTTAGATTCTGAATGGCAAATCAGTTTCAAGTCTCGGCTTTAATTTTAACTCCACGTGAAAACCGTATGTATTTTGACGTTTTTTAAACGTCCTCCAACAACTGTATACAAACGCCATTGAGTTATTAGTTTCATGTTTACCTTACAATGTATACTACACAGAACTAATTCACCGCATACAACTTTAGACGACTAACTTGTATTAGTTAACACTAACAAAAATGAAATTCATTGACTTTGACCTATATGTTACCCTCTGCATAGATAAGACATCGCAGCTTTACAACGCTATGGCTCAGCAAAGATGTCTGCGAGGACAAAATGGCCATCGAGGCAAACACACACCGAAAATGTCGGGCATCGAGAACAATAGAGACATCTCAAGGAAATAAGGTACCTATCTTAAACATTTAACTGACTTGACCGATTTTGTCCCATGCATCCAAATGTACTTTAAGTAGTTTTTGCTGGAAATCCTCACAAAACACGTTTTCTTTACCCTTTTGCTATAATAGACTTATGTGAACAAAATTTCTGAAAACCATGTTTTTGAAATTGTTACAGAGAAAAAGCAGAGACTGCACTATGGTTTGTAGAGACATATGGGTTGATCCCAAAATCGCTGAGTCTGGAAGACACCACTGGTCACCTTAAAAGGTCAAGAATTTAATCCAAGTACTACATAGCTTGTAATTGATCACTGGGGCCCAGTTGTTTGAAGGTAACTATATTCACCCCAGTTTTGTTCCTCTTACACCAGGAGGCTACACCCTCCCTCAATTTTACCAAACCACTTCAATATTAATAATCTTTTTTTTATTATTGCAGAGAGTATTGTCTGTTCAGAGGGGCCTCAGTATATGTCATCTGAGAAAAACACAAGTATGTTAAAAAGCAACAATAATCTGAAAACAGACTAGGCTTGTTACTGGAGTCCTACAGTATCTCCAAGAAAATTAAAATAATTTTGAAAAAGTATAAAGAACAACTCTGAGAAGATAACATTGATGCTCAAAACAAGTAACTGGAAATTTCTTTCAGTAAAATTAAATTAAATTCAACTTGGGACTAGGCATTTTCTATTTTCTATCGCAGGTCAACCTAGTGAGCCCTATGACAGCCTCGACAAGGAGGAGAAGGAAAAGATCAGGGCTCTCCTGTTTATCCTGGATAGATTTTCCATTTCACTGGAAGGATATCAAAAACTGACCCAAATTGAAAAGAGTCTCCCCAGGACATAGCTAATTGAAAGCTGCACCAAGGTTTTGGACAGTAAGTGGAAAGTAACACAGACACCAGCAGATACTCAAGGTGCAGAGCTGCAATTCCAACTTCTACTGGAGCATGAAGTTCGACAGCATGTAAGTTGTACTACGATCTCTAATGTCTAATGTATCCTTTAGGAGCCACCAAGTCTGCCTAAGTCAATGATCAACTAGAAAGTTTCAAAGTGTCTGCTGTGTTACAATATGCCCTTGTTCTCAGACTGTAATGGCAATGTGAAATCCTTTTTACCTTTTACTCGTCATAATTTTTTTTTTACCTATGCGCAATTCATTTTAGAAGCTTGCAAAAACAATGGGACTTCGTAGGGACACAGAGATATTTTTTGGCCAACTTTGACAAAATGGGACATTTCAGCTCATTTGCTTTCCACCACAACAACGGATTAGAGTTTAATGGCATGGTTTCCTAAAAAAAAACTCAGCATTTTTAAGGTCTGATTCGACTTCTGCTTTGACTTCTTCGTAGAGTTTAGGTATCACCTTCTCAGAAAAATGAACTCTGCTTGGTAAGTCATACCTAGGCTCTAGAACGTTGATCATGTGTTGAAACCCTTTATTTTCCACAACTGAATACGGCCTCATGTCCTTTGCAATGAAAACTCCAATAGACTTGGTTACTGCTGTTGCCCTGTTGCCTGACCGCGGCAACTTATTCTTCATAACATCCTGAATTTTTGACTGTCCTGTTCCAGTACTGTTCTTTGTACCCGGTGAAGTTTTTGCTATCTTTGACTGCAACACTTCTGACTTTTCACCAATGCTGTGTTGACTTTTTAAGTGTGCGCTCATGCTTGAAGTTGAACTGGCGCAATACTGTTGCTAAGCAAATTTTGCAGATAGTCTTTAGTCAGAAAACCATAATATTTCCACACTGCGGATCTAAAAGAAGCAGGTGGATTCACAATCGCTTGGCCATTCGTCGCCATGTCCACCATGTTGAGAACGTGACATGTTGCACATGGTTTTCCTTATTTGGAAATTCTCAAGGGGTGGTAGAGGGGCAACATTTTTACCAAGCAACATGGCGCAAGAACTGCAAATTAACGTCTTTGATTGTCGATGAAAAAACACACATTTTATTGAGATCTGGATTCTAATTTTACAATATATTGACTCACTGAGGGCACCCTAGGAAAGGTATGCAAAAAGTTGAACCAAAATCGAAATGTGGAATCAAATAATCGTGAATCGAACCGAACGGTCATAATCGCGATTAATCGAGAATTTGATTAATCGTTACACCCCTAGCGGACAGCTTTGGCGGTCAGTTGTTCACTAAATGGATTTACTGATCTAAAGTTCCATCCAAACTCGAAGCAAAAATGCACATTACCATTTTATTCAGATATTCAATAAACCACTTTCGCGTGCTATTTTTCCCAGCCCGCCCGACAACTGTAACAGTAACTGATGTGATATTTATTGTTGTCCGTTTAGCATTTAATAAACGCCTCAGCCCTCACAAAGTCACACAACTTGACCGTCTCATCAGCACTCTCCTTTTTTGTATGCAAATAAAACTTTTTTCTATTTATTTATTTGAAAGCCGTATATGTGACTGGTCAAAATGACCGCCGATCGAAATTGTCTGGAGAAACAGTCATTTTGGCCGGACATTGTCAGTTGACCGGCCATTATTTGCATCCCTGTTAAATTAAATTATTATTGCCAAACACGGCGCAACAGAATAGCAAGATAGGATGTAAAATACTTAAATGACCTTGTGCGGCAATCCTTGGTATGTTAGAAGACTTATTACCATAAATATAAGACGTACCTTTTTCCAGGGTCTTTCCAAACGCTGAGAGTTTCCACTTCTCAAGCCGCCATAATTCTTTCTGACGGAGAAATGAGCGCACGCAGACAATTCGCTAGGTGGAAATTCTCGTGGTATTTATTGGTAACCTGGGCTCTGGGAACGAGATGTCACAGTCGCTTGGTCATTACATTGGTGCGCGCTTTAACTGCTATTGATCATGTCCTCAGAAGATCAATCAAGAACGGTAATGCGGTCTTTAAAATTTCCTATTTTAAATTTTGGCGGTAACTACGCCGTATTGTTGGGATTAGCCTTGAGCATGAAATAGTCTTTGAAGATCACCAAACATTTCATTTTGCAGCTCACATTCGATGACGGTGAAGTTGGTGACTTTCTAGAGGAGCTGGGAGCTTCCCTGCAAAGGTACTTGGCCCAGATAGATGCTGTAAGTACATAGAAGTCACTCATATACAAAGAATTTAGTGAATAACAGCAGAAATGAAAAGATAAGAGCTATGTTTTTTTTTACTGTCTGTTTGTTTGGCGTTCTTTGTTACTGAAATACAGAACTTGTGACATATTACGCATAGCGCTTTAAAAATCAAAAAAGCATCTATTAGGACAAGATCTTTTTAACTTAGAAATATTATGATCTGTCCTGATTTTTTAGGCCAGTCCGCAGATGAATGACTTAGTGAGATGGTTAGTGTCTTGTGGATATATGTTTTCCATCAAAATTTGAAGTTTGTGTTGTATCTGGTGGTCATTTCCGGATCTCATCACACTATGTTATCTGTCAACTTTACCAGGGACTGTATGGTAACATTGGCACTGCGGTCTGTGGCAGAGCAGCCATCAATCCAGGAGATGTTGCAGTCCCAGAATGCCGGTAAGTGAAAAGCGTATTTTAAAGTACTAGTTAGGGATAGGCTCGATTACCGCCACTCTCCAGACTCAAGTTTTCACAAATAGCGGCTGTCATTGAGAGGAAGTTACAGCATGGTGTGACTTATCCTCGACTTAGGTCAAATTTCTGACCAGTTTGCCTGCAACATTACGTCTGAAAAAAAAAAATCTTTAAGAAACTGAATTGGACTGTTAGAAATTGAATCCACTGTTTGTTTGCTTTTTTTTCGTAGGTTCACTGACATGGATGACTGTTATTTTGTTATTTTTTACCGCATTTAACATTTGTAAAATAATTTATTTAAGTTATTGTTATAATTCATTTGTATAGTCTGATCAGTGGTTGTAAAAATCAAAAATAAATTTGTCATTTACCCTAATGGAAGCATAAAACCCTCGTGTTGGTGATTAACTTTATTACAGTTGGTCATGAGCTTTTATCACGTTTGGTGGCTTCTAAAGAAGCCGTTGTTTTTGTGGCAGCTTTCTGTTCACTACGAATTTCTGGAGAAATAAGTCTTCGTGAACTTTACTTGAACTCTTTCCACTGGACGGGAAGCTGTCTTGCGGCTGTGTTCGTCTAGGAAGGCAAGCAACTTGCCAAGAAACAACTTCAGGTGGACAGGAGCGTTGACTTGACAACCACCTCCTGTTACAGTCAGACATTTCTTTAGAGAAGAACCAAGGCCTGCTGCTATCAGCTCTTCTTCAGTGGCAAGGTATGGGCTCCCGCAGAGGTCAGACGGCAAACCAGGAAAAATCGCTCATATTACATCGTGCCGCATGGTGATGGTTTCGTTACAGGCCAGGGACGCTTTTAGACCCTTCTCGAATAGAAGAGAGAGTCTCTCTCTGCATTCATCAGCATGAAGCGGATCGACAGACCTGTTCTTGAAGGAGATGATGAGATCTTCCGGCAAATGTTGGGCTGGTTCCCAGATATTTTCACTCGGCGAGTAGTTCTCCCATTGGATAAAGTACTCCGCTTTACCTCCTTTAACTCATTTTGCGTCAATACGCTCGACTTCGTAAAACCCATAACAGTTGGGTTTACCTTGGGTCGGTATTTTGAATCACCTGCACAATCGCAAACATTATTTAATAATGTTGCGTAAAAGCCTGGCTGATGTCTCGCATGCTTCGACATGTTATCTCGCAAGTAGTTATTAGCAACTGAATGGATTGAATAAAGCTGAACCTTTTATGTGTTTTGATTAATCAAGACGGATCCAAATATGAATAATTATCTAACTGTTTCCTCAGGCGTAAGCCTATTTTAGGAAGGCGCTTGTTTGTTTTTGTTTTTCACCTTGTCGTCTTTACGGGGCCCGCGAAAATCACATATAAGACAAAGAGTAAGCGAGCGCAGACAATTTCACCTGATCACAGTTAACTCGCTGATTGAGTACCGCTTTTTGTGACCAGCATTTCCGGCGCATTTCGCACTCGAATATAAACCGCCTGTTCTACATGAAACTATTTCGATAATTCAGATAACGTTTTCACCAACGGGAGTGAGTCATCTATTGAGTGAAATAAAAATAACGCCGCACATGAATTTGCAAAACGCTTTGTTAAGAGTGCAGCCGGCCTTTAATTAGTGCACTATTGTTAACTCTATGGTATGGTATGGTATGGTATTTATTTTAAAGTCACTAACATAGGGAGTGGTTGCCCAATCTCCCGAGCCAGGGGCTCATGTTACAAACGCGCGACTATTTAACAGCACAATGGATAC
>OMLO01003004.1_pt1 | contig 13843 bp, 15 predicted proteins | sample 1674811 | NCBI WGS metagenome assembly OMLO01 (sample SAMN06265003, study PRJEB25207) | coral metagenome | isolation source: Coral host | place: Mexico:La Bocana,Puerto Morelos, Mexico | collected 2008-11-13
GATCCGAACCCTTCACCCCTCTCTCCTTGTAAGCCTTTTGTGCTGCATTGCGGCCTTGCTGCACCTTGCGTCGCTTTCAGGTTTTGGGTCATTCACATGGAGGTCATTCACATGGGCGACTCAGAACAAGAAAAATCAGGCTGGCACGCGACTTCAACTTGGCGGAACTTGGATCGGAGAGTTTTGGCTTTCCTCAAGAAAAATGTTTTCCCTCTAAGTAGGGCTGTTTTTGCGAGTGGGGTTGACTTATCAACAGTTCCGCAAATTAAAACTGCATGACCCCAATTTGAGGGAAAACATCTTAAGAGAGAAAGTGTGGCAGGATGCTGGGATGATTGGGATTCAGAACTGTCACAATTTGAACCATGTATGTTTATCAAAGTCTAGGGTCTCCGGGCTGAGTCCCTTATCAGCATCATATTCTGCCTTGAGAACAGCGATCTCATCATGCAAGGAATAGAGAGTTGCCCTTTGCGACTCAATGTCTTTCTTGGCCCTTAAGAGATTGACGAATGGGAGACCGGGTTTCATCCATAATTTGGTCATATTGTCATGTTATTTTGCTATCACGGGATGAAGTTTCTTGCTCAAACATTTCACCCAAAAAGGTAGCAATGAAATTAAAAAAGGGTCTTCTTAGCCTCGTCAGATTCAACTTCCTGCAGTTTGGAAATGAGTCCATCCATTTTGCCGGTGGTTTTGAAGATCTGACCTAAGATCTCCTCCACGTTGTAAATGTCCTTAGGGGTTTCGGCATTATATTTGGCAAAAGCAGGAATATACATGCATGTGCATATGTAATCATATGTATTGTCCCATTATACTGCCCACTATACTCAAGGATTCCGATGTACAATTCAAAACTTATAAGAATTTCTATGACACTTATACCATGTAAAACATTCCGTCCTCAGGGATCTCCTCAACATGTTGTTCATGACGCTTCTTGCTAGATGCCCTAGAATTCTTCTTGGAGCCGTCACCCGCATCATCATCAGAAGACTCCGAAGTATTCTCATCCAACATGTCCTCATCGCTGGCGTTGTCAGGAGGAACCTTGGAGCGACGTGGCCGGCCGGATGTTTCCTCGAGCAGGCCTTCGCCCATTGTGGGGAAAGCAGCGGAAGATGGACCGGAAACTTCAAAACTCAAATTGTGTTCCACAACTTCTTCATGTTCTCGGTTGTACTCAAGTGTGTCTTCCGTTTCCACCAAGTACTTGTAGATATTCTCATACTTGTCCTTCCTGCATGGTTCGATAAAAAGGCACGTCAAAACATGGTTGAGAAAAGGTATCCAAACTTTGAATCAATAGTGGCCATGTTTTGATTGTCATGCGGCATCCTCAAAGTATATATATATATTCGTTTTGATCCGTATTGTAAATCCTTGACCATTGCGAAACCCACATCCCCCGCGTCCTGACATGGCTTTTCCTACGCTTCTTATCATTGCAAAAGGCAATGATCGCCTTGATCCGCTTCCTTGTTCGGGGCCCATGGTTGATGAGGCGATGATGAATATAGAAAGATCTATAGAAAGGACCGGGATCAAAGTAACATGTGATGTAACATATAAGTTTCATATTGATGAGTCCCAACTCAACTTGGATATAGCATGCGTTTTTAACATACGCTACAAAACTTCATGGTGAGAATCGGATTGAAACCAAGCTTGGTCTTCATGGCTTCTTCGGTGTAGAACCCAGCCCCGACGTGTTCCTTCCTTTGGCGTTTTTGCAGAATTCGTAATTCAGCCGTCCTCTTGAACACGTCCTTAGATGATCCATGCCAGCACGTTTGATAATCGCAATTAACTTAAGATTTCGATACTTTGGGGTCGGTTTCCTACGTTATGTTGGAACCTATACATTGGAAAAAATCAAACAAGTCATGGCGGAAATTTTGTCAAGATGCCTGGTCACCACCAAGCTCAATCCACAATTTGATGAGTTCTTTTCGACCTGAACCACCTTCAAAGAACTGTTCGATAACGTCCTTGCCAAGCTTGCATTTTTTCTTTGTCCCACCTTTGCACAAACGGCGGATTGCCTGCTCCGCAGCATTGTCCGAGATCACCCGACCTCCTCGCCCCACCAGTCGCAAGGGCTTGTCCTTGAGGCATGTGAAGTCACCAAATCAGGAAACATGTTTTGGTTCAGGTGTTTAGCCTACCCCACTTACAAATACCAGAATATTCACTAATGTTGGATGGAAAAAGTTTTGATATAATCCTACAAAAGCCAGCCGGCCTCCACATCCTTGGCCACCTCATCAGTAGGTTCCGTAGGTACCTCAAGAGAATGGTCCGAAAAGGCTCTGCCCTGAATTATACCTTTTAAGTTTAGATTATCAGCAGCTTTGTGATCAATTTGGCATCAACCATCGTTCAAAAACACACATCAAACGTATTGCCCTCTTATAGTCCCATTCATCAAAGACAATGGTGGATATAATGGATAATCATCATTATAAGAGCCTAGCTGCATCATGGGGTGTTCCACTCAAACTTGCGTCTGGCTTTGGAGATGCTTTTGGCTTTGGAGATGATGATCGTACCCCCTTTGCTTCCCCAGTTTTCTCACGAATCTCTTCTGGCTGAGGCCGCTCTTGGAGTTGAGCTTTATCTCCAAGTGTTGAGGCCAATTGATGGAAGAAGTCCTGGGTTGAATCATTTTATATCTATGTTAGAGCGGGGCTCATGTGTTGGAAAGCTCAACCATGCATATATTAGAATTTATATAAAAGACAACTTATTGGATCCATACAAAATGGCCCCAACCATTTCGAAACCAAGAGTCCGAAGGTGAATCCCCAGGGCTGGAAGTCTTGGGGCTTGCTTCAACATGATAGCCATCCACCAAAGTAGGCATGCCAGTTGGCGATTCAGTAGGTTTGGGGGGACTGGGAGATGTGACTGCCACAGATTGCTTTGCACGGGCTGGAGAGGAAATAGGTCTAGTACCCAATGAACCGGTATCTTGAAGTTCATCAGTATTCTTTTGACTCTCTTCATCTGAAAGGGTTGGTGCAGGTGACTCCTGAAAACTCTCCATTCCCATTTGGTTGTCAGGTAAGATTGGTGGCAACCCGGGGGCAGAGTCATTAATTTGAACATCCTGTTCTTCAACATTTTTGGGAACTTCCTCAACTTGAGTTTCGGGGATTTCAGCCACACCCACTGCCGCTGAAGTAGCCAAATCCCTTTCCTCAGTCAAGAGTTTCTCTTAGGCTTCCGTTGCCAGGAGTTTTTGCTTCAACTCCTCGCGAAGTGCCTGGGCAGCCTTGGTTTTCAAAGGCAGAGTGGATATAGAAAGAGTTCTACAATCCCGGGATATAAATCGTTGACAATTGGAAAATTTTAGAGAACCGAAAATGTTTATCAATGCAATATCCAAGTAACACTGAGTTGCTCTTCGATATCAACACTTTCTTCCTTGACCTTTTGCCTTTGGTTATCCAAGTATGATACACCCCTCATCAAAGTGTCGCAGCTCCACTGACGGGATCGGAGTTCCATAAGGGCTTCCCGGGGCACATTCATGGATTCAGATCGCAGTCAAGGGTGATTTTATGACCCTGTATTTCAGCAAAATGCCTTCATCATGAATGGAGTAGCAATAATCAATTACGGTTCAAAAATGCGAAATTCACTGCATACGGAAAAATACGCCACTTTTTCACAAATATACGTCACTTTTTCACTTTTTTTTCACTTGATTTTTTTGAGTTTTTTTCGTAAATTCCCTTTCATGGCCGTGCTGAAAATGAAAAATCATGATTGAAATCGATTAATATTTTGAATCCGGAAGATTCCAAATGCAAATTTCCTGGGTGCCACCAAAAGTGAGACCCCTTTAAGAGGTGTGACAGTTTTGATAGTACGTTTGAATGCTTTCAAGCATGAGTTTTCCCATCTTTTTCCCATGAGCCGAGTTCCAAACGTCCCTTTACAGCCACTGTGGCAAGTATTGTTTAATTTCGGGTGGAACATCGCAAGCTTTGTTGCCATAAAGATATTGACAAACCTCCGCCATACGAGCATCTTCCCAAACGTCCCCCATGCTCGTTTGAAGAGAGTGCAAAAAGTGGCCCATGTTGATCTCTGCCGGACGTGGTGCCTGCAGACAACGTGTTTATACTCATGTTCCAGGAGCCTATATCGCAAACATGCACATATATAATTGCATGCATAATAAATGATATTATGAATATATATATATATATATTATATGTTAACTGTACACTTTGATACTATACTCTATACATGGCATGCAAAAATTGTGGCATGCAAGGTTATGATTCAATGCCCGATGCCCCAGAAAAATGTTCCTGGATGGGTTTCTTCAGCGTGGGAGGCACAGACTGCAGTGAAGAGAGTAGGCTCAAGTACCGAAGCCCAAACCCCAAAGGGTATCGCCTCATACTGCTTGCCATGATTGGAATCATATTTGAGATTGGGCTATATATATTATAAAAGAAGTTGACCATTGACTGGGGCTCTGAAACATCTTAAAATAGAGCATGCAATACAAAAAAGGTCATTCTGCAAACAAGTGACGCAGAATGTTTCAACTTAGATTTCTGGCCCACAAACCGGGACTTTCCGGTTGCATCATTGTATTTTCGAACCAGCATGCTCTTGGCTTTGCGGCGTTTGACTCGAAGTTTCCCTGTTTTGAAACGCCAAATCTTATAGGTGCTTCCATACATCACGGTCCTTTTGGGATATTTAGATCCGAGCAACCGCATCCAAAAGCACACCCGGTATACCTCACTTGAGAAAAGAACATACAAGACCGAATGATTTTTTCAGGAAACCAAGTTTACCTCAGAAACCCAAAAAAAATTGGGGTGGTATATGGCATGGTGACCCCCATGATTTCTTTTAAACCCAGGGCACTTTAAACATAGAGATGAGTTGGCGAAATCGTGGATGCCGAAAAATTAGTGATGTGGACGGCTGCTCTATAGTGAAGTTTCCCTGGTGAGCTAAGATCAGAATGATCAAGAGGCACATCCTGCCAATAGGGGCAAACACTGTTTTGAATTTATTGTTTGGAAAAGGTTGTTGAAAAGATATTCAAGATTGATTGCTTTTAAAATCCCGAGCCTGGAACACAAAAGGTTTGCATCCGCCACACATTTTACAGAAACATCCCCAAGGGGTGCCAACCAACTCCGGGCTGTCGCGCCCCGGGAAAGCAACACCCACGATGCACAAGGTAGCCCAAAATGGGCAACCAACTTTTTTTTACCACGAAGGACTGCAACGAGGAGCAGCCTTGGCCGGTTTGGGCCGGGAATTCTGAGTGCAGGCACCAGAGGATGATTTGTGTATATATATTCTATACATGTTTGTCTATATTTGTTCAACACTATCTATTTGTTAACTTTAACTTATAGAGGTAAAAGCCAGAAGAAGTTCTTGAATTATATGTATATATATATAATGTTTCATCATCCCACAACTTGGCCTGTATAAAATCTATGAAGCTGCGAATTGCAAAAACATGGTTTCCGTAGAAATGAAAATCTTCAGAAAAGGAACGCCATGCCAGCAGTTGTCCCCATATCAAGGGGGTTCCGTTTGCAAGGGATCCCTCTCGGAGTTGCGTAGCCTTCCCAATCCAACACGTCAAAAGCTGCTACATTTAGGCCAGCCCCAAACCGTAAGCACTTGCTCAGGAGAGCTTCCCCACTGCAGACTTCCATAGCGTCCCACACCTGGCAGTTGCGTGGAATGGGTGGGCGGTGTATAGATGCTAGATTTCAAGAAAGCCTCCATTCTAAGGGACTTTTGAAAAGACTTTTCGAGCACCGTACTTTTTATCGAAATAATAGATCAAGAACTTATAAACTCTATAACTATTTCCGAAAAAACATGAGACGCTCGAAAAGTGTCTTTTAGACATTTTAAAGACTTTTTCGAGCACCCCTAAAAGACACTTTTCGAGCACCCCTTTGAACGGAGGCTTCTGGACCAAAGAGGCAAGCCTCATCAAGGGCAATGTTCTGAATGTAGAAGAGAAGCAACACTGCAAGTAATAGAACCTGGGATGAACAACCCGGCCATTCACAATGAAATGAGTTGTGGGCCAAAAAGTACATGATCTATATATATATACGTATATATAGGGAAATTATGTATATATATATATGTTTTTTAAACGGACGACTCCTATCGTAGTATCAGATGAGTTGCTCCAGGAGCTCCGATTTCAAGCAAACGATGAAGGAAGAAACGCCTCCGACCCTCCAACTCCATGGCAACCACACACACAAGTAGCTTACAGATCGGTCGCTGTAAGCTCCCAGAAGGCTACAGCACATTGACACAAGTATGTTGCACCAATGGCGTATTTACAACTGTATGACGTTTTTCTGATGTGAAGTATGGCACCATGTCAACATTCAAAATCAAAATGGGAAGGGGGTTGCGTACCATACGTATCATCGGACACTTCCGTCTTTCGCTTGCTCCCCAAATGACGGATCCTCCAAGCTTTGCTCATCTTTTGCCAGCCTGCAGGCATTCGATGGCAGGAGGGCTCGGACTCAATATATGGTGGAAAAAAGGGGCATGTCCTCAACTTGCATTTGGGTGCCAAAACCAAAACCCCAAGATGAATTCGATGATTTTGTTTGCACTTTTCGGGCAACCATGGGTCCAAAGTGATATCATTCCGAGTCCTTGAACATACCAATAGCATTACATTTATAGAGCTGCATGCATGCTATGTATATATAGAAGTTGCATTCAACCCTATATAACCGGAATAGGCAATGTCGCAACACACCTCGTTTTCTTCAGTTTTGGCAACAAGATCCATGTGCATCCTCTCCTTAAGCTGGTCAGCCTTTGGTGGATGGAAAGCACTGAAGGAACCCCCTTTGTTCCGTAACACTCCCTACATCACCACTGATATGATCAGCAATGGACAGTTTTGCAAATGGGCAAACAAAAACCAAAAACGGCTCACTTGGCTTGATATGGGATACTCCGGAATCATGAATGGAAGTATGGGATGTTTTTGATTTGCATCATGGAAGTAAGAATACCTGAAGGATAATGAGATGATGTGATTTGCATCATATGGCAATATATACTGAAGGATCCTAAAACGTCAGTTGAACTATAGGCAAGGTTCACCCTGCCAATTGTAGCCACGTGAGCTTCAACCCCGCTTCATTGGAAACACAGCATGTCAGAATCCGGATTGCAAAAGTATTCTGGGATTTGATACTTATAACACATAAACAATACTCTATGGATATCTATGAACATACACGTATGAAGAACATTCCCAACTTTAAGGTAAAACAACAAAGCAGTCATTGGAACTTCGGATTGATACCTCACTTACTTCACCTATTTCTTACCGGATTTGGCATGGGGTTTGTACGAAGGGTTCCTGCAAGTCTTGCAGCCTTTGGCCGCAAACCTGCAACGACCACACCCAAACTTTTTGTCCGGCTCAGGTTGGACATCATCAGCGGGTGACTCTTGTGATGCACGAGGCTTGCGCTTTTCGGGCAATGCCTTCATGGATTTCATGGGACAGGCTTTGGCTTTCGCCGATTTCATGGCTTTCATTGCCTTTCCCTTAGCCTTAGGGGTCGCTTTGGGTTTCGATTTTCGTGGGCGACCCCTCTTACCAGAAGTAGATGCACGGGTGGAAGTTCTCAAGTGGGCTTGGTCTTGAGGCGTCACTTCCGATTCCTGGCCATGGCCAGCAAAGCTAAAGGGGGAAGAACCCTATCTTAATGCTATCACGCAGGTTGAGGGAATTCAGACTTATAACTTGAATCAAGCTTCTTGAGATTATAATTGTAAATTTAGATATAAAATGATTTGACGGAAACTATGGCCTCAACGGCTTCTGCTTTATCATCAAAGACGGGCACAACATCCGCGAACTCGAGATCCATAGGCAATGTTTCCACCTGACGGCCAAGAACATATATCTATAAGTTTTAAGTTTTGATGGTAAAACACCATCATCATTCCAAAATTACAGGGCAACCTGTTCACCCATGTGGGCTATAAATCAACTTACATATTCAAACATGTCCCCAAAACTTTCATGAAACTTTGATTATGGCCTGATCGAGATTGCTTCCTCCCGGCACTTGATGAGAGCTCCCAGCAGCAGTCTTGGACTTCTCCGTGTCATCGTCCACCAAGTCGATGATCTCACCTAAAAGGTATATATAAGTTTTTAAAGGGCGGTTTATGACTTCAAGGAAGGGTCACATGGGTATGATTTGCCATTCCCACTTATAAAAGAATAAAAATATACAAGGGGCCAGGTGCAGCCACTCCTCGAGGGGTTGATGAATCTTTTGACCTGGGGCTGCCACACATCGATAGTACAAGGGCCCTAGAGGCGACCCAAACCAAAATCATGCTTGCAAAATGCAAAACAAAAATAAGTGGTTGAGGGCCCAACTTAAGCTTGTTGATTAGGTCGTAGATTTCCATGTTGAGATGCAGCAGCTCTCGTTTGTTGGGTGCGATTCCAGACCCCGAGGACTTCCCACTGCTAGGAGGCGACTTGGTTGGGGGATCCTTCTTGACACCTTTAGTTGGGGATTTTTTTCCAGAAACCTTCGTGAACTCTTTTGGGGATTTGCTCACGGGTGACTTTTCAAAAAGCCTCTTGGGTGTAGGTGTGGCAAGTGATTCCCTGGAATCAGAAGACTTCAAAGATTTGGACTTACCACTGGTGGAAGACTTGTCATCATCACCCTGATTTGCACTCACCTCTTCCATATCATCAACCTCAACCAATTTTTTGTTGGAAACATTGTCAGGGGTCTCCTTGACATCTTCCCATCCCCGGCCCTCAGACGATTTAGAATTCTGTCGGCGTAGGGGAGGGGCTGCCTTCCGCAAGTCAGCAATTGCATCGAACAACATCTTCACACCTGGATCCTGAAGCGGTGGTTGGGTCGCAGCGTAACATCTTAAAGAGAAAAAGCAATCCTACCATCTTAAGATAGATACTTAAAGTCAGCAAAGAAACTCTGGGGGTTTGCTCCCGTTTCGCGGCATCTTTCTGACGCCGGCAAGCAAAGGTTAGCATGCGGCGAAGGTGCCAAGCAACTTGAGTATTGTGCGTAGATGTTTCAGGAACATAGTTGAGGGTGTCATGCAGGGCTGACACCTGCAACGAACAAAAATGAAACCAAAAGAGCTATTAAGCTGTATAGACACCCACTAACAAGATTAACTTCAACAACAGGTTCAACATTTAATTTGGGACCAATAGTATTTGGCAAAACCAAGCCTGTGCAACCAATACATCCACCGGTTGGCTCTTTAAACCAAATTCTTCGAGCATCAGCATTAGGGCTTGGCGATTCCATTGAAGAGACTGAGTAGAGATGACGATCTCACCCTCATCATTTGTTACCATTCTCACCCAGTCCTTCCCCTTGCGGACACGTTTGCGAATCACTCGGATTTTTTCCCATTTCAGGGCAAGACGTTTGGCTGCATGCCCTGCCACTTGAGTAGTTTTAGTCTTTGCCATTTGACCGATCCCAGTGGTCCTACTTGAGCCAAATCGCTGTTTTTCTTGGACCCATGGGTTCGCATGTTCCTTTTAATCTTGTTTGGGGTTGTCTTCAAATGGCCCTTCAGTTTCGAATGACTATGACTATACCCAAGTTCGAGTATATATTTCCATCGGATCGATGTAATCCACAATTCGGACAACCACCCAGAATGCCTCGGCAGGTCTTTCCAGACTTTCGTAGCTTTGGCCTTTCGTCAGCAAGCCGTGGGCACATGGGTTGTGTCATGGGTGGAGTCATGTAAAGTGGGACCTCAATAATACTCGACTCTAGGACTCTAGGATCTTTAAGAACCTCACATCACAACCGGGTTGGGTTCATCAATTCTGTGATATGGGAAATATCTTATATATTCCTTTGATTTATAAGTTTCTCAGTTGTACTTGTTTGGTTTATATGAATTATTAGTGGTTGCTGGCCTTGGATGGCCAAAAATGGGGGGCCAAAAAATGCATCCAAAATGGGACCTTCCCCAAAAGTGACCCACAGAACCCCCTCCAAAGCGAAAAAAGGGAGGCTTAAAAATGGAACCTTCACGAAGGTACCACTTTTTCAACTATAAAAGGGAGGTTGGGGTCCCAACGAAAAATGTCCAGATTTGCTGCGAGGGTTTTTGTACCACCACGACAAACCAAGATGCCTCCAACAAGAGTTGACAAACCATTGAAGAGCTCGTTCACCACATGGTCCTGCTACAGTCAGGCAACATCAACCTGACATCCAATCCTAGCCTTTCGTTTTTGAGTATATCTCACGATATGATGTCAAACTATATCATGTGTAAGTCCGTTTGTATCTAAAATAGTGGGCTCCAACTCGATCCACAATATTGATGAAATATGTTGACCAAATTTCTCAACTTTGATTCCCCATTGAAGTTTGCCCATTCAGTCCTCCAAGGGTTCTCGGAGCATGTGATGAGCGACAGCGGCGGTAGCCAAGACATCGGGCAAAAGAAATAACAAATAAAACATGGAATATTAAGATCCTTTTGAAACATCCTATTTATGTAAAGTTGGTTCAAACCATTGCTTGACTTGAATGTTGTATGCTAACTTCCCATGTATCTTTGTATAGATAGCGGACCTCGACGATCCTGGATGGAAAAGACTGCGGGCAAAGGCTGGGGGGAGTATAGATGCTAGTCTACTAAACCTTTAAATGGCCATAAATGGCCAAAGTGACATCTATGTTGTTCAGTGGCAAGAATTCACGCCACTTTCCCAAAGTGATATGTATTTTGAAAGTTGACGAAAAATAAAGGCAACTTTGGCGTTCCAGGAGTTTGTTTTAGAATGGACCCATGGAACCCTGGTGTACTTTAACTCCATACATTTGATCATCAAAATGTAACAAATCCATAGGATCCATGGTTGCCTGGTATATTCACCTACATGAAAACCCATAAAAATCAACCATTCATGTAGGTAAATATACCATACATGGATCCTATGGGAAATACAGGTTAAACGTGCTCTACATTCACTTTGATTTCTGCTCATGAATCAATCGTATCCCTGCAATATGAAAATTGAGACATCCACCAAACCTCACGTTTGGTGGCATTGGATGGTATTGGGATTCAATTATCAAACCTCAGTGTCGGTGGCCCTGGATGTCTAGGGTAAATTTAGGCCATCCCAGACTACTTGGATGTCCCAGGAAGTTAGCAAAACCATTCACAATTAGTAAAAGGTTAGTAAATGGGTTATAGCCCCAATATATCCCATTTATAAGTAGGTCATAACCCCTTTATTAATCTCTGATCCTAACTTCCTAAGTAACCAACATATTCATTGAAAATAGATGGTTGGAAGACTAGTTTCCTTTTTACAACGGCCTCTTTCCAGTGGCGAACTGTTAGTTTCAGGGAGTGCAACCAACCTTCTTTAAAACGGACTTGAATCCAAAGATAACCCAAAATTATCCCCAATATATCCCATTTATAAGTAGGTGAAAAAAACCATTTATTAACCATACACATTACATGTCAGCAATGTTCACTTTTTCATTTTTTCTCCCCGGCTGCAAGTCAGGGAATCTCAGCAACCTCATTCAACTCACCATCGCTGCCAACCGGCCAAACACCTGCGTTTGGGAACGGGTTTTCGAGAGGAAGCGGTATGGTGAAAACGGTGGAAAAACATGAAGATGGGCCCCTAAAAGTTATAAATGGGGTTGTAACCCCTGTAAATGGCATTACAAATGAGATCAAATGAGTCACTGAGGTTATAATCCTACTCTCTGTGGAAGTTTTGAAGGAAACTACTACTGTTAAGGGGGAACACCTGACAACCAAACATGAAGTTGAACCACACGACATTGACTTCCAATGTAAGGAACATTTGCTGCAACATCACACCACTTGACTTGTTTGTATGTCTCTCGCTTCGAGATCGGTGTTCCTGCAAAGGTGGGCCGCTACTAGCTAGAAGCAGGGTTATCACTCCACTTATAAGGGGTTATGGGCCCCCCAGTTCCCCCCTTTATAAGGCCAGTTATAGGGGTTAGAACTCTAGACCCACTGCTTGCTGATTTTTGTTGTTGCTCAAATTCCCTGTACCCGCCTCCAATTCGGCCACATTTCCACCTTGAGTTCAATCAGAAAAACTTCCACACAATGGACCATTGCCAAAGTGAGAGCACTCAATTTGATGAAAGCAACAAGTGAGCAAAACAAAACCCTGACATGACATTCCATAATACTGATTGGTTTATAGTTTAGCTCGAAAACAACAGGTTCAGCGCTACCGCAGGTGACGCTCCCTTTTGTAACTCACAATTAAGTCTTGATGCATCATGGCTATAGCGGATACCCAACACTTCTGGTTGATTGGCATCTCGGTGATTCTGCACGTAGTGGGGACACACCAAACCACGTCGGTCTTCTGTGACTCGCGAAGTGCAGTAATCAAGTTCTCGGCTCTTCAAGTATCAAAGGTGTATGGACATTCCATTCCCCGCTCATAACTTCGTGAAGGCTTTCACGATTGATTGAGCCCTTGGTTAGGCCATCTGAGATCATCACACGAGTGTCTGCCCATAAGAGAAAATTAAGGACCTTGTTACGCAAGTGATCTCGAAGCCATGCCACTGACACTAAAGCCGAATTTTCTGCTGGCGCTTTCAACACTGGTGCGGTGATGGCCAGCGTCACTGACCTAGCATCCACGATTAACGCTAGCTTGGTCTGCATCTTTTCTGGGCTGTTTTGCTGCAGCTCTCTTGCTTGTTCCCAGTTCAAGTTTCCGACTATTAGTTCTTCTAGGCTCAGGATCTGAACCAACCCATAGTCCATTGAATCTGTTGCTGCAAACAGTTCGGATGCAAACGTGCTTCTGGTAACATGCCTCTGGGTCTTGCTGACTGTGTGAAGCAAATGACACTGCATCTTTCCAGTCTTAAGCAACGATTTACTATCTATCCTAATTGCTATCATACCCCTCATTGATAGGCCACTGTCTTCACGTGCTTTGAATGCTGAGTCACTTACCAACGCCAGACAATCAGGGTAACTGCCCAGCTGACGATATGTTATCTTCTTTGGATTCTTCTGGGCCCATAACAGTACCTTGTTTAGCCTTCTAGCTGCTGCAAATGTGGCTGTTTTCGACTCTTTCTGCAAGGCTGCGATATACACTGCTATGTCTGGCCTACTCTGCACTGCATATGCTACTGTCATGAGCAAGCTCAGAAAGTGGCGCTGCAATGTTTCAGGCATTTGGTTTTCGCCCGGGCTTGTCAACACTTCTGGTTGGCTCATAGGTTTGATTACCTGCAAGAACGATGTCTGGTCTAAGGTGATCTCTTTGCTTTGTGGGTCTTGCACATGTTTGATTCCACAAAATGTGAACTCATGCCACTCTATGGTTAGTTTTCCAAAAGTACGACTTAGGTGTTGCACTAATGCTTCGATTATCTCCTTAGAACCAACCAATTTTATGTCATCAACATGTTTAAGAATCATCATACACAATTGGCCATCCTTATACATCAGTTCAAGTTCACTGTCAATCAATGACGACACGAGGCCAAAAGCTTTGGTTGCCTTTCGGAATTGCATGCTGAAGGCGCGTGGTGCATCTCTGCACCCAGTACCTGGTTTCAAACAATGCAACACTTCTTCAACTGGGTTCCAGTCCTGGAACCCGGGCAACTTCTGCGCCAATGGCACGGTGCGGCTACACACGTCAAAGTTGACGTCTCTTTCAGGCTGTCCTGTTTCTGCTGCTATTTCTGAATACGACACACCTTGTAGGAAT
>OMLO01003006.1_pt1 | contig 13842 bp, 20 predicted proteins | sample 1674811 | NCBI WGS metagenome assembly OMLO01 (sample SAMN06265003, study PRJEB25207) | coral metagenome | isolation source: Coral host | place: Mexico:La Bocana,Puerto Morelos, Mexico | collected 2008-11-13
CATGTTTACGGATGGATGGACCTTAAACTGGCCATGTTTACGGATGGACGGACCTTAAACTGGCCATGTTTACGGATGGACGGACCTTAAACTGGCCATGTTTACGGATAGACAGACCTTAAACTGGCCATGTTCACGGATCGACGGACCTTAAACTGGCCATGTTTACGGATAGACAGACCTTAAACTGGCCATGTTTTCGGATCGACGGACCTTAAACTGTCCATGATTACCGATGGACGGATGTTAAACTGGCTATGTTTAGGGATCGACGGACCTTAAACTGGCCATGTTTACGGATGGACGGACCTTAAACTGGCCATGTTTACGGACAGATGGACCTTAAACTGTCCATGTTTATGAACAGATGGACCTTAAACTGGCCATGTTTACGGACAGATGGACCTTAAACTGGCCATGTTTACGGATAGACAGACCTTAAACTGGCCATGTTTACGGATGGACGGACCTTAAACTGGCCATGTTTATGGATGGATCGACCTTAAACTGGCCATGTTCATGGATGGATCGACCTTCAACTGCCATGCATGCTGAGTGTAACATGTTTACGGATCTGCCATGTTTGGAAACGTGATTCAGCAATCATTTTACGCACGGTGTGCCTGCAGGCACAGGTCGCGGCTTCGCCACGGCGCAGTCCAACTCACTCACTTGAAGTTGGCGGTGGGCCACGTCAAATGCAGAACATGGAGAGCCACGGTTTCTTACATTAGACCGCTAGCTGGCACGATGACACTTTCCTGCGTCAGTCAGGTTCAAAATGCAAACAACATTCATTGTTGCTCACGGTCCCCAGCACAATGTTCCATGATCTCTAAGAGTTCTTCGATACTGATTTGAGTACACGTCAGTCAATTTTTTTTCGACGCTCGTCAACTGTCTGCACACTTCTGCGCGCAGGCCATGCTGAACAAAGACACCTGCACAGAAAATGAAACAGGAGCTGACGGTGGACCAAGACTGATGATAGGAATCTGTGTCAAAGATCTGGCTTTTGGGATGACGGACGTCGTGTAATGTCATTGCTAGATGAAGAGGAGTTGGTCGGTATGATTCCAGATTTGATTGAATTGAACACAAACAGCACGGGGTGTGCTATAAAGCCCTTAATCAACCCTAAAAACCAATAACCCTTGAAATACCAATAATTCCTGTACCTTTTCACTGTTCACATCCGAGCTCCATGACACACTGGCAAATGGTTGTCTTCACCAAAGATGCTTTGCCATGCAGCTTCAAAGCACAGAAAAAAGTTGACTTCTCATCTGCAGTCAAATCTACGCCGTCCATTTCACATGCCATAAACATGATGGCGACATGAAAAATTAAAATGTCACTCCCTTGGCTTGCGACCTTTCTGCAGGCAAGATTGAACTTAAAAGCCGTGGCTAAAAGCAGCAAAGCTTCACAGGGCTGCAAATGTCGGCAACGCAAAAAGTGTTGCCAAGTAACCCCAAAATTTCGAGAGTGTTCATCCCACACACTCACCCCTAAAACGTTCGGGCTGCCTTGGGCAGGTGGAGCCACGGGAAGTTTTTTCCCATATGCCACCATTGCTATGTCTTGAACATCCGGCATCTGTTTGCATGTTTGGTCCTGCCGTAGCATCGAGCCTGACGCCGCCCCACTCACTTGTTTCTGACGGCTTCTGCTTCTGCTCACAGCCCTTTGATTTCGGTGTCGGCTAGGCGGTGTGCACGGCGCCACCTGAGCCTTCACATCAATCTGACTGGCAGCAGCATGCCCATCAGTCTGAAGTTTGCTAGAACTCTCTGTTTGGTTTCCAGCATCCGACTGGCTGACAGCGTCTGTCTGGCTGAAAGCATCTGCTTGACTAGAAGGGGTCGCGTTGGCAAGTTGCTGCGCCAACTTTTTCAAGCAAGACACTGCGTCCTGCAAGGACGTTGGGTCTTTCTTTCCTGCGTACCGAAGAAACCAGCCTGTGCCCCAAACACTTTCCATGATGCCATTTACTTCTTTCTCTGCATCAGACATCAAAACTCTGAAGTCACGACTGGTTTTTGCTATGCCCTCGACCTTCTTAGGAGCGCCAGCCGCGGAGCAGTCGAACTTACCATCTGCATTCTTGAAAGTTGTGCGGCATCGCGCTCCGTGCTGACGTCCTGAGATAAGCCCGCTGGACTAGACTCGGGCAACGTGACAGCACCACCAGTAAGCACGGGCAACGACGCAGTAGTAGTAGTAGTCATAATGATAAAACAATAGTAGCAATAGCAAGTCGTACTCGTCCACCGCCTGAGGAGGCGGGCGGCCTCCAAGCAGGCAGGCGGTAGTAGAGGTGATGACGGTAGTCGCAGTGGCAGAAGTTGTGTGTGTGGGAGGGTGGTGGTAGTAGTGGACGTCATCGTCGTCATGTCGTCGTTGATGATAGTGGTAGGAGTAGTAGTCGTCGGAATGGTCGTCCAAGAATTGGTAGTGGTAGTGGTAGGCGTGGTAGCGGTAGTGGTAGGAGTGCCAGCAGTGGTAGAGGTGGTCGCAGTGGTAGTGGCTGGGGTGGTAGTCCTAGGAGTGGTAGGGGTAGAAGTTGTAGTGGAAATGGTAAGAATGGTAGGGAGTGGTGGTAGGAATGGTAATGATAGGAGTGGTACTGCTACTACTTTTCCTCTTCTCTCACTGTCAAGGCTACAAGGCTCTCTATGTCTAGAAGGGGCACCGTTCCAGTTGGGGGCCCCATCGTTGTGCTTCCGTGCTTCCAACGTCTACGCGGAATCTTTCTGCAAAAGGATTAATTTGGAGGCCAATTTGTAGCCAGTGGCCCAGTTGTCTCCTGGATGTGGCGATGCTCCCGTTTTTCCACTTGTGGCTTGTCAACCATGTAGGGGTTCAAATCCTCCCGGGGCGAAGTAAATGATGAACATGACAGAGGATGGCTACTGCCAGTGAAGGTAATTGAATGGAAGATGCACCTCACTTAGTTGTGCGAGTGAAATCTAGGAAGTCCTTTTTTCCCGTAATTCTGACTGTGGCTCAGCTGCCCAGAGCAGAGGCGCGAAAACTAGGAATAAAGCAGCAGTAGCAAATCGTCCAGGTGGTTGCCTGCTCCAACTCTAGGCAGGCAGGCGGTAGTAGTGGTGGTGATGACGGTAGAAGCAGTGGCAGAAGTTGGTTGGGTCCAAGAATTGGTAGTGGTAGGCGTGGTAGCGGTAGTGGTAGGAATGCCAGCAGTGGTAGAGGTGGTCGCAGGTGGTAGTGGTAGTCCCAGAGTGGTAGGGGATAGGAGTCGTAGTGGTAATGGTGAGAATGGTAGGGAGTGGTGGTGGTAGGAATGGTAATGACAGGAGTGGTAGTGATAGAAGTGGCAGTGGTAGAGTGGTAGAGTGGTAATGGGATGAGGAGTGGTCGAAAAAAGGTAGGAGTGGTGGGAATGGCAGGAGTGGTAGAGTGGTTCGAGTGGTAGGACTGGTAGTGGGCAGGAGTCGTGGTAAGCAATACTTCCTCTGGATTCCGCAGGATTCAATATGTCATCTCTTTGTCATCTCTTTTGGCTCCGCCCACTCTAATCGCACACGCCACCAGACTCAAAATTCTTCAAATTTTCTTTAGATACGTCATATCTGCATGGTAAGGAGCAGAAAGAAGCAGGGTTCAGTATCACTTTTCTTGCAGCACTTTGCAATGTAATAGCGGCACAGAGAATAATAGAAGCCAAACAATTGAAATTATCACTGGATATATCCAATCTGCATGGGAGGGCAGCAAGAATGAAAACCAATCTGTATACTTGAACACTTGCCACGCGCTAAAATATAAACAGTCAAACGCCTTGAATTAGGGAGAATATGCCAGAATTCAGAACTTCAAGGCAAGCTACTCCAGCATGTTGGATTTGTGCAAACACCACGGTTGTCAGGCTTAGGCTTGGCCCGCGGCGGCTCAGCACCATCCATTGCTGGAAAGGGCAGGAAGGCAGTCAGAAGCTGAGAAAGTTGTCTTCTAGTGCACTGATCCACCTCCTAGCTGGGTTGCATGTGACTGTCCGCACTACCGAGTGCCTCAAGGCCATGCGTCTGTATGAAATGTATTAAGTGAACTATGCAGCGTAGGCATGTTCTTCTGTGACTTTACCAGTCTCGTCTTGACCTGAGACCAGCTCTCTCCTTTTCTGCACTTCAGCTCTTGGGGGCGACATGGTGCCGTGGAAGTCAACGAAAACATTAGTCTCCGCGGGAGATGCTGCCATGTCCAAAGAAGGCTTGCTATCTCCACAATTGGTAAACATTTGAATATGCAAATATGTATATATGTATATATGTACATATGTAAATATAATTATATGTATCCATGTATATGTCTGTGCGTGCGTGCGTGTTAGAATATAGAGTTGTGTGTGTGTATTTAATATGTGTATTCAAAGAATAAAGGTCAGTAATGTACTCAGAAACTCAGTTTGCCAGTCAGTTGCTCAGTCAGTCAATTCCACAGTTTGTCAGTTCGTCAGTCAGTTGGTTAGGCAGTCAGAGAGATAGATAGATGGAGCTAGAACAAGTGCTTTTGCTCTGCCATCTGTGATTCACAAAAAACCAATCTCTCCTATAGGTTTTCTATTTTGGAAACTTCCGCCACCACCTTGTGCGGTAAGTTTACCTTGATTTGCAACTGCTCAAATATCAATATATACATGAAGGTATTTCCGCGAAGCACTGTAAAACTAATTTACATCCTTCCTGCACATGAATACTTCTTTGGCGTGACACAGTTATCCAGAATTCTGAACATGCAAGAAAATACACAGTCCACACAGCTTGATTGAAGGGCACGTAGGGTATCCCATGTATGGTGCCTAAAAAAGATGGAAAGAGCGCATCCTTCCGGCAGGACTCAGCCACCTCTGCGGTAGTGGCAGATGGATTGTGATGGGTAGAGGAAGACAAGTTCATCGAGCATGTTAACACAATGGCGTTTCAACATGAAATCAGAAGCATCAACCATGCGTCTTATAAATCAGAAATCTGAATCGGGACAAATGCGTGCGCCTGGTATAGACTGAAAGCCAAGGACACACGGCTTACCGTGCCTTTTCTCCTGCCGCTGCAGAAAATGCTTTTCTTTGACCATGTAATACCAAAAACTCATGGACGTAGCTGTCAAACTGTGATCCCGAGGGTTATGAAATCACTTGGATATGGCCCTGCCCTGCCTTGTTTTCGCCGAGCCCAATCAACAGCTTTGTCGGTCCGTGATAAATCGTGATTCCGTGCACGCTGCCACTGAGAAGCATTGGCAGCATACAAGGGAAGAACCAAAGACCTGTTCGAAAACTCTTCTAGTAGCGCAACACACGGTCGCTCCAGTTGTGGTGGACGATTCCTGGATCGGATGGTCTCACGCAGGGCCCTGCCAGTTGGCACACAAGTTTCCAAATTTTCTTGAACCAAGATCTCCGCATCCCTTTTCACTTCCTCTTTGTAACGTGTAAAAGCAGCTGAAAACTTTCTTTTCCGTCCTTTCCGCCAAAAAGAACTCACTATCTGGTCAATAAATCTATCATCGGCACCAGAGCCACGGACACCATGGCATCGCCTTGACTTAGCAAATGAGAAAGGTATAAATATCTAGAAGCAAACAACAATTCAATGCAAAACGGCATCTGGCTACCTTTCTTTTATCCCAAAATCACAAAGCTGAATTCAGTATGCGCATCATTCTTTAAAAAAAAATCTGGAAAACCCCAGCTTGCTCAAAACTTTCTGTTGGAAACTAGGACACAGGAAGAGACGATCACACAGTTGGTGCACTGAACCTCCGTACACTGGATTGTACAAAAACTTCAGCTGACTGATCCAGGACTCGGCAGCGGCTTCGTTTCCACCAAATCGTCGTAGTCTGTGACAGAGTCGGTGCAAGCGCCAACACCCAAACTGAGACACCAAGCCAGGGTCTTGCTCCAAAGAGAAAAAAAAGGCAGCATCATCCCAGTCCCATCGGTGCCCGACCACAATCCTGACAATGCGCCAAAGATTCTGCAAACAATCCATCTTGAATCAAGTCTTGTCTATGTTCAATGTCACCCTGTCCCGAAAAAAAAAAGCACCGAAAATTCCCCTGCCAGACACCTTTTTGAAGAAATGAAAACCACTTGCTGTTTCCAAATTACAAAAAAATGTTCAACGAACGAAGCGCAAAGATATCCCTTTGAACGGGCCCTCTTTCAAAGCGATAAAGCTCCCAATCGGCTGTGAAGCTTTGTCAGCCAAAACCTTTGGTGACAGATGTGTCACAGTGCGTCCAAAAGTAACGTCGAAAGCTCCTTGAGTAGCCTCCTTGTTGAACATCAAGAAGGTACAAATACGCTTAGCAATCTCTGGATGCTTCTGCAGGAACAAGCGTATCTCGATCAAGCGTGGTCCACCGCACCGCATGACCGAAAGACTCCGAAGTTTCTGCCTCACATGTTACATCCATGCGCGATGCGTAACAAAGTTTTTGAAGCACACAATTAGCACCAGCTTGACACCAAAACAAACCCAAAACCTCAAAAAAATAACTCATATGGGGCGGGGCACCACGAGTGTGTTTGACGCAGATGCTTGTGCACCTTTTGTCTCCAAAACTTGTAATAAGTAACCATGCCTTCAACGTGAGGCCACTTGCGTTTGTTAGGAACCATCGTGAAGCCTGCTTTTGGCCAAAGAGTCTTCTTCAACTGAGGAAGCATTTTTCCAAAGAGCCAAGCAAAGTCTTCACATGTAACATTTGTTGGCCTCCCTGTGTTGGCTATGCGATCCAAGCTAAAAGCATCCTCCGCGACAAAATACATCCGCGTCATGTCAACATCTGAAAAGCAAGCCCCTTGCAAATACATTTGCTGGAGTGCCTGCTGCAGATCTTGCAAGGCCTCAATAGCTTCTTGCAAAGCCTTCTCCAGAAAAGGCATGGTGGCACACTGCCTCGCAGGGAGACGACACAGCCTCCGGCACGTCTGCAGAGTCGACCCGGAGGATTTTGTCAACACTCTTGGAGAGCACATACTTGGAGAAGAAGTGTTGCAATCTTCGCCTGCAGCTTTGACTCCAAGTCTTCAGACTAAAGAATGAACATTTCTCCTTTCTAAATTCGATGGACAAGAACTGAAACATTCAGCAAAATATGTTTCAACAATGTCACTGCAACGCGGTTTAACCCGGATCGTTAAGAGAGTTAAAATGAAAGAAAAGTGGTGCAAGCCAGTGTGAAGCACGAAGACCCCAAAAAAATACTTTACTTCGAATGATCCCCACCATGATTTTTGAAAACAGCAGCAGCCAGTGCTACCTTTGCAAGCAGAAAAATGGCGATGCTTCACCTGCAATAGAGAAACCCGCTGCAGCAGTAGAATCAGAAGGTCAGTTCACTACAGGTGAGAATCCCAAAAGTTAGGTGCGCCAGCTAGAAAAACATGTGCCCAAATGTGGAAACCTGGCTTTTGAAAGGAGTGTAACCCCATGGACTGAAAAACCATACAAGCACTTCATTCCAGGAAATTACGGAAATCTTTGTTTCTGACATTCTTTCTGACATATCTCCTGACTTCTGTCTGACATTCTTTCTGGCATATTTATCTTCTGACATTCTTTCTGGCATATCTCCTGACATTCTTTCAAGCATTCTTTCTGGCATATCTTCTGACATTCTTTCTGGCATACCTCCTGACATTCTGGCTGACATTCTTTGTGACATATCTGCTGACATTCTTTCTGAAATATCTTTTGACATTCTGGCTGACATTCTTTCTGAATATCTCCTGACGTTCTGTCTGACATTCTTTCTACCATTCTTCCTGACATTCTATCTCTTCTTGCGGTTGAGGTCCAGAAGGGAACACTGGGCGCAGATGGTCGTAATAGAACTTATGTAGTAGAGGTCCGGCAGTGAACACTCAGCGCAGATGATCGCAGTAGAGGTCCGGCAAGGAACACTGGGCGCAGATGGTCGCAGTAGCGGAGGCAAGGAGAAGGCAGAAGAAGAAAAAGAAAAAGGAAAAAAATTGTTCTGTCTGACATAAAATCTAACAACCCTCACCTGACAGTAGGAAACCCCTTTGTGTAGAAGGTATCACGCTAACTAATCTCACCAAAGATCACGTTTCTTGCCAAAATTCCGGGATATTGTCGAAATTTGAAAAGTCAATTGGTCCGTCTTGATCGTTCACTTGCGACGAAATCTTCATGAAGGTTTCGGACATTCTTCTTTACCCAAATACATATTCATGACTTCAAACTTGTAACTAGATTCATTGTCAACCGAAAGAATATCAGCCCTTTCCAACAACAGTCCATTCCGCATGCAGCCTAGATGCTCAAACGGTCCGATGGTATGTCTGTCTTGCCGACCCAGTACGGCACCAAAATACTCATGTTCCGCTTTGCAAGACGAAGGCTCATCGTATTTTTAGCAAGGACACCGCCACCGCGAGCCATGTGTGAAGTCCCCGGCTGTCTCTGCGGAAGGTGCAAGCACTGGCAAGTAGGATGTGCTGCAAATTGACCTGGCTTCAAGCCAGTCGCCACAACCAAATCGCATCCGTCCAAGTATCCGTCCTCCAAAGCAACGAACTTTTGAGCGAAGCGAGGAAACCACTTCCCAAACACCGGCATATATGCCCACGTGAAGCAAACCAACTCTTTCTTCGTCAGAAAAGGTCGCAGGTACAGCCTGAGCCTCAGCAACAGCAAGGCGACACGCAACGCAGATTGCATTGCCGGCAAATGCTTCTGAGCGAGGTCACAGGCAAATCGGAGCTTTTTCCATGGTAGCGCATCACTTTGCAACAGAAGGCCGCCAGGCTGAACATAAGTAGTCAAAACTGATGACAAAATCAGACCTGAAGCCAGCATTGTCAAAGAAGTCAGCTGCTCGCCAATAACCTTCAAATCTGCAAAACTTTTGCTACCACGCCCATCTAAAGCCATCCGCATCCTTACCAGCAATCCAGCGTAGTACCCATGGAACTTCAAAAAAAACCTTTCGGGAACACCAGCAGCATAAACAATTTTTCTAGTCCCGCCAGTCGTCTTGGTTTTCAAATGTTGCACGCCCAAGTAGTTGTCGACGGCATGACTGACGTGATCCCCAGCACCAGTGCCAAACAAGAGATCCAAGGATTTAATGAGCGACAAAAGTTCTCCGACTTCTCCTTGCAAAAGAACACTGCACACCTTGTCCCAAGTATGGAACCAATCCCAAACCGTGTATGTTGCGACCTGAGCCAAGCTAGCTGCTTTGTTCATACCTGCCGTAGAAGGATGCGAATGCTGCGTTTGTGCCAATGCACCATCTGCGCAAGATACAGCCCACCGCCTTGACAATAGCCAAGTTCCGTCTCATAAAAGCGACATGTTTGACCCAAAGACAACAACAACAACAACAACAACAACAACAACAGGCCTGCAAACTTTCTGTGTAGAATTTCTCCATCAATCCCTGCAAATTTTCTGTGTTTCAAACATTCAGAAATTGGATTCCCAGGCCAACATCCAACAAATTTGAAGCAGCAAACAAAGATTTCATCATTACGCATGTGGTTGTTGACCACGGCCTCTTGGCATCTTCTACCAAGCTCTCTGCCCCACAAATTGTTCTGCAAATTCGAGAAGCCTGCGCACAGGATGCGAAAAAATAAGCGTAAACAATACTATACATGGTACAGCGAGTGTAGAAGTGGCGCGCAGTAACTCTCAAATAGATGTAAATATAGAAAGCAAGAGCTGCTACTTGGTGGAGCGAATTAGACATTCAAACAAAAGCAGGATTACCTGTTTGTCATTCAAGCAAAAGACATGTTTACACGTTGCAGGCACATGAATGTGCTGAAGTGGCTTGACACGTATATCTGTTCAAAAGGTAGGCTGCTGGCTGTCAACCCACGATCGAGAAGCAAGAAAAAATGAAGCCCAGTGACCTGAGCATCTCCTCTGCAATCGGCTTCTTCATCATGGCATTCTAATAGCATGGATTCGGATCCTCGTTTTGTGCTAAGAATCACTCCGACTAAAAGCAATGTATGTCGTTCTCTGCCTTGATGTTTGTCACCAGATCCCGAATCTGCCAAGATTTCCAAATCACTTGGTATGCCTAAGCCGGGAAGCTCCAATGCCAACTTTTTTCTCAAAGATTCATGAAGAACCTTTAGGCCAACATGCAAAACCTCTCGTCCAAGGTTCTTTCCGTGATGTGTAGTTCCGTACTGCGCGCCGGCCAGGGAAGCTGTGTATAAGTCACCGGTCAGCTGCTCAAAAGGCCTCCCAAGTACCACGTGTCGCACCGCTGTCCGAATAGTATTCATCAAATGTTCACGTGCATCCGCCGGCACCTCCCTGTTATTCACCGGCTGCGTATGAATTTGATCTCTTTCGGACTTCTTGCCGGATTGCAACGGCATGAGTTGCTTCTTTCCAGCCAGAATCGGTCGGACCGAGTTTTGAATCGTTTTGCCAGAAACATGGCCTAATGAAGACAAGATTTGCGTGGTCAAAGACAGAGAGGCAGACCTGGCAACATTCAGATGGCGAAGTATGTTCTGCTTCAAATCCTTTGGCATTTCGTCGAGGCCAGCGTGCATGTTAGCCAAAAGATACAACGCTTCCGGTGAAATGGGGCGACCAGGCACAAAAGGATTGTTGGGAGTCCATTTCGAAGATGAAGAAGCTAAAAGCCTCTGACCGCTCCGGTCCGGTGCCTCGGTTCAGGCTCATCATTCAAAACTCACGCTATATATGGAATGTTTTCACCGCATGGTACATCCGGCCACTGACAGACGTACTGGACTGGATCGCAAAGGCAAAATCTATCGAATAAATGACAACATGGGTCATGATGAACGTCCTTCTTCCCGACAAAGGTTCCCACACATGAATGCAGCACAATGAGACAAAATCTGACATGTAACTGGCTTGAATCTGTTTCTGTCAAACCACCTGTCCTCATGCAAAAACATCCCGTCGGGTGGAAAACCGCGCCTGCTGCGGTCAGCGTTTTTGCCCAAAAAAAATGCGTGTTCGCCCAAGGCGAAACTATTAATGGATTTGCATCTTCACTATCATGGATTTTTGCCCGGCACAATCAAGTGGTTTTAACACGTTTGCCTGTAATTTACAAAGATTTTGGCGCTCAGAACTCATTTTTTTTCTTCTGTCAGACTTGCGTGCGCTTGTGCAACATGCGACCTGTTTTCACCAAAACATTTTCCCCCCCACCCAACACAACACATGACATAAATAGCATGCGCGTGTGTCGCAAGCGCACACGACCGTTAACCCCCACCCCACCCACGTCACATCATGACGTAGCATGCACGTGCGTTGCAAGCGCACGAAAACGTTATAAGATCCCCCCCCCACCCAACACAAGACATGACGTAGCATGCATGTGTGTCACAAGTGCAGACGAACGTTAACATCCCGCCCCCCAACCCGCCACGAGACATGACGTAGCATGCGCATGCGTCGCAAGTGCACACGAAAGGAAACATCCTCCCCCCCACCCCAAGCAAGACAAGACATACGTGGTCACATAACGTGCAGCAAATTCGTGTTAAGAAAAAAGTACAAAACGCTGTCGCGGTTTTCCGCCCGCAGGCACAAACATGTCACTCCGCAAAAAAACAACGCAAAAGGACAGAGTCACTGTATCAGCATTGGTCGGACCAGCACTGCATTCATCCGAATCTCCAGACGCTTCTTCCTGAGCTAAGAAGAAATGCAAGAATTGAATGCAAGCCGTGCACCGGCAAACGTTCTCACTCGTCAGCTGTTTCCAAAGATCGAAAGCTTCATCTTAATGCCAATCTTGATCAATTATGTGATATTATTCAGCAATGTGCGATGCAAACCCATGCGATCTGACCAAAGTGAGATGCGAATGTAAACAAAAATTCAAGCTAGAAAAAGAAACGAACAAATATCGACAATGACAATTATTGACACAATTCTCGACATCCTTGCTGAAGTCTGTGTTCCTTAACCAACCCTCACCAACATGTATAAAACTAGAAAATCCTCCGAAAAAAAAGCCGAAAAAGGCACAGTGACTTCATCAGCATCGCTTTCCTGGACCTCTCGTCCATCCGCGTCTCCAGGATCCTTTGTGTGGAAGCCAAGAAGACGTGGTCACAGTGGTCACACATCAGACAGAACTGACTTGGTACAGCTCATCATGTAACATTTTGGTATTCAACATATGCGTCCTACATCAAAACATCCTAAAACATCCTTTCTGACCATCCTCGGATGCGACTGCAAACTCCAACTGGAGCGGGCAAAAAGTCTACGTTTCGACTCAAGTATAATAGCCTCCTTAGTCCTGAACAAAACGACGTGAAAATCTCATGACAAACAAGTCTGGTTTCCTGCTCCTGATATAATCTTATGACTCAGTCTGTTGTGCCGAGTGTTAAAATGGACTTTACTGAACCTGTGTGTCGAATCAGCTTCTGGATAAAAGGCACAGTCACTTCATCCGCATCGCTATCTTCCTGGTCTGGAGACATTCCTTCCTGAGACCGAACCAAAGAACGGAACACCTCCCCGTGACTTCAAAGCATTGTCACTGATTAAATGTGACCCAATGCACTCCAGGTCACTCAAATATTCCATCTTCCAACAATCAGCAACATGCGTGACATTTCCAAATTCGACTTTTTTGAACGAGTGTGTTCTGAAAGATCCAAAATTCAACTGTTCATAACTAAGCTCAGAACTAATGAATGATAAGTGTTGTGAAAAAAATGCCCGCGTCACATCTCTAAAAGCAAAGTCGCTTCGTCTTCCTGGCCCTCATCAGGCAATTCTTCCTGGGCCAAAAAGTTCAAAAAAAAACCTTACTTGAACATGTGGCATGTCACTTGAATAGAATTTTCCGAAAAGGCTAGGCCCCGGAAAGTTCCATAATAAATTCACTATAGCATGGTTCAAGAATGAACTCCCGACAGTTTCAAAACAAGTCCAGGAATGAGTTACCAAATGGTACCACAAAAGTTCTGGAAAAATCCGCAAAAAATCTGGATCAGTACCGGGTTCCAAAAAAAAATATACCAGCATAGACCCCAGATAGCCAAAACCAATCTTTGTGTAGTGTAACGTCTGCAAGAAGTTCAAGGCAGTTTTTCTGTATGTTTTTTCTGGATGCCATTGCTGTGTAGAGTGCCACGGGCTCTCTGCAATTGCACGTCACACTGGCACCCAGCAATGCCACCCTGCAATGGCACCACGTCCACTCCCCAAAGTTGGCCGTCACTCTCCCCTCCCCCCACCGTAGCACGCTACAATGGCAGCCTGCAAGGCACCCAGCAATGGCACCACGTCCACTCCCCCCAAAGTTGGTCGTCACCCCCCAAACCATAGCACACTACAACGGCGCCCTTCAATGGCACCCTGCAATGGCACGTCCACTCCCCCAATCTTCTGATCACCCTACCCCCAAACCATAGCACACTATAATGGCACCCTACGATGGCACCCAGCAATGGCACCACGTCCACTCCTGCAAGGTTGGCACCCTACCCCCCACCATAGCACACTACAATGGCACCCTACGATGGCACCCAGCAATGGCACCACGTCCACTCCCCCAAGGTAGGTCGTCACCCTACCCCCCAACCATAGCACCACCGAGCAATGGCACCACGTCCACTGCACCCTGCAATGGCACCCTGGTGCCACGTCCAATCCGCCCAAGTATTTCGTCGCCCTGCTGACTTTGGAGGTAAGAACCCCTATAGCTATCGCTACCTGGGCAAAAATCCAGGAAGCCAAAGAAGCCAAAAAAAGCAGAATTCATTGGGTGGTGGCAGATTCATCCAAAAACAACGACTGGGCTCCAGAAACC
>OMLO01003007.1_pt1 | contig 13840 bp, 5 predicted proteins | sample 1674811 | NCBI WGS metagenome assembly OMLO01 (sample SAMN06265003, study PRJEB25207) | coral metagenome | isolation source: Coral host | place: Mexico:La Bocana,Puerto Morelos, Mexico | collected 2008-11-13
TCATTACGGTGGCCAATTTACATTTTCAACTTAGTTGATATAACGAAATTATCTTGTTACCCCCACCGACGCAGCACAACAGTTTCTTTAGAAACTTTCACCCTCTATTCCTTTATTATACAGTTGGGAGCTGAGGTAAGATGGAAGAATAGGCCAAATTCCCTGTCTTTGTGCAAAACTAAACGAATGTCACCTGTTCATTCATTCTCATGAAAATCAAGTCATTTTCATGTCAATGTTTTGCATGAGCACTCTAAAGATACAATGGAACCAAAAGTTAACAAGAACTTAGCTTACCTTGGACTCTACAAGGAGAGAAAGCGAGTGGAAATCATCAAATTCTCTAGCCAAGAAAAAAAAGCCTAAGAGCTTAATTTCCCCATCTGCTAACCACAAACGGACTTTCTGGCTTTTTCTTTCCTATCTAGTATCAATTCGTTGCCTCGGTGACTGATATATATATGACCACAGTCTTGAACACCTCTACTAAACTTCGACTTGCTCGCCAAACTCGCTCCTGGCTCTCCATTTACTGTGCAAAATATACGCGTTTGTAGTCCCCTCTTGTCAAAAAACCTTCCTAAAGACGACTGAACACTGGACAAAAGCAATACTTAGCAGGGGATGTAGGAGAAAAAATCCAACTTTAAAGAATTAATTAATTACTTAATCAGAATGAAGTGAGTGAGTGAGTGCAATTAGAGTGCGTCCTAAACTGATGAAATGACTACGTCATCCATGGGCAAAAATCAGAGGGCGCTGGTTTACTGTGGACCAGCGACAAATACTCGCGCGCAGGGTAGGTTGATACAGGGGCTAGGTTGGTAGGATGGGTAAATAATATGGGAGGAGCGATGGAGAGAACACCATTTAAGAAATGCTAGTAGACTGTTTGCTTTGTTGTATATTCCGTCAATATCCAGTACATTAACCTTCGTATTTAGTTGCGTGCGCCTACTAAATACCACCAGCTCCCCTACCCGATAATGGGTCCCCGTGGGGGACCGGGAGTATAGGTAATCAGTGCGGTAACAGTGAGGGAGGGGCACGTCGCCCGAAGTAATCCAGGAAAAAAATCTGGGAACTTCACTTTTCTGAAGACAAAAGAACGACGATTTTATCAAATTTTAATTTAATTTTGTTGGCTAACTTTATTCACCGTAAACAGCAACCAATCACTACGTTTTACCCGGCTACTTGATGGCTTGGCAGGCTTCTGCAAGAACTCAAGCTACTACGAAATTAGTGAGAGATTTCTGATGACTAACAAAGTAATAACACCAACGACCAACCAAAACTAGTGAGTCAGTGTTGAGTGACGAAAGAAAGAAAACCACTATAGCCAAGTGACGCGTTTTTACAGGGGGACCTGATTGGCCAAAGATGACATCAACACTGATTGGCTGAAACAAAAGATTTCTAATGAGGTCGAACTTCGAAGATAGGACTGAAAGATATAGAGCTAAGCCAAACGATCAAGCAGCGATTCTTACGAATTGTATATTCAGACTACTACTAATAAATACTACTAATAAATACTACGATTTCAAAACTTAAAACTATTTTGCTTGGTGAAGCATTATACCTATATTAGCTATCATTAAATTTAAGTTAAAATTTATGCGTAGAAACCTACACTTCCGTTAATTGTTTTAATCCCCTTGCTTATTTCACTTGATGATTCTTCGTGTTCAATTTGCCAAGTAACAGGTTTTCCACAGTACGCTGAGCCCACATTTCCGTGAGCTCAGTAGGTCTCGAGCTGACTCGACAACGTTCCGACGACTATTAGTCGATCGTCGGACACAAGTCGGGCAGGCCTTAAACAAGCGCACGGTATTTCTTATCTCTCATCTGAATTTTACAGCTCTAATAACTAAACAAATATCTCTGCGATTTCAGATAACAAACTGGCTATTGTAGTTTAGTATATTTGAATGGACGTAAGGAAAGGAAGGACTGAAACTGATTCTAAGAACAAAACTGTACAATGAATAGAAAATGACATCAAAGGTTGAACACGATTCTTTCAGTGTTGTACTGATTCGCATTGTTTGAACGAAAAAAAAAAGTTAATATGGTATAGCAGAATTTTGTGATCTTGCGCAGGCAACTATAGGTAAATGTATCCTTATAACTGTATGTAACCAGTTAACACCCTGTGTGCTACAACTGACCTACAGAAACAATAACAAGTCACTACGACCTTACACCACAAACTATACAAAGTCATTCAAAACATTACAAAACTTATTTCGTTTCCAACTGAAGTTAAAGTTATCAGTGTTTACAATCTCCAGAAAATAACAATTCAGGTCACTGAGCCAAGAGGTTACTGACGTTTTGATTTGAACGCACTCTTGCAACTGAACATACACGGTCAGTAAAACTGGCGTGCAAGGATACCACGACAGAAAGGATATAACAACTGTACATTTCGGTTGGATAGAAGAAAAAGACTACCTACAAAGTTAACCCCGTTTAATAATGGCCTTAAAAATACTGCATTTGTATCTGAACTTGTATCAAAATACATACGTTTTACTTTAATCGTGTGTAGCCCACATTAGATTTTGTCATGATTTTATGGCATGCACTTACAGTAAGTCGTGTTAAGAATATTTACACACATCTCTGCTTTCGATGGGATCATAAAAATAGACATTTGGACGTACAACGATTTCTTACAAAAACGAAAGCTCATTATCACGGTTGCAAACCGTTTGAGAGATAGAACGCAGAATTCTTTTCCTTTTCTGGCACGTTGGGTTGGAACATTACTTAAATTGGAACCACAACCCTGTACTTCAATTCGATATTGTTCATTTCAACTCAGTACCGATACATTTTGCATGTCAACTGAAACAATTTCTCGATCAAAACACTTGAGTGCCTATGACGTAACAGCCCCAACTGACTGAGGGACAAAGAATTTACAAAACAATTTATATGCAATTCCTCTAAAAGAATTGAAAATAAAAACCGTCTCAGTACAGAGATGTTCATCTAAATTTTTATGTTAGTGTTAGAAAATTTCTTATTTTCAACCTCATCTAAAACGAGTTGACCAGCCGAGAACGGTGTCAGAACAACTGAAACAATGCACTGTATAGTATTAATATGTACACTTGCCAATTGGAATTCTTAACAAAAGTCATACGAATAAAAGAGAAAAAAAAATTATAAATCACAAGTTATAAAGCGTTACCAAGGAAAAAATTACATCAGTTCGTTTGAAGACACAAGCAATTGTACAAATGAAAACCGGATACACAAAACAAACATACAAAATATTACATAAAAGTTACATTCGGAAGACAGGAATAATCGAGAATGAGTGGAAAAAAATCATGGGACCCACAAACAAGCATTTGTTTGGCTCAAAGTTATAGTAGTCTAAATGTATCATGTGGAAACCGCTGAAACCTTTAGCTCCGAGCGATTCCAGTGCAACCTTGATATAACAAACACGGTGGCAAGACCTAGTTTGAATAGATTGTAAGCTGAACTCCGATTTACAGGGAAGTGCCGTGTGACAGCTGCAAAGGAGAGACCCAGGGCCTCCACTAACTAGCGCCACGAGCGTGCCTCGTTTTATTGATGTTTTTGAAATTTACTGGTTATATCGAAGTTGCACTGGGATTTTTTCATGAACCGTTTATACCAGAAAATTTAGTACATCATTCGTCAATGTGAACAGGCGCCAAGGCATGAAATAACTGTTGTACAAACAAACCATGTTGCATCACCGTTATCACAAACAAAGCGATTTACTGCAACTCCAAGAATGCCTCGCGCATAACCATGGCAACGTCCCAGGCGAAATTATTGAGACAGTGGTCCATGAAACTGACTTTGTGACGTCACGAACGCGTCATAGGGCCATCCCTGTTGCAGTTGCACGGGACCCTCATACAATGAAACCTGTGTGTACACCAGTGAGTCTTCTGACATTCCAAAGTACAATAACTTGTGTTCCAACAGCACGGATAAAATGCCTCCGCCCGACAATTGGCACACCATTGTTTCTTCTTGGCTAGGCTCACCGCCTCCTGCACGGATTTCTCAGCCTCTTCCTTCGCCATCTGCAGCGCTTTCTGTGTATGTCTCTCTCTGTCCTGTTTACATTTCTCCACCGCTTTCTTCACGGTCTCGTCTGTGATCCGCTCTCGCTCCAGTCTCTCCTTATTCACGGCTCTCTTCACGGCTTGCTGTATGTCACGCTCTCTGTTTTTTTGCGAATCTCGCGTGACTTTCTCGATGAATTCTTTTTTCTCTTGACGCTCTCGTTCAAGCGCTTCCTGTAACATTTTAATAACACTGGACTGGTCCCTTGTCATGGACAGGTCGATAGTTGCGTTATTACTACTGCAGTTCTCTGAAGTTTCCTTTTGTTCGCTGACAGACTTGTCACGCAACACTCGTTGGTCTTGTTCCTCTTTCTTCCGTTTTACTCCTTCCACCAGTTGTTTCGCACGCTCTCGCTCGCAATTTAGGTCCGATTTCAGCGAATTAAGCTCGTCTTCTTGCTGACGAACCCGTTCTTCTAACTGTTTTATCTTGTTTTTATCTTCCTCGTTTAACTGTACGTCGGTCTGGCATTCCTTGGTCTCAGTTTTAGGACAAGGCGTTGATTCCTGAAACAGGAAGACAACTAACTTAGTCTGTGGTATATGCAGACTTAATTCCTCGCAAGCTACCTGGATTTCAACGCTTTAAGGAGCAACATTACGGTTTGCCTACGTAGCAAGCGTTTCCGTGGGGTTTGGGAGCAAAGAAAGACGGAGGAACGGGATTTTCGGTGTTTTCCCGCGCGAAAAATGGGGCGAGCGCCAAAAAACGAAAGAGAGGGGTGGGGGAGGGGAACTTTTGGCTCTCGCACCATTTTTCGCGCGGGCAAAACACCGAAAATCCCGTTTCTCTGACTTTCTTTGCTCCCTAACCCCACGGAAACGCTTGCTACGCAGGCTAGAAACTTTTAGCCTAAATTTGTCAAGTTCGTCGTTTGTAATCCGTGTTAATCTTCTCTATCCTTAACTATCTTTGTTCTCTTCTGATTTATTATTATCTCTTTTGTGTTTTTCTATCTCAATACGTTACTATTTTCAGGTTTCTTTCGATTTAAAAGTACTTTTGTTCCTGCTCAAAATCTCAAAAAATACCGTATCTGAGCTCCTTTAAAATCAATAGACAAAGCAATGAAGGATGGTCAGTTCTGTTTACCTGTTTCTTGGCGTCAGGGTATAGAAGAGCCAGCTGCTTCTGATACTCTCTCATCTCATCACTAGCCTGGACCCACCTTTGGGATCGCTTTTTCACTTCCGGTTTGCTCGTGATTGGCATGATGTGTTTCCGGCCGACCCAGGCCCTGTTGGTAAATGTGTACTCGGATATTTCAGTATTCTATTTGCTTTGACCATTAAACATAACGAACAATGTGATATTACAGCTAACTTCTGTAAAACGCGCACCCACCCTTTCCTAACCTTCATTCACAATTCATGCTCACTGCTGGCACCATTCATAATCTCAAGTTAGTGAAAATGCACGAGACAGTAACAAGTGATTCGGTACACAAGTGTTCAAGAACGTGATATCGTGCGTGCAAATCACGATTACACAACGTTAAGGCAACAAATATACCTTTGATGAGCTACCCCAAAGAACCGCACGAGAGCTTTTGAGTTGTCTTCACTCCAGCTTAACATCTGAAAGAAGAGTCAAAAATGACAACTTAAATTATTTACTTTATTATATTCTAGTATTTCTTTATGGCTAATGAGAGCCACTCCAATAGAGAAAACAGATATTAAAACACACTTACAGCAAGCTAGAAAGTGATACATTTAGGACCACATCCATGTGAAACGGACTGAAACCATGTCAAAACAATTTTTTAGACACCATACTCTTGTCACAGTTGCCATTTTGTTTATAATTGATTATTTTGAACATGGCTGTAATAATTAATTCAGAATAGGAACGTGGCTGTAAGACCAACAATCAGTCTTTAAATATCTCAAATATTACTTGAGGCATATTGCAATGCATTAACTTACTTTAGCAGGCCATGGGGGTTCTCCTGTCATCTTTGCCCAGACAAGCTCGTGAGGAAAGTACTGCAACAAAAGAGAATAATTTCTGCAATTGCACTTTCATTTCTACCGATGTTAATCTTATCATAATTGGTTACTTAACTAAAAGACAAGACGAAGTACAACCCTCCATAAGCACTCTCCTTGGATCTCTGCCTTTTTTTAGTGATTTTTCTCATGAAAATATAGAAGCATGAGTAAACGTTTCAAAGGCTAGCGAAATTGAAATTGCAATATGTAGTCTTTGAAACATTTATCACCTTTAAAACACCTTGGATGACCATCAGTAGACTTCAAGTTTCCTTGTACATATACTAACTTTGGTAATCATCATTGTAATTTCCACTAGTGTCTCAAATTTACACTAGTGTTACCTCCTTTTAAACCAATCAGAATTGAGTAATTTTTCAAGTGTATTATTAGGGGAGTAAACAGCTGTGTACCGGCTACAGTATATAATGCATTTCCAGAGTTTTAATTGGCCTTGGGACATCTGTCAATCATTTTGTATCCAATACAACTCATGGAAAAACACTTACTAGATAAAGTGTGATGATGATGATGATTATGATGATGATGATGATTTAATAACACTACTTACACATGGTTTACAGAACCAATTTTTGGATCTTGTATTCGACATCAAGTAACAATCAGGGCATCGAATCATTTCTTCCAGCTAGAAAATTGAACCATAGAAAAAATATTCATTTAGGAGCATAGTCACACAAAACAGTATTTATATAACCAGGCATCCACAGCTGGAAGGAATTTATCACTAACCTCTCCATCACAGTCCTCCATGATGGCTTCTGCAAGATCTGTCATGTCATCATCATCTGTAATAAAAATTGATATTAGAATCGAATGGTGGCCTGAGGTTGAGAAAAAAAGAACAATAACAGTGGAATGAGATTACAGAACTTTGGATGCCTTGCAGCACAGTGAGGAGAAACAAATTGTATGTATGCAATGATAATGCAATGTTTGCTAATCATGAGCTGCATTTGTTTAATACCTCCAAAATAGATCATTGCATTATGGAACATCCACTGTGATTCTTCCCTAAACTCCTTTGGAGACTTGAAGGTCTTTTTATCCACCAACTGTAAAAGTAAACATCATGTTACAAAGCAGTTACAAAACAGGTCTTGAAAGTTTTAAAGTCAATTGCAGGTCACCTCCCTTCCTTTGTTTGTTCCAACAGTATTTAAGAACCTATACACTGATACACTTGTGCGTAGCAAAAGGGTATAACAAGAGCAGTGCTGCCAAATAACAAGGTGTCCTTTGCCAAAGTGCAACTCTTCAGGAAAACTGTACTATGAAGCAGTGTTTGTCTCATGCTATAGATACGCTTTAATATTATTAAATAATATTAATGACAACATTGAAAATTAAATGCTTACACAAAAAAAACCCTAGAGGATTATTTTCCACTGCAGGTATGGTATGGTATGGTATATATTTAAAGTCGCTAACGTAGGGAGTGGTTGCCCAATCTCCCGAGCCAGGGGCTCATGTTACAAACGCGCGACTATTACACAGCACAATGGATAAAGACCAGACCACAACACCGGGAACTACACGCCAGTGACACATAGTAATAGAAGGAAGAAGGAATTCAGTTTAAGGTGAACACTATAGTGAAACAAACCTTTTCTAATTTTTGAAGATCCATTGGTTTAAAGATGAAGTCATCATAATCTGGATGTTCCTCTAAGGAAATGGGCTCCATGTATTCTTTGGCCTGTTGAAGAATGGTACTAACTTAGGTGACTCTTAGGTGATTCAGAGACATTTCTGTTTGCAAGATATGTAGCTTTCAATGTGGTTGGTTGCATATTCAGCATTAATAAAATGCTAGTAACATGTTCTCTTAACCTTCACCTATTCTCTACATATAAATCACTCTCCAGCCATCTTATGGATTTCAAAGCTATCTACAGATATTTGTATATGACACAAGTTGAAACTGACATTGAGGTGACATAAAACCACAGACGTCAGATTAAACGGCCAAACACAGCAGAATTTAAACCTCGCTTACTCCACAAATTGTAGGCTGGAATAACTGATCTTATTAATATTTCTACCGACTAGAGCAGGCCTAATTGTATTAGTTGTACCTTCTCTTTCATCCTTTCCATTGTAAACTTGAGAAGTTTTGCCAACTGGTCAGGAGTCTTGTTTGACATCAACACGGGCAGTTTTTGTGGCTATAAAAACAATATTATTTAATATGGTAATGTGAGCAACAGAATGTGCATGTCACGTCAATGTTAAAAATAGTCTCTCTTGTTCTTGTTAAGGAAACATATTGCTAAATATAGAACACTTCAAAGGATTTAACTACGATTAGATGCCAGACAGAATCTGATTATTACATCTGCTATATTTGTCTAGAAAACATGCATTCGTATTTACACAAACAATCTGTCAACCAACTTATCTAACAATATCTTGTGCCAATTTTTACACTTATTGTGACTAGTGTATTAGCTCACAAAGAATTTATTTCATTTGGTGGCTTTGTGTTGAGTACAGTGGAACCCTGCCTTACGGTCAGCCTGTTAATATAGCCACCGTGTTATTACGGCTCCTTCATTCTGGCCCAAACAAAAGATCAGTCAGTCATGTTCTTTGTTTAAAGAACCCCTTAAATAGTGACCACCCTGTCAATACAGTCAGATTTTTGTGGCCTGTAGATGACCTTGTTAGTGGGGTCCCAATGAAGTTATGCATACCATAAAGTTCCTAACCCCCTTGCAACAAATTCTCCCGCACAATATCAAGTTCTATTACCTGGCAAGATGGACATTTCCATTTTCCATTGGTCACAGTACCAGAATGTGCACATTTTCTGTGAAATACACGTGGGCAGAAATCACATGCAATAACTTCCCCTGCTTTATGACACTCCCAGCAATACCAGTCATGGGTGTTTGATGATAACATTTTCTTTTGTGCTTGTATTTCATCCTAACAAAAATATACAACAAAAAATTGTACACTAGTTGATATTTTGTAAAGTATAGTTGCCAAATCACCTCACATGTATATTTATTCAAGGTTCATTTTATATACTTGGCACACTCAGAAATCTACTATTCCCTTGCTAGGTCTAAGCATCTTTGTGCATCTATTAGTATTAAGCCTAACAGGGGATTCAGGCAAATGTGAGACATTTGACAATGTCTTTCCCACCCTCTTAAATGTGACTAAGAGTCTTTGTTCCAGGGTGAGGACCTTTGAATTTTTTTCAAGGGAGTATGGAACCAAATAACATCATATCACCACATTTGCTCATCTGTGAGGCCATTTTGAAATAGTGTTTGCACTGACGAACATGGGTGTTTTGGATGGTAAGCACTTATTTTTAGTGACTAAAAATTATACCTCTCTTAAAATGAACAGATACCTGTACAGCAACACACTACAGTGCTACTCTACGGTGGGAATATAAAATGTAACCCTTTTTGGGGGTCCTATGATGGAGATTTTGAAAAGTCAAATGAGAGATGCATTATTGAAGAGCATCAAAGGTGTAGCCTACATACTGGTAGCTACAACATATACTGGCTATATAGTGTATATTTGGAGATGAGGTGACCTTATCATCAGTGTTTTCAAGCCATATCAAGAGGCCTCAGGGTCTGAATCTGTGTTGTGCCCTTCAGCAACACACTTAATTTTCATCTCAGTAACTTGATCTCTCCGCCCAGTAGCTATATGTATGATTATAGGAAACAATAAATTTATTATTTCTCAGACAACCAGACCAAAATGTTATCATTCAAATATAAACTGCCCAGTACACACAGTACCTGAATTTAATGAACAACTATTTGCATGATGCAAAGTAGACCAAAACATGCCACCTGTTGAAGATGCAAACCCCTGCATTGTGTTTTTGACTGACTTATATATAGTCAGGTAAGAAATTGTTTGGAAAGATTCTTGGCAGGAAGATAGGATAGTGAAGCACTCCTTGACTGAATAAAGGATAACTTTTAAATCATTATGGCAAATCCAGTATTCATCAGCACACCAAGATAAGGGGGTCAACCAAGTCACATGAGAAATAATTTACCTAGTAACATTAACTTCACAACAAACTTGTAATTCACAGGAGCAATTAATGAGGAATTCTTTTTTTCTTGTTAAAAAGAAGTAACATAAACACTTGAAACTGGCTGAGATTGGAAAATACACCAAAATCTTAATCATTAAGGCAGGTGGGAGATGTAAATGAATTTGATACTGGCTTTTAAGAACAATACAAGTTCAGCAAAGACGTTCATTGTTCCTCGTATTCTAAAATGATCAGAAAGCCAAACAAGTGCGGATTAGTGAATTTATTTACCATAACAAATGACCGTCCTCAAACAAATTTAAGTTATCCTTTCTTCAGAAGTGCAACCATTTTACACGATTATAAGCCGACCAAAAAACTGTAAAGAAATGTCTGATACACCATCATCTTTCAGTTTGATGATTCAATATAGTCTTCCGTTTCTGCGGATGTTCGTGAGCTTACGATCTGTCGTAAGTGGAACGTTCGCACATAAAGGAAAAATATGCAAATGAGCCTAACAGCCGTAACCTGTGAACAAATTAAACTAGAGCATGCAAAATTACCAAGAACAACACGCATTCGACTATTTATGTTAAAGCCGAAACTGGCAGATGACTTTACAACATCACGCATGAGAAACCTTTCAGCGTTTAGGAAGTTCAGCCGTGCGATAAGGAAAATTCTTGGTTATTCACCGGAAAAAATGGTCAAGTTGAACACAAATACAATAAATATTCATGCACAAACTTCAATAACGTGGAACACAACAATGAGACACAAGCATACTCATCTGCATGATAAGCACGGTGCGGAAAGCCGAATTCACCGGAATCTTTCACTCTCATTGAGCGACATCAACAACAAACGCTCTTCGCGTTTATAGTGTTGTGTTGGGAGGCTAACAAGCTTATTTAAAGGCTGAATGCTTGCAGCATCCATGAGAGCTCGCTCAATGAAGTTTTTGTATTTTTTCACGTTTTGAATATTCTTGTTTTGTTAAAATCTCTATTTGCATCGTCGGATTATAATTTGTCGAAATCACTGAAGTGTTTCTGCCCAAACACAGTCTAAAACGAATAGATACGTGGCGACAACTGCGTTCGTTATATACATACTTACCATCTCTTGCCATTTTCCGTCGGCATAATAAGTTAGAGATCGGCCAAGTCAACGAAACGCCCCCGCTTTAGTAAGCTATAATACATAAACAATTAGAAGCCGTCCACGGAGTCGGGGACACCACTTCCTGTGCGAATAACCTGCGCGTGTTCTTCATCATGAAGAGAAAATTCACTAACAAAACTACTTACTTCATCTTCGCCATCTTTTCGAAGAATCCGGTACGCTGTTTGAGGGATTCCCTTGGTACTACCGTGGCTAGACGACGTGGTGACTTGAAGAATCAAGCCATCTTTAACCGCAAACTTCAGTTGCTTCACTATCTCTGCTTTACTCCAATCAAATTCTTGAAGAACCGATCGTACAATCCTGCCTTCGTTTGGGCACTGTTTCTGAGCGGATATTTTAACGATGGCCTCCTTTAGTGCGAGAACGTAGAAAGGATCAGAGTGTCTCCTCACGGAAAACTTTGCCATCCCAAACACACAGTCACTTTGTTTCCATACAATGTCATCGGAATATTTCGCGGGCCCTCTTCCGTCAAATACGCATGCTTTTCGAAGCCCACGGTACGAACGAATCCACGAACCGCTACCGATGACGTAACGGAAATACACCGGAAAAGGAATCGTGGTTGTATTTAAAACCGATCACGCAATTTTGCCGCGAATGAAGACAATATTGACATAACCACGCGCTTTTTCCGTTTTTCCACCGGCTAAAAAAGGTTTATGCTCTGAGAAAACTCTTTGAATCCGAGTATTTTTCGTTGTCATAGTAACCTGCGTAGCCGGGTTTTTCACGCTTTTCAGTCGGGTTTGCCGTAGGAATAAGCTGTGCTTGACTCATATGTGACCTTGTTTCCCAATGCTTTGAGCTGTGGAACTTGATCAGTTATGGCTCTTTTTAGTTCCTTTCAGGAGCAGTAGAAATTTCAAAATAATTGGAGGTCTATTTATTGGGCCCCATGAGGCAAGAGACCTCCCGTATAGCGTTATAATATATATATTATGTTATAATATGTTTTTTTCTCTCACTTATTTCACATTTTTGTTATCAAATTGTAATAAAATAAAAAAATTAAAGTTAAATACTGTCTAACCATTCACAACCAACTGGATGATGAACCAGTGGGTGGGGTGAAATTAGTAGTGTGGGCCGTAGTGTTCTGTGCATGATGTGACCTGCGAAAATACTAGTAAAATGAAGACGTGACCATCGCAGTTTTCCACGCCATTTCCGAGTTTCCTTTTCCCTGTGTCAAAACGAGTCTCGACGCGAAACGGTTCACTGTGTTAATTGTGTTCCCACTACAGGTTCATTTGAAAAGGTTTGCAGAAAGACTCGCTTTGAAACAGACACAACTCACCTCTGAAATAGCCTTCCTTTTAACACCTGATTACCCTGCGCGCTCTGGTCGCATCTTCATTTTATTAGTACTTTCGCACTTATCATCATTCATTCTGTTTCATTTGATATCGGCCTGCTCCCTATGTAAGGGTCTTCAAAGCTTAGTTGGTAGCACACCGCAGCGCTAATGCAGAGGCCAATTGTAAGAACTATACTCCGGTGCCCACATGTAGGCAACTATTTCTTAACCTTCCTTCCGTTAATACCAACGGGTACAGAAAAACGCGCCCTTCACAACAAAATGCTGTACAAGTAATCTTACGAAATGCATGCTTGGCTCCGAGGTTCTGAATCGTGCCTGAACAAAATCTTTCCCTTTAGATCCTTTTACCAAAAAATTATGGTTTAACGAGATCTTAGAGAATTTCAGTCAGTGTGGAAGAGACTCCAAATTTTTGTCATGATTGAAAAAGTAAATTTACATTTTTCGCCCTTAAAAGTTAGAATACCGGAGGTACTGGCCTTTCTATTCAAGGTCTTCTTGTTTATTGACGTATATAGAAATTAGTCTGTCAGTCACTAATTCATTTTCATTGCAATCCAAATTCCGAGAGGAAATTGTCAAGGGGGAAGAAGACATTTTAATTATCTACATTTTCTTTCCCGCTGAAGACCACTTCGCAGATTGGAGAACTATTTGTACGAGATTATCCGTGAAATTCTCCTTAGGATGTAGCTCATTTACGTTTACTTTCAAAACAACTTATCGTATTATGTTGAACTTCAGATACAAAGCTACTTTCATCACAACCTTGTCCAGTGTCTCTCATCTTACCGCCCCCTTATCGCTCCAGGGGACGGTAAGATGAGAGACCCTGGGAACGAGGTTGCTTTCATCATTCACCCCCGTTACCGAAACTAGTTTTGTAGTCGAAATATCACGCTTATGTGCATCAAAAGTAACCGTAAACGAGAACTGATTCGAGTTGAAAAAGAAAAATGCTTCGTTTCTAATTACAGTTGAGTAGAGTCTGTCATGATAACCAGACAGGTCACGTTGCTGAGGCCAGTCAATGAGCAAGTAAAAGTGATGTCATCGGGGGTGGAAGAGGAATAATGTGATGTTGATTATTCCATTATTCCGACTCAAAAATTTCCGTTATTCCATTATTCCAGGCACGAAAAGATCATTATTCCG
>OMLO01003008.1_pt1 | contig 13836 bp, 5 predicted proteins | sample 1674811 | NCBI WGS metagenome assembly OMLO01 (sample SAMN06265003, study PRJEB25207) | coral metagenome | isolation source: Coral host | place: Mexico:La Bocana,Puerto Morelos, Mexico | collected 2008-11-13
GTTCGGATGTGAGCAGCCGTTTCTTTGGGGGGAGCGTTGCGTGACATCCCAAAAAACGGCTGCGAAGGAGACTAGGTACACATAAAATGTAGTTCGTACACACAAAATGTACACTACTAATTATACACTCATATAAGTCCCACCACAGCATAAGACATTATTGTTTTCCTTTGTGACACTTTACAAAATAAGTCTACAAAATTTCGTCGATAAAAAAACATAAGCTTTGGCTGAAACTGAAACAAAGCATAGGCACGGGGACACTGCTTTCTTTAACAGACAGTCAGTATATTGTTTAGTTAGAAAAAAGTCACAATTTTAGTATCATGCTAATAATACATCCAAGGTTGAAATTGAGGTAAGAAAAATCAATTTGTTATAAATATTATTAAGGAGCGCACTTTTACTCTAAAAGCTTTTCTCAAAGCAAAAGATGTGGGTGTTTCTTGGACTAGTTCACATTAACAAAATCTTGTATTCAACATTGAATGAATAAATGAAATAGGCAAATTTAAGCTCCAACCCTCTAGAAATAACAGACGGTTTGTCCTGTCACCCAAAAAGGACTTTCATCTATTGAAATTAGATGAATCTAATACTAATCAGACAGTCACTCTACTATTGGCCCCCAAATGGGTGATCAATCCTTCTTTAGACTCTAACCTTTGTTGTATGCATAAAGGTAAGTAAACTCAGAGAATAGCACTAATTTGAGTAAACTGATTCGAAACGATTCTTTACTCCGTTTAAGGAGGTAGGACGTGATTTCCAAAATACTCAATATCGCTTTTGCTATCTACAGCTCAGTTTTCTATTAAGTGAAAATTCAGCTGAAGCCTGAAAACGTATAAATTGTCAAACTGACAATCTTATCATTGCTCACTTCATCAGGGCTAAGGGATCTGCGAAGCTCGCCTCGAATATCTTTGTGAACTGGGACACATTTGCAAGTAATTAATTTGGTGAATATCAAACTCCCTTGTTGAACCAGACTTTCTGTTTTACAATTTACAAGTATGATTGAGAGTAGCAGCAGATAAATAGAACCTAGAATGACTGTTAACCCTTGTATAAGATGTCTTATCATACCGGTTTTTTGGCGGTTGCTTCAAAAACAGTGGCCTCTAGGCAAACTTCGGCACTGCTGTGGTTATCACTCTTTGCGCCGATCAGGAAAAAACCGCTCTATTTATGTAATCATAAAATGAAGCTTCTGCCTTGAGGACCAACGGAAACAAATGCATATTAAGCCTGCAAATGTTATTTCCGCTTACAAGAATCGTTCTTTGAAAAGTAAATAACTCGTAAAGAAAATAGTTTTTTGATTGGGCACAGCGCTTCTTTTCCGAATCTTGGACATATTTCAATGTCATTACTGGACAATTAACTCGCAGTCGATTAAAAGTCTTCAGTAAGATCAACCCACAGTTTGCTCAACGTAATTCTTAAAATCTATAACGTACAGTTTTTAGTTTTGCCTTATTTATTTGAGTCCAATTGCAAATGACATGTTTGTCTTAACTGAAGGAAATGCGATCTTTTTTTGGCGATATGATAAGATTTCTCGCGGTATGCCAGATGTTGTGTTTTCCACGCAGCATTTTAATTAAAAACTTTTTTGAAAATGATAACTTAGATTGAACTTGTTTTTGTACAAAGGGAATATATTGCGTTTTTTATATTTGTCATACAAATGACGTTGCATCAATATTTCAAAAACTGCCAGTAAAACTCCACTAAAAGTTACAAAAGTGCGTGCTGGGGTGCAGAAGGGTATATATAAATATATATCTAGTATTTTCCGACAATTATTACACAACAAACTGACAACACTAGGAATATTTCCGCGCATTGAAATAACTGTATATTAACTCACGGTCGTCAGTGTTTGTTTATCAGCCCAGCTTTTGATAAACTAAAGTGTCGCTTCCAATATTTAAATTAATGGTGTTTTAAAGAGAACTGCGGTCTATAAATAGTCGATGCCAGACTGTATGTATATGTAGTTTACTGTGATACACGATGAAAAAGAAATTGTGATTAAAATGCAACAAACTGCCGGGCTCTTTAAACAAAAAGTGTAATATCTTCTCGACTTGGGCAATAAAGAAACAGGCGGCACTATCTCATATATCAAACTTTGGCCTTGGGGACAAACAATACTTTCCAAATATTAAAGGCGCCAAAGTCCTGCTGTAGGAGCTGTATACTTTATACAATCAATTTAAAGGGCCAGAAAATAATAGAGCTGATAGTTCAGGAGATTGAAAGGCCCCGCAGCGGATGTGGAATATTGAAGCATATTTGATAGTTTCGTTATCATTTTCATCGCATGCCAAAACAATACAACTCTGAAAGGCACAAAAGGCCATTGACGACAGTTCGTTTTATTTGAAGTAAATATAACAATGCTTTTCCCATAATCTCGGTAAATGTAGCTTTATAATAAAAGACTTATCTGTCTCGTTTCCATTAGTTTTGTTGCTGAAATACAAAACACAACGAAAACATATCAATTTGGTAAAAATCTCATTCCAAAGTCGGGGTACTGTGCGTCACCGCATATGGAAGTTTTGAATTGATTCTCAGGCTTACCGTATTCCACATCCGTTACAAACTTTAAACAACGCTGTATTACAATCTCATCGTAATAAAAACAAGAAATATAGCAAGGGATATTCATTATTCAGATATTCATTCGTTAAATCATTGTCGTATTTCGAGAAAAATAAAATCTGTAATATAGCAACATATTCTCCCATATTATCCGATTTGATATAAATCTCATATTTCGATTCACGTTCTCACGTAACTGACACTATTCTGAAGAAATATCTAACGACAAATATATAGAAAAAGATCATATCGCCCTACATTTAGCAGGGACCGCTTTCAAAAGTGGATCCCTTGTATATTTTTCTGTTCTCTTAACGCTTAGACTTTACATAAATGCGAGATAACGTAATGGACAGCAGTGCGTGATTTGTGATAGAAATGAACGACAACAGCTTGCGTGGAGATCACGAGAGTTGTACAAACACAGCCAGAATGTCAATATTGGTTGCTTGAGATTTTATTTTAATGTACTGTTCTTCGCCAGCGAAGTTCCCAATTTGCTCAGTTAAGTTTTCTTGCAAAGAACTTTAAGGGACTTCACTTTTGTATATCAGTCTTGTTCTACAATCAGAGACTTTCTTTCTATATCATTCAAATATTCCCTTAGCAACCTGTTCCAGCTGGTATCCAAAAGAGGGGATAACAGCGAAAACGAAAGTAATTTGGAACGGGTTTTCTACTTGTCGTCTTGTCTTATATTTTTAGGCGTTATATATCTAGATGCGATTGCTCGTCTTAAATTTGCATTTAATTTGTTTTCTACTTTCCTCAACAAGTTTTCGTGATAAGTAGAGGCGGCACGGGAGATCAAGGCCAGAAGTTGACAACTAAAAACGCAACGGAAGCGACTAATGTAAAGAGACCGCATCAATTTTGAGTCGTGTATACCGCCATTTATTTGGACCAGACAGCAATATATTTATATTGACGTCAAAAATTTGCTACTATTTCCGATGTAAAGATTCTACACTTTTTAACTGAAAGTCGCCACAAACAAAGCCTTCGGAAGTAGGCTTAAATTATGATCTGCTCGTAAATTATTAGAATTGTCTATTTGTCGCCAGTGCTCGTACAATTGTCCATTTTGCTATAATATCCCCGGAGTAACACGATACTACGTTAATAACATTTTCTTTGATTTTTCTGCTATTAAGACCTGATATCAATAAATCTACTGACATGGTGGGTTTTTGTGCCCACACTTTGCTTCCATTATGCTCCAAAATTTATTGCCAGTCTTACAGCTGAACCCCCGCCTGTTGTGCCCAAAGGGCTCAGCCCGATGTCATTAGAACTGTAAAGAATCTTAGCTAACCTTTAACACTGTGACAATAACTCGTGTAAAATAGATAACAAATGTTCATGCTTCCAGATTTGAGATGTGGTGTTTTCGTAGTTAAGAAACTTGACTAATCCCTTCATTGTTTTCACATAGCCTTACAAAAGAATAGTAAATTAGGACAGTTGTTCATATTGTTATAGGCCTTTTTGGTGAGAATGTTTGGCAGGCAAAATGGTGTGTCCTCTGTTATACGTTATTCAGCTCTGTTTAACTCAAAGGACTATATATATTTGTGACGCCACCAAACTACGATGAATTTGAAGTTTACTGAGAAATAAACAAACAACTTTTTTACGCAACACTATATCGATGTTTCTTTATAGTTTAGAAAACCTATTTCATTCATTACCGGTTATTACATTAGAATAGTATAACTGGGGCTCCATGTGCCCTGCTTAATTTATTCTCAAAGCTAAGTAACAGAAATTTGTATGGGAATATGTGATCTCCAGGTTTCCATTTTTCGTTTTTAACTGAGTAACACTTGAGCTTTTTTACTCAAAACACTGATCGATCTACAACCGAATTCTCCTCACGTCAAGAAGGCAAAGGCAAACACTCGATCCAGGAGGAATTCATTAACTGATGGCAGCGAAAAAAAAATAAAATAAATAACATTTTTTTGGCTTTTCGATGAACACCGAGGTAAATAAAAGAAGAGAAATCATCTTGTGAGAAAACGTTTTTTTTTTTCACTTGTCGGGATTTTGATAACGTCGATTGAAATATGAGCTCAAATTGGTCCTGTAACAATTATAAAAACCTTATTTCTCATGTTGTTGTGAACGAAAAAAATATATTCAATGCCGGATATTACTCATAGACACAATCGAATGGAAAGCAACTCTATAAATTATTTAAAAAATCCCAGTACAATAATAGTTCGAATCAATTTTATTGCATCTTAATAGTAACCACGATTTTTTTTAGAATTCCTGCTAGCTATATGAAAATTAATCAACTTCCTTATTTTCAATAATATAAAAGAAATTTAAAAACAGGAAAAGACCAAACTGCAAAAAATCATTTTCGCAATCTCATTTTCAATACTGATTCTCTCGCGCACTTTTAGAACGCTACTTACATTTAAAAATATGAATATAGCCGTTAAATTCGTCTATATATGCACATATCAGACAAATCGCTCTCGACTTGGTGATGCTCGCTAGGTCTTCGTATTATTTTCTAAGATTTTATAACAAGATGAATTTTACGTAGGCTGAATATAACGGGTCATTTACACATCGATATACTAGTCCAACAAGATCTTTTCAGAATATGTTTTGGCGCCAAAACTGAGGCTTACGCGACCCAGGAAACTAATGTGAAAATCACACCCCGTTGTGAAACAGAACAAGATGTGTACCCGTGACTTGCTCGGAGTTCAGACTGAGATCTTATAAATGATCGGCCAATCCCCCATGGACTGATACAATCGTCAAACACTACTTCCTAATGATCAAAATACTTATTGGCCTGTCACTTGGAATATACTTACTTGACTTGCAATAACAAGACTGCTTATCTTTCTACCCCGAGAACCTCTTTGCTCCCCCGAAGTAAAATGATCAAAGAGAACGCAGTGTTATTGTGGCATTTTATTGTATTCTCCGCTCGACGTAATCCGCTTTAGTTTGCATACGACTAATCCCTAGTTTTTTTTATTTTCCTGGTAACGTTAATGCAGTGGAAACATGCTGAGCTGTTGCATTGAGCTCAAGACTGTACAAAGGAGAGCTTTATAACCATACAATATATTACGATTGGGGGAATATAGCCAAACAACGCCGAAAGAGCCACGTCGTGAATTTCAGTTCAATTTTATCCTATCAGTAAAACGATCAATATGAGAAGTGTTTGTAACAGTTTTATGACAAATAAGAACACTACAATGGAGGCCACTGAACGCGAAATCAAATCTTGGTTTATTTGAATTCGGTTTGTAGCTGAATATCAATTCAAACGAAATAGAAAGTGTATGCATTACATCCACTTACCTAGAAACGAAGGTTTAAAAGCACAAGAAACTACCCGCTGTTTTTTTCCGTTCTTCTTAACGGTACCACTTCTGTTTTATCAATTCCACAGTGCTTTTTAAAAGACGACACATGCATCGCAAAATGAACTAAGCGCCATTTCGTCTTTCAATGCGCATTCATCACTTCACAGTCAGTCCGTACAATTTGTTGTCAATGGAGAATTGAGGTCCCTACAGAGTATGCAAAACCGTCCAATGTATATCAGTCTTCTTGGATGCCCTATTAATAAACCTCCTACTACGTTTTCATGTTGTACTCGGCCTTTGGGACTCTGCAATTACGGTAGATTTTCTAAACTTTGATTTAAGAAGCTTCTAAGCCAAACGCAGTTCAATATTTATTTGGAACATTCAGTTTTTCAGCGACGGAGGTCGCGGCAAAGTTATGAAACTGCGGGCGTCCTCAGGCGGTGTAAGACTTTATGGGTGATTTCAAGCCACTTTGAATAAATGCATTGTTTTAGTGAAGCCCCATAGAGCTTTAACACGTAATACTATAGAGCTTTAGATGATTAAATTAAGACTTTATTGCTGCGTATGAGTTCTTTCACTCTATACTATATACCGTGAATAAATTCCTAAATATGAAAAGTTCCACAAAGGCGGCGATGATGGGTTTTCACTTCATCGTCGAAACAAATTTGCATTTGCGTTGATTTTGCATTTCTTCGCTTCGTGATTGGTTTAATAAACTCGCACCACTTTTTTAAATCCTGAATCAGATCGTGACTTGCTTGCACAAGTTTCCCCGCTTTTTCCTAATTTCTCAATCCGTTTTAAAAATTCAATAATTCTACCGTTTTCAGACAAGACCATTCTCTCTCTTGTTTTCCCGACAGTTTGAGGAGGAGCCGTGGGCGGACATCGAGTTTCGAGCAAACAAAATCCACTGTTTCCAAAGACTTTAGGGAAAAACTTTCAATGCTATATCAAGTTTCACACCTTGCGGTATGCAACTGAAAAGCCCTTGTGCTTGCTTGATAATGGACTTTGATTCGAGAACGAATGGTTAGCTTTCATAAGCAGTGGTTAAATAATATATTTACAATATATTGAGCTAAAATAGAGGTTAAAAATTTAAGTAAAATGCTGGGCTTTAATACAGATTACAATAATATGAGTTAAACTGGATAATGGCATAATAATAGCAATAATTTAAATCCGAAAGTTTAGGGGAGAGATCTTCACCTCAATAACCATAAAATCGAACAGCAAATCTATTCAATAGGTACAAATATCCGTTCTTCACGATATGGACATTTTAATAGTTACTTCAAACAGAATGAACATCAAACTAAATGATTTCAGACATGAATTCTAGGCATTTGCACTTCAATAACAATAACAATGATTTCAAACACAACATCCATCGAATGAATACAATTATGACATCAGGATTTGCGTTTGCACGTCAAAAAAAACCCCAGTAATTTCAAGCATTAAAGCTAATAGGTGAAAACATAAGTTTTTTTGCCGGCAGCTTCAAAGGGAAAATCTACCTGTACTCTACCGCTTCCTGCAAGCTTTACAACAGAACAGAGCACAGTCGATGAATTTTTTGTATATTTTGTAAGAATAGCGAGACTGAAATTTTTGAAATTTTAAGAATATTCGTGGCTAGGATTTTAAAAAGAATAACAGTTTTTGTATTAAAAATTTGTACATACTATACCATTAGATGTTTTTTATACAAACCTTATAAAATTCTTCCTTTCTCTCAATGGAAACAATAAACTCAGCAGTAGCCGTATGTTTGGCGCTAAAAGCATTTCTGGAAGAAATTATGTGCGCCATATCAAGCTTTATTGCTATGAATGCCATCAAATTCGCGATAGGACACATAATCTGACGTTTTATCGGCATAATCCACTTTGCATTTCTTTTAGCCTAAAATCGGCAGAAAAAAAGTTATCATAGGAAGCATCTTCTTCCGTTTCATTGACCGAGAGCCCACCACGTGACCTGCAAATAACTGCCTAAATCTAATGGTCTGCTCTTGTGTAGTACCGTCTCAATGTGTTTTGCGGCAAATGATATTTTTCTCGTGCATGGTCGCTTGCGTCAGCTCTCAGGGAGTGATTTAAAGAACAGTGTCATGAATTGCGCATGTGCGTCGTTTTGTTCGAAACTTGAAAAGTTCAGGCGGAATTTTTCAAGTTTGCATTCGGCAAATTCAAAATGGCGTCGACTAGTGGAGCCAGCCGTTGCGTGTGAACATAAGGAAACTAACTGCGATTAATTAACACTAACATGGCGGCCGTGAAGTAACGGAAACATTCTGTCACTGCGTTTTGCCATCACAACGAAAGGTTATTACTCTAGAGTTTCGACACACTGAAATTAATACTTGTTTTAGATAAAGAACTGTTTAGTTAGCCAAAACTTGAGCAATAACCCATCTTTTGACCTATTCGAGAGCCTTATCGGGCCGCCTTGCTTTCCTGCTGTGGGAGACACTGTTCCTTTAGGGCCTGCTCACATGGCGGTGGGGGACTCTGGGAAGTTGAGGTACCTCACCTACCCAAGGTCAGAAAAATCCGGGGCGCTGGGGTGAGTTTTAAGAAGCGATCGCATGATCGAATTTATCACAGAAATCAACCGCCAAGCTCCGGCGAATCTCGGTGTACATGGCCGAAGGTCTTGTTCAAAATCTTTTCTATTGAAGTGACAAGTAATATTGCGGAGAAGTTCAACCCGTTCAGGAGTCCATACCCTGACATTCGGTATTTTTTGCTTAAAGTAGTTCAGCGAAAAATCTCGCCACGCTTGTACTGATTAACAGCCATGTTGGTTTGGTGGGCTTAGGCGCCGGAATTCAGAAAATTCAGAGATAAGATAACTGCCCGGATGAACACCCTAACCCACACCCAGAATTCACATGGAAGAAGACTCACCTCAACTAAGGGGGTTACCAGCATCGGCTGACCGGGCAACGCGCCTCGGTGAGGTACTCTTCTTCACATGTAAACGCGATCCAAAAAATAAAGAGAGATTGTATGGAGAGATTGGTAATCCCACCGAGGCGGGGCTCTCACCTTCCCGAGGTCTTCCCTTCCTGTGACACTGTTCCTTTAACTGAAGACAAACTTGGAAAAACAATTACTGAACTCGGTTATCGCAAAATATCGTGATTGAATATTGAGTCTATCGCAGATCAATTATTTGCCTCAGTATTCGGCTTCGGCTTTGCGACCACTTCCAAACCACAATTTTTTGCTCAACCTCGTCCACTAATTGTTAAATATGATTCAGCGTGGCCGGAAAAACAATATTCGTAAAGGAAAAAAACAAAGAGAGTAAAAATATTTTAAAAAATTGTGAATCTGTGGGAACCAAATATTGTTCTGTTTATATGCATCGTGCCTTTGTAAGGGGCTATTTATGTCAACATCCCACTGAACTAATTGACTTTCCCTGTTCCATTCCAGTGAACATGACATCATGGCAAAGCATTGTATGAAACTGTCTTCATCATTTCAACAAAGTATTAGCCAATACCGGTTGTGCTACGAACAAAACGAAATTTTTTTCGTCGTAAATACTTCGAAAGAATGTATACTCAGTAGAAATCCCTGATTCGATCTTCTGGTTCTTATCTATGAAAGATAATGACGACAAACCGGACTTCACGATTTTGCATATTTTGCATAAATGCCTTCACACGTAGATCTATGTCAGAGCACTTCTTCCTTGAAAAGTCAACTAAATATATTCAATACTGGCTACATAAAAGAAGCTTCGTATCACATACTTTAAATTAACAGCAATAACAATTAATCTTACCGTACCATAGCCATGAAATACCCAACACAGTTCAGTTTGAACACAGAGATACGTTTTACTGCCACTCTTTGATTTCTGTAGATAATTGTGGCGAACAAGTTTATTTTTCCTCGTTGGTATTGCCCGGGGCGAAGTAACATAATCTATATTTCAGATTGGGCCATAAATAAACATACTAAAAGCTCTTTCAGACACTTTGTCAACACTGATGAGCTTTCAAACAATTTACATTTCCGTTGAGACTGCGGATTTGAATCTAAAATCGTGAACATAGCTTTCGAGCATTCTACATAATTATACATAGTATTAAAAAATGCTTAAGGGTTCGATGGTTTTTGTCAGCTTTAAGTTACACTAGATATCGGTTTAACAATTAAGGTTACTTATCACTTCTATTTAAAATGACTTGTTAATTTGGCTTATTCCTACCAAGGAACTTTGCGGACAGGGACATTTTGTATGCCCTGCCTGATAATAACGCCCTGAAAGCGCTAGGAAGGTTCGTCTTTCATTCGGAAAAAAACTCTAAAATTACCGTTGTTTTTTTTATGAACAGGTATAAATTAGGTAAGAATAGACTTTTTTCATCTATTGTAAGTGATAATTGTCTTCCAAGACTCTGCTATTATGTTTGTTACTCTGACTCCATCGTACGCTATGATGGAAGCACATTCTCAACGGGAAACGTGCAGACCTGTAAATGTGATTTATCGTTACGAACGTTACAAGGTGTGATTGCATGCAGATCACAGGCAAGCTTCTACTTCTGCTTGCGTTGAACGGCAAACAGGCTTTTAACGGCCAGCGACAGAATGGAAACGCACTGATCGGTTATGTTTACCGCGCCGTTATTTCACCGCTTTAGCTTGACTAGCGGAGGCGTCGTCGTGGCGCGTATTAAGGCGCAATGAAGCTTACGAAAAAGTGGAGATATCTTTTTCTAGTGCCCGTGTCTATGTTTGCGAAAATATTCACGTCCCTACGATTTCTACTTACCTGTCTATTACGGTGTTGTACACGCGCTCAGGAATCAGGCTTAAGCGTTAGAAACTGTTTCTTCAAGGAATACTGTGCTAACCAACAATGCCGAGTGCCTAATTGCTTTTATTTTACGCTACGTAGATGAAGTAATTGCAGAAAAGTACGTAAAAACCTCATAATGATATTACGCGCGAGTGACATAAATGATCATGATTGCGCAAAGCAACTTATCTCTAACTGACATATGTCGTTAGCTTGAAAATTTATTTCCTTAAAATGTTGTTTTCGTGAAAAAATACCACTAGATTTTCTTTTGCCGAAATATTTTGTCACTTTCGTTCCTCGGTATATCCTCATACGTCCAAAAAAAAAACAATTTGGAAGAAAAGATCCCTTTGGTATATACACTGACGTATCTTGTCCATTCGCGTGAATTAAGATTTGTTTGCGTAAAAAATGTTCCTGTTATTCTTTTAACAAAATAGTTGTCCACTGCAGTAAAGTTCCCTCGGTATGTCTTCACGCACCCGATAGATAATTTGGGAGACAGATTTCGTGGTACATACAGTTTCTAAGTTATAAATTAAAAAAGAAATTGAGCTTTTTTCTGCAGTGTCAGAGATGGAATGAAAGCTAAATATTAGCCTTTTAGAACAATTAAATTTACAATTTAACTGTTTATATCGTGCCACGTAACTCACGGTTCCATTTAGAACACAGATATTTGCTTTACACAATTTTCACTCACTTTAATCTTTGATTTTCGCTATTATAACTCGCTTTTCTTGCTTGAAATATTTCAATTGTAAGGTGAAAATAAACTTGGTTTGCAAAAGTTATTTATGGTGAATAAATTATAAGTATTGATAAGGTGAACATGTCGGAATAGCTTAAAATCACAATCGCGCGCTTGATAATGAATCCACTTGTACTAAACTGATATTTTTTGAAAGCCGTATATTTGATGTTCATCTGTTGCGTTATATATTGCTATGTTTAATTTTATTTTAACTTCTTCTGAAACGCAAAAACCCTTTCGTAAAATAAGTCCATCGCAAAATAGCCCTGCTGTAAACGGCAATGGACTCCGCTAAAGCCTACATCTAACTCTCGGAATTTTTTATAATCAATTTTATTTCCATAACAGAAAATAAAGTACAGAAACTAATTAAGAGAGAGAAAAAACGAAGTATAAAAAACAAGATATTTAAATGAAAGACCTGTTACATTGTTTCTGAAAGAAGGCTTGGACACGGTAATTTTTAATAGTTGACTAATACCAAGAGAAAATCAGGGGAGTTTCTCTTGCTAATAGTTAAGAGGTTACCGTCATTTCAAAGAAATGGTACGATTTGTCGAGAAATTCGACAGATGACAGATAAGTTTGCACCTTATTATCTGATTTGAGTTTTCCCAACTTCGGTATAGATGCTTCGATAACACTTTATAAGATAACTGAGATTTTACGCGCGCTCTCACTGGTCGATAGTTTAGACGATAGTATGTTTAGATGTTTAGACGATAGTATGCGCAGACACGTTTGTGACGTTTTAGATTCGCGCGGTGGATCACTTTTCCCCATAGCCCCATCTAAATATTTTGGGGGCTGGCAGGCTTGATTTCCAGCCGTTGTTTCGTGCTTCTCCTCCGAACTTCGCTCTTCTCGGGGAGGAACAAAGACCGGAACTCTCTCGAAATCTCCAAACCTTCCTCGTGTTTAAGCTATATTAACACGTATCATGCTTATGTTTTGTGCATAACTGCGATAATCAATCATTTCTTTATATGGTTCAAATATATGATCTTTCGTATATTTATTTGCATTATTCACCGTCTACGGGTATATTACGAACTCACAATGTGACCAGCTCCCAGTTGGCTTCATAGCTCAGTTGGTAGAACACTGCACCGGTATTGCAGAGCTCATAGATTCGAATCCTGTTCAGGCCTGAATTTTGTTCAGGCTTTGATTTCACTACTGCTTAAGTTATGTGCAGAACTGCGATGATCAATCACGTCTTCATACGGAGTTGCTTATCTGGGCAGCAATTTTCTCGCAAAAGAAATCTACTCAGTAAATATTCTTTTTCTTTGGCCATCGTAGTTGCATAAGAATTAAAACGCAAACCGCATTTTATTGCCATGTTTATCATCGCAGTTTGCGTTTTATTTCTTATAAATCGACTCTACTCAGTTGCTTAGCTCAGTGGCAAGTGCACCACACTCATGTAAATCTTTTGAATTGTTTTGAGGCTCGGCGGCTAAGTGTGCCATTCCATCACATGTGATTTAGACACATGCTAAACGAATTATGAAGGTCAATCGCGTAAAGCAATAAAAAAATCAAACCACCGCCAAGTTTTTCAATAATAGTCCACCGCACGCTTCTCGGAAGGCTTTAATCAGTCATTCAGTTGACATTCAGTCCGATTAAGGCAAAGAATTTGCTGTAAATAGCCCTGTCAGATGTTAAGCCTCGAAACAAATTAAAGGAATTGCAAAGGAATTGCAGAACGAAAAGAGACAGAGCACCATAAGGGGTTATGAACTAATTAAAAATACCAGTTTATGAACACCTCATTTTATCGTGAAGTTGTGAAAGAATTACAACTAAGTGTCTTTTTGGTGTAGAAATTAGCACTATTCAAAATGTGTTCTTTACGAAAATCAACAAAAGAAAATTGGGTTTCTCACACAAAATTGACTAGAACGCACTCTGCTAATCCATATGATTACTGCTAGTAATAAGCCATTAAGGACCAAGCATGGTTAAAGATGGAGAAGATTTATGCGGGTTACAAACGACGAACTTGAAAAATGTAAGCTAATTTTTTTTAAAAAATGTACAAACTATGACGAAGCTAATTCGACTCTCTCATTAAACTCCCTTTTCGATTTTGTACTTGAAAAGTCAAATTTTTCACATTATCGCAATGTCTACAACATACCTTCGTATTGAAAAATCCTGTAACCAGAACTTTGGTTAGCTTGCTTGAGTTGTCTGAATAAGTTTGATTCTCAACTTGCCAACTTTCAGTATTTTCTATTTATGCATTTTACATGTAGTGGGTGTAAT
>OMLO01003009.1_pt1 | contig 13835 bp, 8 predicted proteins | sample 1674811 | NCBI WGS metagenome assembly OMLO01 (sample SAMN06265003, study PRJEB25207) | coral metagenome | isolation source: Coral host | place: Mexico:La Bocana,Puerto Morelos, Mexico | collected 2008-11-13
CATGAGGAGAGCACTGATAGTCCGTCTAAGTTAGACCATAAACTGTCCACTTGGTATCATGAACTTCTACATCTTTTCCAGCTATGATCATATATGATCATATACTGGAGAGGTGAAAATAACCCACAATTGCAGTCAACTGATCATCTATTGGATATCGTCATACATAGAATGCGACTCAGTTAGGATTGTTGGATGAAATCGATCAAAGCATGACCCATCTTTATTTCCAAAAACAAGACTCCTGTAGAAAAATACATTACATTACGTGAAGTATGTATCATATATAAACATAATATCTGAGTCTCTGAACCTAGGAACCTGAACCCCTTGGTACTGGTGTGATCACTCCCTGTTGCAACTAGGAATCCCATCCGGAGCAGCTAAAGGTGTTCCATCAACCCTGTTGTATTTGTATCACGTGACGAAAAACAACATGATTTGAAGAGTTCTAACTCATGATTCAATAGCATCCTGGAAAATCGAATGTAAAATAACAAATAATGTCACTAACATTCACTAACAACATGGAACCTGAATTGAAAACAGGCGACTTTTTCGGGGGTGGATGCCTCCTACCATCTCCTACCAAAAATACCAACCTTGGATTCTTGGCTGCTTGAAGTTTGCAATCTGATGCAATCTGTATATTCACAAGGAGCTTGTTTCTCCACCATCGAGTCATTCTTTTGTAGTTTCCCCCCAACAAAACCACTTTTTGGACCATACTACCCTTCCTGATTAGCCAATTGTGTTTCAAGTTAAGCTATCCCTGAACTCGCCAATATTATATATCTAATATTATTCATATTCCTCTTTGTGTTTCATTTTTTCCAACATGTCAACATGATTTCACACCCAAACTCTAGCTCAAAATTATTATATGCTTGGATTTTAGACAAAAAACTATAAGCAATAGTGTTTTACATGTATTTTGGAGGTTCCATCTTTTCCTGCCACTTCCGGCTACATCCGACCTTGGATGCTTCGTCGGACATGATATCAAACTTCCGTGTAACAGCATTGTACCATTTCCTGCATGTTTGAAGTGTGCAAACACCAACGTTGTTGACACTGAAATACACATGACAAACTGGATTGATTATATAGAAACATGCAAGCCTGTTTCATGAGGTTTATATGGTTTATACATCACCTGTAGCCTGTGTGTGTATATATATATATGCTATATGTAAATATCTACAGCAAAATGGATAGAAGGATAGAAACAGGAGACTCTTTATGAGTAATACCTGCAATATGGAAAGATTAGACAACCCAATCGTCTCTGCTAACCCGCAAACGCATGTAGAGGGTTCAACAACTACCCTCTTCAACAGAGATTCTGGGCAAATTAGATCGATTCATAAACCTGAATGCAGGCCACCACACTTTGCGGACCCTGCCTGCTCCCCAGCCATATGCAAAAGAGCGACAGGTTCTGGTCTTGTGAAACTTCTCCAAAGGCAAAGCATGACAACGGCTATACACTCAATCATGCCTGAACGTGCCTAAACTTACAAAATCAAAATAAAAACCAAAATCACCCATCACCGTGTCCTTTTTAGCCACCTTTTGACCCGACTTTCAATGTCTTTGCTGCACACTGCAGTTTCTGACACCAAGTCGTTGGTGATGATGGGTGGTTGATTTGGTATGACAGGAATTGCGTCAAAAATGGTTTTCCCTCCATGCAAATGTTCTACCACATACGTTTGAACCAGTTGAAGCGTCAAATCTTGTTGTTGCATTACAGGTCTCAAGTGATATCCTGTTTTGTAAACACCTCCCCCAAGTATGCAAATGGATCGAACCAACGTCGTTTCCACTGACGGCAAAAGCTTTTGATCTGACAATTTTTGCAAATGTCGTATGCACCCAGAAAATGATAAACAAACCTGCCCAAAATTGAAGTTGTGAAAATCGTATTGCGAGTGCGTTTCGTTGCAAATGTATCGCCAGCTTCCATCCTCGTTCGTTTCTTTGATCGGAATTGTATGTTGTGTCGTCAGCAAGAAATTAGTAATCAATTCGATCCACGTGATTCCCACCGGTGGTGACAGAGTCTCCCGTTGTGTCGGCCACTTCAATGTTGCTAACCACTGCATGACCAACATCGAAAATTTTTGTCCCCATCTGCTCACCTTTGCAATGTCAGCCATATCCGGTGATGGTGCAAAAAGCACCGTGGGCTGAGGATTCCATCGTAAAATGTCACGAAGCTGCACGCCCCCATCATCTTTGTTGCGATCAGCGTCCGGCTTCAGATGCTTCGCCCGTTGTATTGCCATTTCGTATCGACACAAGTACTGTTGTTTCAAGAAAATTCGATGAGCACTATCTTCTTTCGCCTGTTCAAGAAGTCCCTTCGTCAGATCCTGTGCAAGAGTCTCGGCTGCGATCTTGGCTGCTGCATCAGCTACTTGGTTACCTATCCTATCCCATTTAAGAGCCTGATCATTAATCATCAAAGTTTGGTGTGCTTTCACTTTTCTAAAGTTTGGTAGCTCACCAGCATGTGCATGAAAATGAAGTTTTTGAAGCAAATCAAAATTGTTACTCTTATGTAGGCATCGGATATCTGCTGTTTCAGTTACCAAATCAGCTGCACTGATAACATAGCTGGAGTCTGTGATCACCGTTGTGTTGGGTGATAATGGCAATAAGGCAAGTACACACTGGAGTTCGGCTCTAGGAATCGTCTGTTTTCCTACACACATTCCAATCGTGACAATTTCAAAATGGTTTTGAAGCAAGTCAGTGACATCATAGGTGAGTTTTGACAGGATGACATCTTTTGGTGTAATTGGTCTGACTGCTGCAAATGCTGCCCATCTTCCATTCGGGTCTGATGGCAGCTTACATGATCCATCTGTGAAGATTTCTATACACTGATGATCTATTGGTGCACATGTTGGAGGCGCCTGATGAAAATGCAATGTATCATAAAATTCTCTCCACGGGCCTGAGAAGTGCAACGGAAAGTGCACATGAATCAGGTCATGTTCTGACAAAAACTGCATAACTTGCGGAAATTGATCTCTTATGTTTTGGGTGAAGGAACACTCAAGCATCCTATGTTCATACGAGTCAGTTTGCGAGCAAAAGTCACAAGTGGAAGTTTCAGTATCATCAAAATGCTGTTTTTGTGATTTCGTCATGAATCCTCCTGTGAGATCCAAAGCAAGAATCTTTTGTGCTTCATCAGAAAGGGCGGAAAAGACACGAATGGTTTGTTGATTATCTACAACAGGAAAGCCTCTCATACTTTTTCTGCTAGCCACCTGTAAAGATACATGTTCCATCCATGCTCGTTCCATCCAATAAAAAAGGTCTGCCAAGTTTGCATCGCATATATTTAAAGAAACAAAGGCTGCTACTTGTATGGTTCCGTTTTTCCCACATGTCCATCCAAGTTTGCTCAGATAGTATTGCAATGCCCCCGCTGGTCCCAAAGTGTGAGCTGGTCGCTTTTGAGACGTCGAAACAATGTGAAGGAAATCATGCTTTTCATGCTGTTCGGCAAACATAAGGTATGTCCTAGCGTGAATCAAGGCTTGCCTGATTGCATACAGCTCAGGATCCATGACATATCTACTTAGACACGAACACGCCAGGAATGTTTGGGCATTATGTTTCCCCCCCGTTAAGGCTGAGCAAATTGCACTTCTCAGTTCATCAAAAAATCTCTGTCCTGTGGCATAGAAATGAGTTCCAAACAATGCTTTTGTTACACAAGAGCTCTGCGCAATATGGGCTTTTGTCTGGAGTGTCACTGACAACTTTTGAATCTTTTTGAGTCGTGCCAATGCCAAGTCATGTCTCTGTTGCTGTGTTCCTCTAAATGCTTGCATTTTATAGTGCATGATATATCCAAGTTCTCTCGCATTGTTTACCTTATGCAAGGTGGTTTGTTCCGGAAGCAAGCGTTTCCCAATCTGTGCAAGAGTCTGCTGATGTGCTTGGTCTGTTCCCCAAATCCAGGTTTTATTCCAATCCAAGGTTAGTTTTAAGGCTTTGGCAAATTGCAACAAGATGCGAATGGTGGGCTCATGCTTTTGGACATCTTCGGTAGCATACGACCAGTTATCTGCATAGGTGTTCAAAATGACTTCGAGGTTCTTTAGAAGTTCATCAAGATGCACATTGACTGCAATCATGGCAAGCACGCTCCACGTGTCACCCTCTGGCAGTCCTGTACTGGCTGCTGTTCCTTTTATAATTTGTCCATCAATTTGCCAGTTCCGGAACATTTTTCCTATGGATAAATACCAGAATTCCAAAATCTGATTAGGGACACCCAACAGACTAAGAAGCATTTTGCAGGGTAGCCTTGGTAGGCAATTGAAACACTTGACTATGTCCAATGTCAGGCCTCCTAACGACTGTTCCTGGAGGTTGTGGTGTGTTTTTTCAAGCTTCACTTGAAGTTGGTACATCATCCAATGTGGGTCTCGTCCAGGTAAAAAACCTGTACATGATTTCGGCAAAATCCGTGACCATGCTTGCAGTATCTGTTGTGTCATGCATCGACCCCAAAGTCTATATATCAAGGAAAGGACAGTTATTGGCCGAGTTTTCTTTGGGTGTTCGGCATTTTCTTCCTTTGCAAGTGGAATAGTTTTAGCGGTCATCATCCAAGCTGGCATACCAGTAGTGAGTAATTTTTCGAATGCATGAATGAGTGCTTCTATTGCATTTGATGGCAGCTGCTTTAGCTCGTCAGCAGCCCATCCACATATTCCTCTGGAAGTTGTGGACTTCAGTTTCTTGATGGCGGATTGCCAAAGCTGAACTGAGTTGGTCTGCATTACAATAGGTGGGAAAGCTCTCATGCCTTCAAGCAATCTAGTGAAGTCTGGCCAAGCATCCTGATCATGAATAGAATTCCAATCATGTGATAACCAAAATTGGGACCAATATTGGTTAAGTTCCTTTGCAAGGTCATTAGGGTCGACGGAAGACCTTTCTTGGGTTAATTCAACTTCTGGTTCAAATCTGAGCTCGGATTCGTGTAGCATGACATCTAAGAACGGCGGATGAAAATCAATCGGATCAGCAATACTGCCATTAATTCGAAACGTCTGTTCAAGGTCGATGGTGTCAAGGTTATCTAACTGCAGTTGAATGGTGCCATCTCCAGGCTGCTGCACAACTTTCGCCTGTGTTGTGTAGGTGGTCTTTATTTGCGTCAATGTGCCTGGCCCTACTTCTCTTATTTTCCGAAAAGCTTCTTTTTTCCCATACAATTTTTGGTCAAGATGCATCATAAATTTCGAATGTTCTTTGGATTGTCTGTTTAAGATAGCAACTTTGTCATCAGTATGGAAACGCAAGATTTGCTCAAGGTCATAAAGATATGCAGAGTCAGGTACTTCTAATGGAACAGGTGTCAACTCAACAAACTGACCCATCCAACAGGCAAAACCACCCTGAAATCCTACAGCTCGCATTATCTTATCCCATTCTTCTGCAAGTTGATTATCTAGATAATCCAACTGACCAAGTCTCTCTTTTTTGACAACTCGATGTTTCAGTGATTGAATCCGTCTAATTTGGGTTGTCAACTATTTCAAATGCACACTAGGATGATCGGTTTGAGGAGTATAATGACCTCCCCATGCTTGTTTCACTGAAACTGGAATGGGTGTCTTCACAATTCCTCTCTGTTTGCATCGTCCTCGAAACTTTTTGGGAAGACCTGTTGATGGGAAATGTTCAGGGTTTGCACTATGTTGTTCCTGCAATGCTTTGTGTACTGCATGTTCAACTTGTTTTGACCAAGCTTCGAGTGGACAATCTGTGGTGGATTCTTCATTACCATTATGTACAGCAAAGTGCCGTTCAATTATGGTAGTATCAGGACATAGCTCAATCCAAGTCTTCGGAAGTCGCCATGTGGTTCTAAAAATCGGCTTCTGAGGTACTTTCATCGTAAAAATCAATGGGTTATGTCCAGCAAACAGGTGTTGTTGATCTACTTCAACTTGTGAAATCCAAGGAACGAGTTGAGGTGATATCAGGGCCACATCATTTCGTGTTGAATTGCCAAAAGTTGGTGGCATATCCGTAAGGTGCTGTTCATAGTATATCTGTTCGGCTGTTACAAATCCCATTTGTTTAAGATGTTCCCAAGTTCCAAGCGTCTGCGGATGATGGTTCAAATCTCCACAAATGATGGTTGGGTGTGTGGTACATCTCATTTTTTCAATGGCTTCTTTCAACAATTGATCAGTTCGATTTTTGGATTGAGGTAAATTGGCAGGAAAACCATAAATAACGATGATCTGAAATTCCATGTCTCTTATCTTTACAAAACCATGCACAAGTCTACCACCAAGTTCCCAGTCTGATTTCTGTTGTCTGGCTGGTCTTAATGGAAACTTCGAATGAATTGAAACTCCTATGGAAGATCCTCGAAGTGAGTCTCCATACATTGATGAAGTTTGCGAAGGAACCGGAACTCCCCAAACATTTGTGAAGCCACATTGTCTAAGTGCAATTCCTTCTCTTCTTTGGACTTCCCACGTGGCACTTGTTTCTGAGAGTGCAATCACATCACAGTTTAGCGCCTGCAAAAAAGATGTCTTTTTATAAATTGCAGTTGGGTTTGTAACTGCGATTCTTAGCATCTGATCCTGAATGTTATCCAAAGGTCCCGGATTCTTAGCCTCTCCAAAACGAACCGATGCGAAAGGTGGGACACGAAACCTATCACATTTCAAGATACCAATGCACAAGATGGCTCCCAAGCCAAAATTCTCAAACTGGACAAAGGTTTCCTGCCAAGGATCCCTTGAGAAATGCCCCAACTCTGGGAGGGGCTCCGTTTTGGGAACGGTAGCCCCCCAAAAATTTGATAAAATTCGAGTTATGGTCGAAAACAACTTCAAAGAACAACAGTCGGAGCATTTTCTTCTATTGTTCAAAAGCCACTTTAGCATGCCGAATGCTACATGAGAGAAAGCGACACACACATGGCTACAACAAAGGTTAACAAAACGAATTCTAAAAGGCGTCCAAACAATTCTAGTGTTTTCAGTCTTTCTCGACATTATCTTCCCCAAGTCAATGTAGATAGAATGGCACGTGAATCGTTGGAAAAACTCATGCAACCTGCTTCCCCAGATGGGAAGCCGAAAGGCCTGTCACGATTCGCTGTCTTCAGCAATGTCTTCATCGGCTCGTTCTGGGGTAGTTCGTTTGACCCCTCGATTCGACAAAAACAGCGCTTTCAATTCATCAAAGCTGGTTGCAATGCGTTGGTCTTGCTGTTGCAAGGCCTGTGCAATGGTTTGATGCAAGTTCACATTTTCTTTCTGCATGAACTCAAAGCCCTGTTTGGTGGTTTGAACATGTTGGTTCAATTGATCTCCAACAGCTTTGAATTTGTTTTCCATGGTCTGAATCGTGCTTGTCTGCTGTTCTTGCAACTTGCCCATCATTGTTTCTACAACATGCAGTCTATCCTCTTGTTGCTGCAACAAGTTTGCCACCGGACCAGTGGCTGAACGGCTGGATGTTGACGAATGGCCATCTGGATATGGTGTGGAAATGGTTGATGTTCCACTTGCTGCAGAATTGGTTGGTGCATATGTAGCCCATGGATCATATTGGGGGTCTCCGTGTCTGAAAACATTTCCCTTAGACAGTCCCTCGGTAGATTTGGGGTTGCCTTTTGACCTTAGTGGTACTCGTGGTCCTGCTGCAATCACTCCATTGCCAGTAATTTGCTTCTGATGGATTTGTTGCACTAAGATCGGTTGCCCATTAAACATCAGGATGTTTGGGGGTTGGTCATTGCTCCCCACAATCCATTGCTTGGCTCCAACAGCTCTAATTGGACGAATGTCCCACTTGATTTGGCTGCCCCATGATGTCAAATTTTGCGAATCAATTCCTAGTGGCAGCGGTTGCAGGCGAAAGACGAAACGAGTTTCACGAATGTCTGGTGGTTCAACTCCTGGTTTCAATTTGTCCCAGGTTGATCGGAAAACAGCTTGCTCAACTCTCAAGCCTCTGCTTTTCTTGCCTTTGACGAGGCCTGCAGTTCCATGGATGCCAGTAGCTTTGCTTTCAATCTGTAACACTGTGTCCTGCAACCAGATTATTTTCCAACTTGAATCAGGACGTCCAACTTCATTCTTGGGAGTAATGTAGATCTTGTTGAAGCCACTTCGTTTAAGGAGTGCCAAAAACCTCGGACCTTTCTGAAATTCTGCATGAAATTGGACACTAGAGGCAAGTGCTGGTGTAACATTGACCCCTTTGTCTTGGTATACCCTAGCCCATGGTTTCCCCAAAATTCCCTGGTGGCCATCCAACGCAAGTAGATCTTTGGTTGCTCGGACTGGGGATTCAATGATTCGACTCCAAAGTGATGGTTCGAAATCCTCCTGCCAAAGTGTGACTGAAGCGATCTGGACATCATTGATTTCAATAGGTGTTTCAGTTGATGGTATTGAAAGTTGCTTTTCACCCATTTGAATCAAAATGCCATTAAGCAACACCGATCTACCCGTGTGATCTTTGGCCGGTGCATTGATACGAATGTTGGGAAATCTGTTTGGGACCTCGAATGCTCCCAGGACATAGATACCTAGCTCATCTGGACTCTTGTCAGTCGCTGCTGTGATCCATTCTTGCGCTTTCTGGGGTGTCATCAAAATTACACCACTTGCATTCGGTGAATACTGTGTCAGAATGGTTGCTGATGATCCATCTTCATTCAAAAAGAAACCTTCTTGGAGAAGGAAATTTTCAGCACCCAAGTTTCCACTTTCACGAATCTGAGACTGCATACGCAATTTGCGATATTTTCCATCTGTATGCGATCTTTTGAGTGGTCTGACTGGTAGCTCAAGATCAATTGCTTTGCATAATTTCTCAAAGCTGGCATGTCTTTCGGTATCCGTTTCTCCATGTAAGAGATGATGAAGTCTGGGAAGTCCTACCGATTCAACAAGTTTGGAAGTCGATGTGGTCACTTGTGGAAGGTCCAATCCATATTCAAGCAACAAATTGGCAATTCCAGATTCCACTAATCGCTTGAAATCCTGTTTAGAGGTCGTTTTTGCACCACCTAAGAGAGATTCAGCAATATGAATGGTGATTGGTTTGTCCTTCCAATTTTTCCTTTGCAGTAGGTCAAACATGCTACAAACTTCAGTGACCCTTTGCCCAGCACATATCAACCTTGCCGTTCCTGAATGGACTGTCACTTGGAAAAGGAAGTTCAGCAATTGAAACCATAATTCCAAATCCGTTTGCATGGAGATGTGGTGGCAGAAAATGATACTTCCTTGATACTTCAATGTCATCAATTGGGATTCCTTGACCTCAATTTCTTCACACGAAAGAATGGCCTGCTTGAGAAACCTTTGGAATAACTGCTTACGAAACAACAATGTCGGGGTTGATGTTACTCCATTCAGCGGTCGAAATAGGAATCTGCATGTGGTATCATCAATGATTTGAAGGTTACATTGCCTTCCTTTCGATCGATACCAAGATTGGTGCTCTTGGTTCATCCATAGCTTGGCCAAATCACTAAGTTCTGATGGCAATCCCTCACAATGCAGGACCAAGATGTCTGTCTTAATGGGCAGAAATGGAACAATCTGCACACGACTGGCACTAATCCAAATGTCTCTCATGTTGCAATCGGCCATGACATCATGTTGTTCAGCTGCTATTTCAATGGGATATTTGATCATCGTGTTTTCATTGATTGGTTCCCATTCTGCAAAAACGTCATGAACTTGGTGATGTAGTTTGGTTTTATGCCATGGTGTCAAGTCCTCAACTTCGTACAAAGTCAAATCGATTTCTTCCCGATACAAAACTGGCACTGCAAAAAGACCCAGGGATTCCTCACATTGGTCAAGGATTTGCTGGTTCTCATGGGGTGCCAAAATGATCTTGAGGGACGATGATGATGTTTGAAGAGGCTTGTTCAAAAGTTCTGGGGCCCAGTCTTCTTTCATTGGTAGAAATCGAAATCCCCAAAGCATCAAAAGAGTTTGCCACGTGGTCCAACCGTCAACCTTCAATACTCCATATTCACCTGGTGATGAGATCAAAAAGACTTCAAACAGGAGATCAAAAGCCAATGTCGGAGAAATCTCAAATTGATCTGCTTGCAAATGATTCAATTGGCTTCCATGAAAGACTTGCAATCCTTCCTCCGGTGAATAAAAGGTGTTTGGAGGCCATTGACGATCAGGTTTGGGATCTGCCCAACTCAATTGAGTGACAAAATTTTTCAATCGATGCTTCAACTCGGATGCCTGTTCTGTTGATCCCATGTACCATGCCATATCATCTTGCAATACCGTTACTGTTGATGCTTGAAACCTTTGTGCTATGAAGTTTCTAGCAACGCCATCAAAAGGAATATCTGACAACAGCAACTGCGTGATTTGAAATGCTTTGTGCATGGCATACAATGCATGTGGCATAGCTATGGAATTGCCAATTGTTTCCCAAGACAACCGTGCTGGCTTCAGAAGGATCAATGGCTGATCATGACCATGTATCATCATGCATTCACTTGGTGTCCAGAATCGGAATGCTGGGCCTTGTCTGACAAAATGTCCAAACAATCCATTGGTTCCCAACAGGTACGGTGCTAATTCATGTTGTGCCCCATATGCATGCATGAATGTTGGAACCTTCATATCACTTGTCGGGATTCTTGCATCAAGAATGTCTGCCTTTGTCCATGTTTTGAGCTTTCCCGGCATCAACGACGGATCAAAATATCTTGAAGCAACTTGGTGGGAAGGTTCAAACAATTGCCTCTCTTCATGATCTAGATGAAGTTGCACATCAAATGTTCTAGGCACGGCTGGCAGAATCACTGGCCAGTCCATTTGTGATACAACTTCTGTTCCAATGTCTGATCTGATGAAAATTCCAAGCCATCTTGCTCGCTTTGCAGGGGTCAATGTTGTGAGATCAAAAATTCCAGCATGAAACAGTGTGTATCCCGCCCATGTCATCATTTTACATGCTAGTGGGAAGTGCTCATGTTTTGGAAATCCTGCAACTTGCTCAACAAGGACAGTTCGTGGTCGAAAAATCCGACATTGGCTGATGCTGTCTGCTAGACTTACACCGTTTGACTGCGTGAATCCATGCTGCAGGCCCGCTGTGGACCACGATTGGCAAGGTGCACTGATGCACCAAACGTCTATCAACAGTTTCGTGATTTGCTTCTGCCAACTAAGTGATTGAATCGGGCACACAAACATGGTATCATGAGGATGCATATGCAAAAAATCATCTGGCACAGCCTCAACATCTCCCAAAATCGTGAAGCCATGTGATAATGAAAATTGCACTGCATACGGTAAATGTGATTCAACTGCTACCGTTCTCAAACCTGGTCCGATCAAATTGTTTCGTAAGAAATGATTCTTGGCTGCCTGCCAGCCACCGATTCCACCAGCAAACTGCTCCACCAACCAATGTTGTGGATGATTGCCAGTCAAAAAATCATCGTTCCATGGAATGACCAAACTGTTAGACATGATCCGCAAATGATCCGGAAAAGCCTCATCAATGTACACCTGATGAAAATAAATCTGTTGTGCATCATACATCCAGCTACGTTCATCTTCATTGGCATCAATGAAAAACTGATGAGTTGCACATTTGAGGTCCTCCTGGAGCTTTGTTTGGTTGAAAACAAACAGGGAGCTAAACAATTGTGGATCTTTCATGTACCCGCATAACTGATTGTCATTGTTGGCATCAAATTTGATATCACCCAAAAGGATATTGACTGGCTTGTTCATAGGAAGCGGCGATTGCGACAAATCATACTTTCGAACCAGGTCAATGATGGGAATAGGAAGAAATGCCATGGCACCGTTCGCGGAACATCCACCGGGGTCGCCCCGTGGAGGCCTGCGCCGAAACCCTAGCTGAACTATGGCCAAATGCCAACAAAATTGTTTAGTAAAGGAATTCTCAGAACTCCTTCTCAGTCCGGTCAGGAGCTTTGTACGATGTTTACGAATACAGAGTTCCTCTCATTCATCTATCGTGCATTGGGCACTAAGATTGGACGAAGGGTGCAGATCGATCAGCGCCTTGGCTTCCGTGGCGAACATGGCGAAACCTCCTTGGGGGGGGGGGATTTATTTTTTTGGATTTTTGGGATTCAAATGGTTTTAAGACATCTATACACCTGATACCCTAAACAAGCATGAGTTTTTCAAGGCTGTTTCAATGGGATGTGTTCCAAGTCTTTACTAATGGGAAATGGTTGGTTCAAATCACCATTTCATACCATTTCCATCCACTTTCAACGAACGTGGGCTTGCCTGGGGTTCCCGGCAGTTATTTTTCATGCCAGGAATGGGGACTCCTAAGTCTGCGGGTTGAACCCAGGATTTTTAACAAGGACCCATGCTGTGAAAAATCGCCATTGTTTATTGACATATTATCAGATAGACACATTTCCCTGGAAGCAATTTAAAACGTCATCAGATCCAACACATGCTGCCAATCTGCCTGAAGCATAGTTTTTTGTTTGCAGCTAGGAATGATCCTTAAACCTCTTGAAATCTTGGATGTTTCAGTTACTGAATCTGATGTTTGTACATCCACTTTGTTTGGACAAACATGACAAACCTTCACCCTTTTCGAACCTGAAAACAGGCTTCATTTTATCGAGAACGATTGCGTTGACATTGATGACTACGTGGTTTTTGGTAGTGAAGTAATGATGTGTACTGACATGCATGCGCCCTGGGTACCATTGGAATACAGTCGAAAGATGGAAAAGAAGCGAGGACTGGACGACTGGTGGGTCGATTTCCAAAAAATTCAGAAACCATTGGGTCCATGAAAATCCATGACAATCCTATAGGGGAGAGATGTTTGGAAAAGATCAATCAGGATTTTAGAAGGTCCTATCGACTGAGGAACAATGCTGGTTGAGTATATAACCTTTTGGCGGGGGAATTTGTGGGGAAACTTCCATGAAACAGGTGTTCCAAGTTGGCTTGTTGCATGTATGCAGCTAGAAATGCAGTACACATCATGGTGTTGTCCTTTTGAGATCTCCTTGAAACTGTTGAAACTTGTTTTTCCTACCCAGTATATATACGTATATATATTATATATATATATGTATAATATATGATACGCAGATATATAATATACTCCCCCGGGAGCTCATAGCGAAGGTCTTGATTCAGCCATACTCAGATGAGAGATACTTACTTTGCTGGGGGTTGAACCGTACTGAGAGATACTTGCAGGACTTGCAATTCGATTCCTGGGAATAAATGAGAATGATAGAATCCAGCTATATATACTATCTACTGACTAACTTACTACTGTAGATGCCCTCACCCGAAAGTCGTTGTTGTTTGTTTGATGTTCAAATCAGGTTTTTCCTACCTTCAACAAAGACTCAACAAAGACACCACGGCAGCGGCACGGCAAAGTCAGGACCCAAGCGCCGCTTCGCCGACATTCGACTCTGTAACGCTGCCAACGTCTTAGATCACTGTACCTTATTGCCGGGTGTCACCGTGGCCGAACGTGTACCTTGCAACATATTAAAGTCATCGCGAAGGATTGCGGAAGTTTGGGTTGGTGAAAACGGAGTCTAAACTGGAAGGTCATACTACAAAACGACAAAAATCAAACGAACAAAATGAAGAACCAATGATATATAATGGCATTACCTGTATATGTATATACATGTATACTGTATACATATATATATATATACATATATGTTTAGATCGGAAGAGCACACGTCTGAACTCCAGTCACACTTGAATCTCGTATGCCGTCTTCTGCTTGAAAAAAAA
>OMLO01003010.1_pt1 | contig 13832 bp, 15 predicted proteins | sample 1674811 | NCBI WGS metagenome assembly OMLO01 (sample SAMN06265003, study PRJEB25207) | coral metagenome | isolation source: Coral host | place: Mexico:La Bocana,Puerto Morelos, Mexico | collected 2008-11-13
CTCGATCAGCGGGTGCTTGGGTGTAGTAGCCAGAAAAGCTTGGAAAAAACCACCACCATAGCGCTCAACAGCCCGTACTGTCACGAAAGTCGCTTCAGGATGAATACGTTTCTCCATCGATGCCAATAATACGATGTCGGTATCAAAGTAGTAACCACCGCTGCTATACAACATGACCAAACGACAAAGATCTGATCGAATCATCCCTAAAATCTCGGTGGCAAAGTCAAAGGCCAAAGCTTTGGCCTCTGGAATATCAAGCATTTGCAGAGCAGTGAGGCACTTCTTGTCATCCCACATTTCAACTTCTGGTGCAACACCGGTAGTATCCTGAAACACCTTCACCGTGTGTTTGAGGTTGGCACGTAAAATCTTCTCATGTTTGCTGAGATCACCGTCTGCTTCGAACAAATTGATTCTGTGGTTGAAGAGCAACCTGATGCACTCACTAGACTAGAAGCAAAAGAGCAAACATATTCTATCTTTTCCATTGAGACCGGATCAACAAAACAAAACAAAACAAAACAAAACAAGAGAAAAGCTCATGGAACCCAGTTTGAGAAGCGGAGCGACATGGGAAAGCAGAAAATTGACAAGAAGTAAGAATCCGTTTCAAGCGCCAAGAGACTTTCTTGGAATGGAACCAGGCAAGGCTTGTTTTGAGCCGCGCTTCCGTCTGGAAAGTTCCGAAATCAGTGAGGTGTTCGTCTCAAATTTCTTTCTAGTGAAACTTGTCAATAAGCCTGTCTCATCATGTACCTCTTGGTGAAAGTCAGCTTGGCAATATGGTAATAGAATCAAGGCGCAGAAAACATGGACCTTGAAGCTTGGTGACATGACATAAGCACGCCAAGCACTCTGGAGGTCTCAGGTATCCACGGTAACCCTGAAACAACTACAAATGCAGTGGAACTGTACGGTGAAGGCTTGCCGTGGCTTGAGCCAACAAACTGTGGGCATAGTTTTTTTCACTTCAAAACATCATCATTGCCAAACAGACATGTCAAGGCCAGTAAGATCAGCAAGTCCAATCATGCTCACGTTAGGTTACTTCCTGAAGTCTAGGTTGCGACGTGTAACTACTGCTTGCAAGGGACCCTTCCAAAGGCCGTTGTTTCCACTGAAAGGTGCGCTGCCAAGCTGAAGCAAGCAGCCGTGGAACCTTCTCATTGAAGCCATAGAGTCTGAACCTTTGCAGGGGTCAAGAAGTGGAAGGTTGAACGTGGTGAAGAAAGGTATCCAAAAACAGTGCTTCTAGAAATTTGTGTTGCTGCAAAATCACCAGAGAAACTTCGAGACACTCCTATCCAGAAATGATACTGGAGTGACTCAAGTCTGTTGTGTGTCTCCATGTCGATCCGTGCAGTGAAACGGAAGTGTAAGCTACTGAGCATGAATCATGAATCTAAAGCGCGTGCTGCATGTCTCAGCATGTCTCAGCATATAATGTCTTGCAACTTCCCACCACTCAAAATGACTCACCAAGTATGGAAGAGAGCATTGTTTTCTGAATCCGCATGAGTCTACAGGTGGGGAGCTTTCAAGATCCATGACAACACTGGGTATGCTGTCAAGCTCTGCAGTGAAGTTGAAATGGTTTTACGCAAAGGCGAGCTAACTATTATATATATGAACATCATCAATGTTGAACATGTGTGCATATTTCTCTCTCTCTCTCTCTCTGTGGTACTGGTATGTTTGTGCCCGCCCTTTGAGCGTGCCGGGCTGATACGGCAGAGCAACAGAATATGTGCATATACTGCTGCATGATGTTCCATTCTCTTATATGTCATTGCTTGCTGGAAGCCTCGAACAAAGACATCCAAACAATACAAAGGTATCCAACGTGCATTGTGGATTCTCTTCGATTCTTCGCAGTTCGTTTTCCATGATCCTGTGTTGATGATCCATCCTGGGAAAACTTTGGAAGCGCTACAGGAGCCGTTGCATAAGAATCATAAATCAAACTCCAGGTCACAGTCCATCTGGTTGCCGCAGCAAGGTGGTCACAGCCACATGGTCTACACAGAAGGGTACTTGCTGATCCAGTCGAAGAGAACCAGGTGCTAAAGCCTTTCCAGTCAGTTCTGGTCAAGCTGCAAGCTCTGATGAACTTTTTGTTGATCACACTGTTTTGCGCGCAATATGTGCATGATGTACGTATACATGTGTATAATATTGTATAGTGCTCCGGTTGAAAAGCCCGAGAGCGTGACAATTTCACAAAAGTACATATAAATAATATAAACTGCTCTGGTTTGATCGTTACGGGTGAAGCAATTGGGTCAACAACTGAACCCTATTTGTTGCCGCCACAGTCTCTTGAATTTGACACCAACAAAATATATGTATATAGACATACTATGTAACATCCAAACTCTAAAATCCACAAATTTGGAAGATGAAAACATTTACAAGCATCAGATTCAATCCCAAACTTCTCATTTGTGCAAATTGTGTGTCCAAACTTCGACTGTGAAGAACAGCTGCATTATATAATGCAAAGCCTGCGAGACATAAGTCCCGCCGCTGCCCCACTCAATGAAAATCTTCTGAATGCTTGGCAATTTCTCGCAAGTTCCCCAGTTCCTTTAACAAGAGCTGTGGAAAAGGCCCGCCGAGGTGAGCGCATGCCAAACTCACCAGAGCAGCCAAACTCATGCGCCGCAGAACAGAATGCAGTTCAATAGATATGTGAGGATCTGGAATGCTGAAGTATGAACGAAGATAAATTTCACGTTTCAGCACGTCCAACAATCTTTCAGCACCAAGACTTTCACAAACCTCAGCAATTTGGAGTAAACAATCCCACTCAAATTGGGGCAGCTGTTTTCAAAGTCCTCGAAAGAACCTTTGTGGGTGACATATAGCGATACCACCACCACCTCCTCCTCCCAATCTATGGTTTTTTCACTGCATATCTGTTCAGCATTATATAATACGATCCCTTCCCCAGCCTGTGCTTGTCTCCGGAAGTGCGGGAGGAGCATGAGCAAAAACTTGCCACGTGGGAGACGATTCAACGAAGCAGGGCGCCTCTCCTTACAGGACAGAGGACTATGGCAAAAGCAGGCTCTGAGCTGGCATGAGTGAGCATCAAAAACAGTGGAAAATAGCACATATTATTGGAAGGAATTCATCTGGAGTAAATTCAGGTTGATGGGCATGGGAAGGCGATGCTGACTCCCAACCATTCCACGGGGTGAGTACCATTTCAAGCAAATGGAGTTCCGAACCATGGACACAAAATGACATAAGTGAGGCACCAGTCTACCACCCTCCACGCCATCTCTTGTGCGACCAAAATGCATGATGCAAATGGCAAAAGCCACAATCTTTACCATCGTCACATTGACCTCGAAGGAAGAGTACGCAGGGTCTACGGCAGAGATGTGGATGTCCAACACTGCCCTGACTGGCAGCCATTGGCACTAGCAGCTGGTCCAAACCACAAAGCAATTTGGATCTTGTCTCCAGTTTTGACACCTCCAGGTCAAACAAAAGCACATAAAGGAAAGATGCCTCCGAGAAATTCTAGAACCCAATAATAATAATAATAATAATAACAACAACAACAATAACAATAACAATAACCACCCATACTAATAATAATAAATACTGTATATGACCAAAGCTCCCTTGAAGTCAAAATTGACGAACAACATGAAAACATGCTACACCCCTGAATGCTAACATGGAACCCAAAAATTGATGGTTTGTAGATGTCTCTCCTTTTCCAAGTGGGTATTTTCAAAGGTTCCATGCTAGTTCCGGGGGTTATACACTCTCTTCCCTCCAACAGTTTCCTCGTTTTTTGTGGTTTTGGACCACATGTCTCTGACCTGCAAATGGTATTGCTGCTGTTGGTGTTGAAACAAAAGCTCAATGCCTGCTGTACGGTCGGTCCTTGGGAGAAACCAACGCACAAAAACTCAGCCACAAGAATTGGAAACAAATCAAAACAAAATTGCTTTAAAAAAGAAATGTTCTAGGAAGAAAGTCTTGGAAATTGTGGTTGGGTCTCAACACTGGTGGACAACTTTCAGAACGCTTTTGCCTGCATCTGGGTTGACTTCATCTATAAAAGTCATGCGGTAGCGAAGGCCCATAGCACCAACAAAACCCACGTCCCCAAGAAGCACAAAATGCTGCGGCTGTGTCATCCCCTTCAGTCAAACCTGATAGTAATGAGATTTCATCACCGATTTCTCCACATTCATCAGCAGTAAAACTTGATATGTACGAATGAACGATGAAACCGACAAATATAGACATAAATCATTCAACCCTTCATGAGAAAGAGCGATGAAAGCGCACTCCGGACTGCGGAAGTGAGTGTGCTTGTCCCTGTGTCTTTGTCACAGAGTCAAGAGTGTTTGCCAACAACACTGCTTTGGCATGCACTCGACCTTTTTTAATGCCTGGATGTGCTGCACAGCTGGGGCAGCTGCCAGAGCCAGCTGCCACCAGCACCACCACTGCCAATGCTCATGGGCACTAACAAGAGCAAGGGTGGGGGGGGAAGGGGTTTCAAACTCACCAATCCAGCAGGTTCCTTGCTTTGCTCTTGGGTCAAGCATCATGTATCAAGCAGTCGAGCAGCCTAGCAGTGTTAAGTCCACTTGCAAGCAAGTACTTCCCGAACCTTGAAATCAGAGGCAGTTGCAATTCGCAATCATTCTCAAGCCCTAGGCGGGTTCGTGCATCCAGCCAGGCTTCCCACCACTTGTGTCCACTCAAAGTCATCAGCGGTGTGACAACAGGCAAGATAGAACGTTTGTGCCTGATACTTCTGGCGCCTTTGTTGCCTATGACGCCCAACTCAATGTATCCAAAAGGTTCAGTTGTACCGACTAATGGATCATCAGGGTTGCCCATATCAACCATCATGTTGATGCCACGTGCCACATCTGAAACACGGGCACAACTGTAAGCCATCAAGACCATGCCACCAAACAAGACTCTGTCAGCATCTGCTTCAGAAACGGCAGTCAACTCTTCCAACCGTCAGAGGCCCAGCCTGTCCCAAAGGTTCACCAGAGCTAGCTATGCGCCTGGCAATTCCATTCGCCTGAGCATTGACGGCCTCGAGACCCTCAAGGTTCAAACCGAAGACCCCTCCAGCAAAATGCAATGCTTCAATAAACGAAGTCCCTGTACTGGCATATGCCGACTTGTCACCTGCTAGACCTCGAAGGTATTCACCGCTTAGTTATTGTTGAGGTCCCTTTCGTGCCAACACAGTCAGTCACAGCCTCGACAAGATCAACCCTGTTGAATGCCCTGCGCCTTTTGATCAAATCTTTGCCAACCTTGAATGCTTCCAACGCTAAACATATCACAGAAGTCCAACCTTCGATTACTGATTTCCTCTTGCCGGCATCATCTCCGACAGATGAAGGCTTGAGAGCTTTCAGGTAAAGGTGTTTGGCAATTCGAGGTTTCAAATTGGAAGCACGACTAGTATGCATAGCATTGTCCATGACTTGAATAGCTGCATGTGTGGTCGGAGGTCTCTTCAAACGTGGCACAGAAAAGTTTGCACAAAATTCCATGGGTGATCGTTGGTCTCCAAAAACTGCACCGAGAAAGCCTTCTTCCCACATGAATTTGGGTTTTGAAAGAATCAAGTTGTCAGACAACCGTCCAACAACTTCTCGATGCTGAGGAAAAACAAATGAATCAGCGCAAACAGTTTCACTAGTATCAAATGAAAAGTCTTCCAAGTCCGTAAAATCACCATTGTGGTTTGGATCAGCTGAGCCCCTAGACTTACTCTCAAGAAGCCGAAAGGGATCGCTCCCGGACTCAAACTCTTCACCATCATCCATTAACCCCAAGCTCTTGCAAACACAAAAAGGCAAGGGGGTTCCACCCACCCACCACCTAAGCCAAAATTAAACGGACGGATACGTCACAAATGCACAAGTTTGCGCAAACAAGAATGAGGGACGCAAAGCCAAATTAGTTGCGTAAAAGGAACAATAGAAACACAAAACAATGAAAGCGTAAAAGCGGACAAGTGCTGTGCAAAATCCAAACCATAATTGGATTATAAAAACACTTTCAAAGCTCATTGAATAAAGCTGTATCTGCTACGCAGAAAAAGGCTTATTCATCAAACTTCGCCGCACGCTTCATTTAAATCAATTCAAACATATGTCCAAGTATGATGTACAAGTATGTGTACAAATACATACGCAAAAAAAAATATATATATATATATACCTTTATATTAGTCGGTCACTTTTTGGACAGCAAAAAGGGGAAAGTCTGGTTGCCCCCATCCGTCTCAGGAGAGTTTTATTTCCGGGCAACCGACTTCAATCAAAGCATCACGTGTGCAAACGTGAGTAAATGGTGCGCAAGCCGTATCATGATATCTTAGACATTTCTTTGATTAGCTCCATGCCGAATCTATCTCTGATTGCACCACGCTTGATGAGTTCCACAAATTCACCACGAGACGGCCAATCAGCAATGTTTGAAAATGTCGGTACTCGGCAAAATATGGCCAAGCATCAATGTCGCCTTCTAAGACGGTCCCACCATGTATTACCTTTCGACAAAATTCAGATTGAGCCACACCTGATATCCATGAGCTCTTCGCAGCTTCATTGTCAATGAAAACAAATATGGCTGTGGGAACAACTGAGAAGCTGCAAATCGATTCAATAGACGAGCTTGCTGCTATGATCAAAGGTTGGATGCAATCCGAGGGAAAGGGCCTGGAACTTGTGGGTCGTACATATGATTTGCGAAAGGCCTACAGGCAGATTGGCATTAGGGGTGACCATTTGCATGCTTCGTGGTTTTGCGTTTGGTGTCCGAGTGAAGGCAGAGTCAAGTATTTTCATCCAGACTCCATGCCATTTGGCGCCACTGCCTCTGTGTCAGCTTTCCTTAGGATATCAGTTGCTTTGAAGCTGATTGGATTATACCATTGCAGCATCCTGTGGACGTCGTTTTATGATGACTACATTTGTGTTTGCAAAAAAGGTGATGAGCGATCCACTAGTGTCATGATCCAATCCATTTTCGAGTCCTTGGGATGGGTGGTGTCTTCAGACCTGGAGAAAGACAAGGACTTCGCTCCCGTTGGCAATACTGGCAGTCGCAAGGACGAAGTTTCCAACACCATTGATAAAATCTTGGCTGCAAATGCTTTGGGTGTGAAGGAATCTATTTCCTTGCGGTCTAGGCTGACTTTCCCTGAGTCGCAGATCTTTGGTCGCACAGCTCGGTTGGCTTTGCATTCGATTGGCGAACCGGGAAAATCTGGTCAAGTTTTGCAGCCTCTTTCAAGTGACATGATATTTCATCTTGAATGGATGAAAAAGCGGGCCCTAGATGCACCCCCTCGGCATATTCATGTTGATGACAGGCAGACTTGGTTTCTTTATCTTATGGAGCATGTTCTGATCCGGATGTGCAATCGGATTGGTCTGGCACTTCAGTTGGCGGGGCGTTGATTGATCACCATGGAAACCCTGTCAGATTTTTCCGTGAGATTTTAGACCAATGCACTGTTGTCAAGTGGGGTGCACCTGGCCAAAAGCAATTTGTTTTCGAAGCAGAAGTCTTACCATATGCTATAGCCTTATATTTATGGAGACACTTGTTGCAGTCTTGTTGGTCGAAGTATTTTGCTTCTGCTGGAGCCCAAATCTCGGAACGATCAAAGCGCCTTTCGGCACAGCACACTCGTCATAAGGACCCGTGACAAAGCCCTCACGCACTTCTGACATAGTGGCCTCCCACAACGCCAAATCATGATCAGCATCCCCCGAGGACTTAACCGAGGCCGCAGCTCTCTTGCTGAAGCTAGCAGCCATCTTGTCCAGAGCCGAAGGATGCAATTCAGGAGGTTTGACATGTCCCGAGAAAACACCCGATCCGGGAAGCCAGCCGTACAATGGGAATCCGGCTGACATCTCATCAGCCAACTTGTCATCGGGATATTGCATGTCTTGCAGCAAAGCTTTGAATAGTAGGATATTCTTAGTCCCAAGAACACGTTGTAAATGAGGGTCCATCCGATCATGAAGTTCCTTTTCACTGTCCTTGTAATGGTTCTTTATTTCAATGAGCTTCTTCATGAACACAATCCTGCTTTTCCTCAAGCCCACAGGGTCTTTTTGCGATTCCACTGCTCTTGCAACACAGCCTTGAGGTCTCATGCATTGCAATGTTGGGTGCGTCAAGTTCAATGCTTCCCGAACAAACACCCAGGGTTCACGAGGCAAACCAATGATAGCATATTTGATGCTTCCACTTTGGCTCATGCTGTGTTGATCAGCAACTTCGTTTTCATCACTAACCCCACTTCCATTAACAAAACGCAAGAGTCGAGAGCCTTTTGGGAAGGCGGGAAATTGCTTGCAATGTTCATCTGAAATTCTTGTATTCGGCGACATGTTCAACAAGAAACTGAAATGTTGAATGTCAAATTGTTCAGCAACCAAGTCTGACATCACAGGTGGAACCCGACGTCCTCGTGGCAGAGCCCCCAAAAAAGCTTTGTTCAATTGCTTGGTCTGCGAGATATGTAGGTCAGATGTATCATACATAGTTGAGGGTTCCATGATGATGTTCTCACTAGATGCGACATCCGCTATGGCTTGTGCCCACGTAGACGCAAGAGTTTCATTGTAAGCAGTTTCTTCTGCAGTTGCAAAACCTCCAGCGTCGGTGACACCCCATGGCAAGTGTTGATGTTGTTCATCACATTTTCGTTCGAGAAACGTCTTCAATGCACGAACTGAAGTCCACAATGCTGTATCTTTCTTACGTTCAGATTTGAACATGCACGTGTGGAAACTAAAAGCAACCATGTCGCGGACCGCCTTCTGTAGTGCCACGAAGGGATCAGTTGCCCGCATCAGGCTGCCAGCCGGATTTTCGACGCTCCAATGCACCTTCCTATGGTGCAGTTTGATCACCATTCTGCAAGTCCATTCGTAGAGGAAATTGGCTTGCTCCATGCGTTTCTGGTTCACAAAACCGAGATTGCCAAGACGCATTGGTCTTGCCCACGACCTCAAGGGAGGCGGCCCATGCCGCTTACGATGAAGTCGGATAGATCGAGCAGCCGAAGCTGTTCCACAAGGTGGCCCAAAATGGACATAAAGGTTGTCCGGAGGTGAAGAAATGTTGATCTGCAAAATGGGTACCCCCTTGACACCCTTGTGATCAATGCTGAAAACTTGAAATCCATGCCTCCTCAAATACCGAGAGAGCCTCGCCTTTCCAGCGAAAACTTCAACAATGATGATCTGGCAGGAGGTCTTCCCAGACCAACGGCCTTTAGGGCCCTCTCGGGATTCACTTCACGATTTGTCGCAATCTTGCAAAGGGTGATTACCATGGCACTTGATGCATTGATGAACACCCTTAACACAGCGAGTTGCACCATCTTTGTTGTGAGTCGCATGTGAACACCCATGTTGCAAATTGTAGTTATAACAAATCCGTGCACCTTTGTTGTTCACACCTTTGTGTCCCTTGAGAGACTGCGGCACCTTGACAAACTTGTCGTTGGTCTCTTTCTTTCCAGGTTTCGGCTTCTTTTTCTTCTTCTTTTCGCGCGATCCTCAGAAGAGTCATCATCCAGTGTACGTTTGGATCCTCTGCCCTGTGGTGTGGGCAACAAGTGGAAGACAACTTCTGCATGCTGATACCATCTCTGCAATGCATTGTCAACAGGAAGTTGGCCTGCTGCATTCACTTTGATGTCAGATCGACATGTCTCAGCGACCTTCAACCAAAGTTTCCTTGTCGGCACGGAGAACACAAGCAATGTGAGGAGCCTTGAAACCTGGTGCTGGCTGTTTCGTCAAAATGGGCCATGAATGAGTGACGAACTTTTTCATGCACAGTGTATGTCAGCAAGCCTGCCTGTTCTGCAGCAAGTCCACGACGAATGAAAGCGTTTTGCACTTTCAGTTCATTGCTCAAGTCCACTGACATTTCAATGGGCTTCTGCTTTACATGCAGTTGTTGACTTTTCTAACACCACAATCTTTTTGTCGACCTTGAATGAACTTATTTCCTGTTCACGGCTCATGCATCTGCTCAAGGGCAAGTAACGAATGGTGCATTCCTCCAAAATAGTTGTAAAGAAATCAACTACAGTGTGACCCGGCTCCAACTCGCCTTGTATGCTGAAACCGGTGATGCGAGCAGCTTGCCTCCTCATGCGTTCATCCCGCTCTTGCGGTGGCAATCGTTTGAGCTGACCTTCGTCTGCAGGTTCTACACGCTGAGGAATCCCAGTTGACGCATGTTTGCTTCTAACCCTAGGGTCCTACCTGCAGGAAAAAGCGTATCCAGGAGGTTGTTGAATCTAGCATCATCTATCTGTCCAGGTTGACCACAAATTGCAAAAGCAAATGCATTGAAAGATGACAACTGCTGTACGGTGAACGCATTGATCTGTCCTTCTGTGAAGCCAATCTCTGAGAGTCGGTGGCGAAAGGAAGCGCCAGACTCAGCATATGCCGCCATCTCCAGAAGACTACCAATCAAGTTTGTTTTCAATTTGGAATGCGAATGAATCTTCCTGTGAACCATGAGTGACGCCCAATTTTTTTTGGGAAAAATCGGGGACTCTACAATGTGGTTTCCGACCTTTGGGGGCTCTTTGGAAATCTAACAGGCCATGTGACCAGTCTTTTGATCACTTGGTGTCTTTTTGAACTTGCACATGCGATGTACACTTTTTGAATTTGAATGTCACACACGGGCTTTCAAAAACATCCAATGAATTCCTGCGCAGTGAATGCTCACATGTTCATGATACATGTTCAATTTGGCGTGGGTTTGCACACCTATGCAATGTACATCTCCCCTTTTTGGAGCCTTTCCACAGCATGGCATCGTGAAAAGTCTTGATGACTTGTATGCACGTGTGGAATGAGCCGGCTCCAGAATGCACACCTCCGATGGAGGCAAAATGAACAGCGCAGTACCCTTCCAATCTTCAACCACTTGTTGGAGCATGTTCTGTCATAGTACCTGACTTCAAGATATGTCATCATAGCACAGTCTCAATTTTCATTTTCAAGTCTGTGAATCATCAGTTTGAACTACTACAAAACCTGTTTGTGGGCATTTTCGCCCCCAAGGGGTCTTAGGGAGGCAGGTGGAAATCTGACATCATGGCCAACAGGTCTCCACTCATGCGAACCAAAGCGCAATTCTTTTTGGGCTCCAAAATGGAGGTGCGGCATCCTTTTTGGAAATCTTGCTTCCAAAATGCAGTGGACGTGTTCTCGAGGTCTTTGTTTGAAAAACAGACCTTGCATCCTGGGCACTCAAAGGAAGGCTTATCTGGAGACAATCGATACTTGTCGGTCACCAGCCGTCCACACAAAAATTTCTCTTCATCATGTAATTGCAAATGCTGGGCGCCAGACTCTCTGTGTCGCCACATCCGATAGTCATCATTGATCTCAAGCAGTCTCGGCCGTAGTTCAGGAGTGACTAAATCCATAAGCATCCGAGAATCTGCGATATCCTCGGCCGCCTCCTCATCACGATCCGAAGAAGAGTCTGATGTGGAAGTGTCCCCATCGAACGTCCCACTTGAATCTTCCGGGCCACCCCCATCCTCTGTATCGGCCGGCACTTCCACCTTGTCCATCTTGACAAACCTGCCAGAGCGAGTGCTGTCAGGTAAGAAGCTGCCTTGCTGAACGTGATGCACCACCTTGACTGCCTCTCGCAACGCAGGGGCAATGGCATCGCGAGCAAAGATTTCTGCAGATTTGGCAGCAGGGTCTCTGTTCCTCGGGTCTTGAGCCGGGCCAGCGGCAAGGGAGGCGAAGCCTCTTACTAATAAAATCAAAACACCATCACCAAAAGAATCAAATCAATCACAAGTGGAAACTTCAGCGAAAGCACCTTCCTTTTTTCAACCTTTGTATGGGTTGGTGGTCAAAGCCCTTTTTGGGCGGTGCATTCAACTGACACTGACATCTGAGAACTGGCCACCCACCAGGTATCAAATAGGCAAGTGAAGCCCTGATCCCCCTTCAAACTGACGCAACGCAGCCTTAGAGGAAAGACTGCAACTGAGGTCTCTTACCAAACTGATTTCTCAAATGGGGACTTAGTAGAGCCCCCCGACTTCACTTCCCACGCCGACTTGTCAAGGAACTCGTCACGGCAACTCCACAACAATCTGATCAACTCAACTCCAGTTTCTTCGAGACTTATCAACACTCTTTTGTCAACGTCGAAGTTCCCAAAGGCCTTGTTTGTAAGATCATCTGCAAGATTGTTTTCGTCTCTCGGTCTCCACCTCAAGTCAAGCAACAAGTTGTTCCGCAAGAGATGTTCTGCCATCTGCATGTTGACCAGCGTCAGCGGCCACTTGGTGGTGGACGCCCTCAACACCAAAGCCTCATTCGCCCTGTTGTCCGTGCCAGCCCTGAGAACCACCGGAACAAGGTCATATCCATTTTCTTTTCCAAGATACCCAAAGGCCTTAAGGCCCACCAAAGTTGCTAGCAGTTCAGCGGGCCCGGATGCCCATTGAGACTGTCCGTCTGACTTGAACAAGCAAGGCATGTCGTCACGCATGACGTCTAAAGAAAACCATCTGCCCGTAGACATCTCATGACCTCCCAAGACTACCAAGTTCACTTCACATTTTGCATCTGTGCGAAACTTTTCATCCTGTAACTTCTTAGGCCTCCTGCAAGTATATCTGAAATCATGTAACTCCAGCTGTCTACCAATGAAATGCAAAACCAGCCTAACCAACTTCGGAGCAGTAGCCACGGTGCTCCTATCCAGCGCAGCACTCCAACTGTAGAGTGGTGCCAGGAAGGGTTTCAACCAGATGACCACTCTGGCCAGAAAGGCCATCCTGCCAAGGAACTCGGCAAACCTTCGCATCGAGATGGTATACTTCGCCAGCTTCATCTCCCGGATAAAATTCAGAAGCCATTCGCCTCTCCTTGAGATAATCCCCAAGGTGACCTCCTTATAATCCAGGAAGAAACCCACAAATTCGACAGAGAGGCCTCCCTTGAATTTCTTGTAAGAGAAAGGTGTACCCAAAGCTTCCTACGCTGCAAGAATCATCCACAGCCAATGGAACTTCTCTTCCCCAGCGACTGACACATGAAGATCGTCAACATATACAAGTTGCAAACACCAAGCATTCCCCATGATGAACGCCACCATCCTGCCAACGATCCCAAAGAGGCGTGTCCACCAGAAAGGTGCAGATGAAATGCCAAAGGTGCCAACAGTGTTAACCCATATAGTCTTCGAACTCGAATCAGCCTTACACGCAAGAAGAGGATGATCGCATTCCCGGATCTTCACCAGTCTGTGGGCCGATTCAATGTCAGCCGAAATGCAAAAGCAACTCTGCTTGGATTCCAACGTTTCCCTCATGACGCCTGCAGCCTCATGTGGTCCAGGGTATTGAAGCTGATCCTGTATCTCAATATGATTGTTGACTTGTACATAATGGGTCCCATCATGAATTGGCCTCACTGTTCCATCCGGCTTCGGAATAGCTCCCAAGGCTGCGACCAAGACCGGTGTCCCTGGATATTTGTTGGCCAACACACCCTGAGTGGTAGGGTACATCCATCCCTTTGACTCCTCTTTACGGAACTTCTCCTCAAGCTCTTTGCTGTACTGTTCTGCAATCACTCCCCTCCCACCCAACTACACACATCACTACTACACAGGCAAAGGCAGCTGGTGACTCACAACAGTGGTGCCCCCATGAAACAGGCCACACGGGCCACCAGGGTTCCACCCAACACACCCTCTTTGAGGGCGGGCGGGCGGGACAAAATGATCAACCA
>OMLO01003011.1_pt1 | contig 13831 bp, 15 predicted proteins | sample 1674811 | NCBI WGS metagenome assembly OMLO01 (sample SAMN06265003, study PRJEB25207) | coral metagenome | isolation source: Coral host | place: Mexico:La Bocana,Puerto Morelos, Mexico | collected 2008-11-13
TACTACACACATAGCAACACCTTAGCTAAGCCTCCTAAGGATGCTAAACCACTAGCTAACACCCAGCCCATCTAAGTGGACGTGGCCCCAGCAAGGAACCAAATGACTTGGATGCTGTGGGACAGCTTAGGCATGCTTCCATCTTAGAAGAAGAACTACATCGTTCCTGGATTGGTGCCATGAGATGTTGCAGACAAAGATGCAGGGTGAGCTCCACATTTGGCTACAAGATGTGAGGTTCATGGTGAAAGCTGCCCATTTTTCTTTGATGAATAGACGCGCACAGGCTTCAATAATGGCCACTGACATGTGTACATAGATCGATGTGAGGAGTTTTTTTGCACCTAGAAAAATTGAAGTGAGGCCGGCTCAAATCAATGAATCCTACCCTATTGCATTTTTGCACACTTCGAATTTCATCATGTGGGTGTGGTAGCTTGTGATTACTTGAGGTTTCAGATGTGTACATACTGTGGAAGTGTTACCACTAGTTACTTTACCTTGAGAGTTACCTTGACTATACCTCGAGAGATTCTACCTTGAGAGATTATCTTGAGTTTTTAAGTTGAGTTATCCAATAGACCTTGAGATATAGCCTGAGATGTAGCCAAACAAAACTTGGATCCTTTCTGGCAGGCTCATTTTAGCACAGCGCAGTTTTTGGAAGAAACTTGGCACCAACAAGGAATTATATAAACCTAGCTTAGCATCACGTATAATGATTGTGAGAATATAAGGAAAGTTCCCACTCCTTCCATAGGAGTTGCAGATATGATGTATTGCCTCATTCCCTTTGTTGAGGAAGTGGGTGAGGATGCATTCCAAAAGTCTTTAGAGCCACCACACCATACGGGGTGGAAGACTGCAGCTGCCCCCGGTTGGTTAGCCTGGCCCAGCCCTTTGCTCAAAAGGTATCTCCAAATTGCTCGCAATGGTGTACTCCCAAGCAAGAAACACAGAGTTTGTTTGGAGAAATTGCAGGATAAAAATAAACGTAGTTCAAGGCCGAAGGACATGGGCGGAGAATGCTGGGCGATGGGATGAATGGATCAGGATTGGCTTGTCCCAGTTGAGGGGACTTAAACAATCTGATATGGTCAGGTCCCGCTGCATGCGAACATGTGATGGAGATGAACAGTCGAAGATTGAGGATGTTTTGACCAAGTGGAGATGAGTGTGAAGATTCTGCACATCCTGTTGAGATCCAACCTGAAGCAGTCAAGGCCAAAGAGGTTTCTTCTGCAGTGTCTCCACCAAAAGCTGTTGTGGAACCCACTTCGATTTTCCAAGCTGTTTTGGACGAAATTCTATGGGAAATGCGGTTGAAGACCCAGGTGCGAAGCCTTCGGTGGGCAAGAAACGTCAAGGTGAGAGACCTGCAAGTGTTGGAACTATGGATGCGTCCTTCTCAGGGTCTTTGTCGAGCCTTATCAATGGAGGGCATGTGGATGCTCTGGAGGCTGAGTTTCTCGTAGTCCCAACTTCAGAGGGCGAATCTAGCTCTGAAGGACTGACTTCTACCACACACCATGCCTGGTGGATACCAAATGGAGCTTTTTAGCGATAGCACCTTTACTCATCAAGGCGATGGACAACCATCACCCATTGTCTTTGCCATCCTGGCAGGTCTTCAGAAGGTCCTTGAGAAGAAGGCAAAGGAGCAGGAAGAGAAGCGTGAAGCTTCACATGATCAGTCAGACTCGTCCTCTGCAACCCTTGTCCTGAATGGTACTGAGCCACCCCTGAAGGCCAAGTCTGTGGACCCAGCATCTTCTTCCTCCCAGCCAAACGTTGATGGAGAGGTCAAGGATGAGAGATGACCGACAAGAAGCCAAAGAAGAAGGCAACAAAGGCGGCCAAGAAGAAGAAGAAGAACAAGTACTACAAGAAGTGAGGGTGGCATACGGCAGTGGAGCACACCATACCATGAGCGTTTTTTGAACAGATTACAAATCTGCGACTTTAGATTTCCACTTGAGAGACCTTGTCCGTGAGGAACATTTGCATTTTCTTGAGATGTAGTTTCGAGGGAATTTCCTGAGTTTATCCCTGAGGCAGTTTATGAAACAAAAGTATTGAATTTCTCAAGAATTATGAAGTTAGGAAATGAAACTGCCTCAACTTGAACATAGAAATAGAATCCAAACTACTTCAAAACTACCCCGAAACTTATTGGAAATTTCCTCAAAACTAGATCACTGCATTTGTGAATGTCTTTGACCATGAGAGATTCTAACAAGAAAACAAGAAAACAATGCTTCATGACTTGTCGAAACTTAAACCGTTTGAGAGTTTTTCCTTTTGGATTTCATATCGCGCACTACGCCGACCGATCCAACGCTTCTGATGCCGACCTTCAAGAAGCCATCTGCTTCCTCCAAGCGACCTGCTGCCGCAGCTGGCTGCATCAATGAGACCATTGCCAAAATGGCCAAGGGCACTACTGCAGATCGAGATGACAAAGAGGAGCGTGCAGTGGATCCAGATGAGGAGGGTGGTCATAGTGGAAGAGACAAAGCTAAGGGGCAGAAATATGCAAAGCTCAAAGCAACAAGAAGCAGTCCGCGAGCCCCCGTGACTTCAAGACTACTGCCATCAACCGCCTTTTTGTCAGAAAGGCTGATGGCAAACTTGAATTGAACCTCAAGGATGCATTGTTTGAAGAGCGTAAGTCCCTTTACACGAAGAAGTACAACAAGGAACAGGACATTGCCTTGCCAGAGGCCATCCTTTGTGAAGTTGTGTGTGAGACAAAATGCCAAAAGCAGAACAAGACCACCCAGTGCATTGCTCCCATTGCTCAAATTCTGCCACTGAAACCTTGTCTTTCCTATCTCTCAGTCGATTAAATGATGCCAATGCTTCAGCATCAGTAGTCAGCGCCAATTCAGATTTGGCAACAGTCTTCATGACTGCATGGTCAGAGTCATCATGGCTATTCAATAGGGTTTTCTCATTGGCACACTTCAAACAATAGTTGCATCCACAGTCACCCTTCAGTCCAATCTTGTGAAGCGCCATCTTGTACCCTATAGCTCATTCTCCAAAACAAGCGATGCTGTTCACCACCAGCACCAGGTAAAGGTATGCCAACCAATGGAGAGGCAAGAGAGGAGCAAAAGATTTGCTTCACGATCACCTTCATGACTTGCCCCATATGGCCTTCCAAGGTGGCCACAATGGAAGTCCGCGCCGCTGCCAAAAGCAACCAAGCTGGGTGTGTGAAAGAGCACTTTCAACATTTCTTTGCTGGTCTTCCCAGAGCATTGGCTGGCAAACACTCATCACTGTTTATAAAATCAGATTCCATGGCTTGCCAATATCATTGCCATGCAACTGCGTTGCCTTGAAGCAATGGTAAAAGGATCCATTCAAGTTGACAGTGGCTGCCAATGAATAAAATTCACCAGAGGCGCTGCTGATCGAGATCCATCAGTTTTGATGAAGTTATGCTCAAATGTCAGTGGTCCATTTGTCGACTGTGATTGCAGGTGTTGCTCAGCAGCTTGCGTCATTTGCTTTCGATTGCTGAGCTCTGGCAAACCACGCTCTGCAATGTGTTCCAAGATACTTTGCAGAGAACTTTTGGAAGTGTTGGGCACTGCTCTTCTAAGAAAATTCAGTCTCTGAAGCTTTTCAGCTCTTCCTGCGTGGCAATCCTCCATGGAGTTACGGGATGCAAGGTACATGTATTGAAAGAGAAAAGTGGGCTGTCAATGAAATAAAGACGAAATGAAATGCTTTAAGATCAGTTGTCTTTGTAAGTGGTCGAAATATCTGACGTGAAACCAAAAGCTCTTACATCCTCGAAACCTGGTTTGGGACATGAGCAAACAAGCCACAACAGGATTCTTCGTTACTTAGGGAAATTGCAACAATTCACATAGTGCCATGTAGGCTTGCAACATCTGTTATTCCAAAAGGAATACGGCCACTATAGGGCTTGCGTAAAAGCCACAAGGGCTCAAGATTGCCGCAAGGGCTTGCAAGTGACATAAAGCCATGTGAGGCGTACATGAAGCAGCAGCACTTATTTTTTCATTGCGCACAGCAGTAGGTCATCCAATGGTTGGAACTGGAGCCTGCTGTGAAACTTACCCCAAACCCAAAGACACATTTCAGTGCCAATTGGAAAACCCAATTGGTACCAAGAGCTTGCCAAATCTACTTCAGATTTTTCTTGCTTCTGTGGTACTCACTCCATTCCCCCCTGGACGAGAAACGGATGCCACTGTAGCCAGGCTCCAGCAAGTGCTACATCCTTTCACGTTTCCTTTGGAGCTGGGGCAGCCATAGATCTTGTTTTCCTTGGGGCCTTTTGGTCTTCACACTGTCACTGGCTGCAGGCCTTTTCAGCATTGTTTCTTTCTTAACAGTACCTGCCTTCTTAGCATTGCTCTTTGCCTTTGCTTTTGCTTTGGCAGCAGCCTTCTTTCCAGTCAAAACCTGGAAAGCCTTTTCTTCAAATTGCTCCACAGTGGTCTTGTCATTGCTTTTGCCAGCAGTCTCACTGTTGGAGACAGTAGAAGCAGGCTCAGTTGCAGCTGCAGAAGGCATGGCTGCCACCACAGTAGTACTGGGGGCCACTGGAGGAGGCCCAGGCAAAGCTAGTGCAGTAGCTGGTGCAGTGGTCAAAGGCACAGCAGTGGTTGGGCCAGCAGTGTTTTGCAGTGGCAAGGCAGGAGAACTGGAAGCTGGCTGGTGGAAGCTTCTTCTTCCAGAGTGCAAGTGCTGGGAGTCAGTCAAAGGGGTGTACCTGTCCATGAAGTTCTCCAGTTGCTCCACCAGGCGGTCACCTCTTCCCACAGTAGAGGAGGACTCACTTTTGGCCAAGTGCTTCAAACCAGTAGGGGGCTCACACTGCAGCAAGGTACTTGTGGACCTCAGAGGAATCTTCGGGTAGAAAGGAGCCAAACTCAAGCTGGACATGCTGGGTTCTTCCTCCCCATAGCTCAGCTTGATCCATTCCTTTTGCAAGCCATTGGGACTGGTTGGGTACATTCTCAAAGGGGCCACTGTAGTACCAACATCAGTGTGAGCAAAGCACTGGGCAAAGTCATCTGCCAATCCATAGATGCTCCATGGGCAAGGCAGTGGGTGCTTGTGCACTGTGACATGCACATGAAGCAACACTGCAATGGCAGTCTTCTTGGTGTCCTCCTTCAATTTCTTGATGCCCAGTTTCTTCAGTCTCTCACTGATGATTCGCATGTTGTCCAACATGTGGCTTTCCTCCATTTTTTTCCAATCACCAGTTGTGAGGTAAGGAGGCAAGTTGCGCAAGCTGGATGGCTTGGCAGTGACCTCCAAGGCAGTCTCCTGCTTCACTGTCAAGTTGTCCATTGCCTGCATCACATTCTCCTTCAAGTTCACTGGCAACTCCGCAGCCTCGACTTTGTCGTAGAGCATTGACAGTGTAGAGGCACTCAAGTCACTCACACTGGTCAGCCGTTGCTTCAAAGTTTCCAGCGCTGCGTGGCCAACTTGGGAATTGGGTCTCTTGGTCAGGAGGTTGCCGACATGCACCAACTCATTGCAAAAATCATCAGCAGTCCACTGGTGGGCCATCGTAAGCAAAGCAGTTTTCTACAATTCACTTGGGCCAGGATATCTTCATGGAAATCAAATGTACCAATATCCTGGAAACAATGGTACAATGACAATAAGCTATCAAAGCTTGTTGTAAAACAATGGGTTCACAGCCACAAAGGGCTTGAAGGTCAAACAAATCAGTGAGGACACTTACTATCAAAAAAAATCACTTTCAGGATATCACTGTCACATAGCCATCACAGGCTTGCAATTTGAAAGAAGCCATTGTAGGCTTGGACTTCCAATCACAAATAGCCATTGAAGACTTGAAGGTACCAAAGAAAAGCCATGCAAGGCTTGTTAAAAAAAAATAGCCATTGAAGGCTTGCATTGTCCTACAGAGAAGCCATTCAGGCTTGAAGGAAAGAAAAGCTGCATCCACTAAGGGCTTGAAAAAACAAACACCTTTTTTTCACTTCCAAAAACTACACTGCATCTTCACTTGTACACTCTACGCCAGTCTACAAAGCCATTGCTCCTCAGGGCACTTCGAACCTGTGTGTACAAGTCCTTCACTTTGCCAGTTTCTTTGTACCTGACAGTGGAGGGATACAAACAGTTCATATATCTTTGGGGTCTTTTTTTTTATTTGATTAAAAAAAACAATGCTGGCAAGTTACACATTGATCAGCCTGGAACATTCATCCCAGTTGCCCAGTTCGTACTGGGCCATCAGAAGCAGTAACTTGTTCAAGTTACCAGATCTGTGGCCCTCATCTGTCACTTTCTTGACATTATCATACCAGGCATTGTTTTGCTTCTGGTATTGGGCAGTGTCCCACCAGGACTTCTCATCTTCCTGCTTCACTTTTTTGGAAGGAGCAATCACTGCAGGGTCTTTGGAACCACTGCTGGCATTGCCACTTTGAGTAGGAGCCACTGGTAGCTTCCGTTTTTTTTTTGGAGGCTCTTCAGCTTGGAGCTCTTGCTTCACTGCATTCTCTTCAGTGGCTTCCTGTTTCATCTCAGTGGTCTCCTTCTTCATCTCAGTGGTCTCCTTCTGCAGTTGGGACTTCATAGCTTGCAATGCTGCCCACCTGTGTTGTGGATGCATTGGTATTCAAAACATTTGCAATGCCAGAAGCTACTAAAGAAAAAACTTCACCAAAAAAATCAAACAAATGAAAAGCCAAGTCACTCTTCATCAGTGCATCGCAAAAGACCAGTCAGTGAACCTTCACTGGTCAACTTCTCCAGCTTCACTTGCAAGTCGTCAGGAATGTACACTGGGCTTGGAGGTTCAGTGTCTGCATCATCCTCGACAGTCTCTGGCTTGTCATTCTTCTTCTGAAGCAGTGCCCAAACATCGATGTCTTCAGCAGGATCTTGTTCCACTGTCACTTCTACCATCTCATCCTGTGGTTCACTGGACACCGTGGGAACTGTTGCCATTATGGCCGTAGAGTGCAACAGTGGACTATTATCGCAATGACCTTTTGTCAATGCTTTGGGCCTCAAATCAAAACATAAAATATATAAATCTTTTCATGTATTTTGAAAAAATAGTGGAAACAATAAGGATTGAAAATCTGAACCTAAAATACTTAGATAAAATTTTAGGTTTAGATTCTAAACCTAAAATTTGGTCAAGGAATTTTAGATTTAGATTCTAAACCTAAAAGTCAAAAAAAGAATTTTAAGTTTAGATTCTAAACCTAAAATTTTATATTGAACTTTTAGGTTTAGATTCTAAACCTAAATTTTTTCCAATAATTTTTAGGTTTAGATTTTGAAGTTCAATTGTTGTTCAAAAAGATAGCTAGCCATCAAGGCTTCCACAATAGCCATCAAGGCTTGCAAATACCAAAAAAAAATCAAAGCCACTATTGGGCTTGCAATCAGAATAGCAAAGAATGCTTTCATTTACAATTTCTATATAGCCATGAGAGGCTTGCTGATGAGATTCAAAAAAGCCATATAGGCTTGACAAACAAGCTGCAATCATTTTTCTTGATGCCCAGTTTTTTCAGTCTCTTACTGATGATTCTGTTCCACACCAGTATCTTTACATTTCAGTGTACCACTGTACAGATTCCAGTATAGCAATACATTCCATTGGAGCTGCGACCAGTCGACTTCACTCAGTGGTCAGTGCATTGCTCCCATTGCCATTGTAGTCGTACCTTGGAAGACAACCATTCAGAAAAGAACTGACTACAAAACATCATTGTTAAAAAAACTTATCACAATGATCAACTGTGTAATGTTGTCAGAAGAGGTTAACCCATACTGTTGCTTCAATCAATCTATATAAGGTTCAAATCAATATTTTTTTCTAACTTGGCAGCTCAGCTGCCACAGTTCATTCTCCATACGGCAATTCCATGCCCCTGTGAGGGCAGAAATGAATGCACGATATGCCAGCCACTTCTGTGTACAACAGTTCTGAGCATTCACTCAGAAGACGCCTGGGATGGATCATTCAAAGTAGTTGAGATTTACAATCCTTTCAGGGAGACAGAATTCTTTTGGGGTATCCCAAAAAGACTACTGATGCCAAGAAACCAGCTTTGCCATCCTGAGGAAGATGCAAGTGAAGATCAAAAAAACTTGTACGCACAAAAAAAATATGATTTCAGAGGACAAAATTTATATTTACAAAAAAAATAGCCAAGAGACCATTGTCAAATTGTGCCACTCGCCATGGAACACCATTGTGGTAGAAGGTTCCACTCACGTATACATTTGTGTACTGCCAATGTTTCGGAATCCTGAGAGAAAAACAATTGGATTCAAACCATTAAACTACTTGTATACAGCAAACACACAATAAAACAAAACAATACTAAGTGAAGCTAGAAATCCACCTGGTAAAGCCATTGGCGAAGGTGATCTTGGTGCCATCGACAGTGTGGTATATGTCCACTATGGCCCTCGACATCGTGATTAATCTCTACAATCCACTGTTTCACTACGATTCACTTCCAGTCTTACACTACCATTGGCTGCTAAATGAGCCAAAAGGGGCCAGAACAAAGATGATTCCCAATAACCACAAAAAAAACCCAGCCATGGAAGGCTTGGACAGTACCAAAAAATAGCCATATAAGGCTTGCAAAGGTTTCTAAAAAGCCATGAGGGCTTGCAGCTGGAAACCAAAACTTTGAAAGACTGGACAGTTTTGGGTACACAATCAAATAGCTTTTCTAAGAAGTAGCCATAGTGGCTTGCAATGAACACTAAAGCCATGAAAGGCTTGGATTTCAATAGCCACTGGGCTTGCAAGTTGTCTGCATCCTTTTTTTCATACATCCAAGTTGAACACTGTGATCAGGCCTTTCAGGCATTGTTCTTTTACCCCTCAAGCTGGACAGTCTGGTGGGGCAGGCCACAGAGACAAAGGGGCATTCATCCTGAAACTGGACAGTGTGGCCATGCCAATCATGATTTGCTACCATCTTGCTTCTTGTTGTATTGCCTCTTGCTGGCAGCCAAACATTCAGCACTGTCTTCTCCCAGTACTTGGAACACAACTTCCAGTTGTGCAGGGTCCATTCTCACTATGAGATCCGACCTGGTGGGCCTGTTGCCCCGCATTAGGACTTCCACTGTCTTCTCTGCAACAGAGATATTGACAGTGTACTCTCCTCCATTTAACTTTCTCTTTTTGGCATTGGTCATAGGTTCAGAAGAGGCTGCACCACTTTCGAACAGGTCCAAAGTTTCAGCGTCGCCTTCTGACAGCTTTTTGACAGCTGCTTCATTTCTGTCTTGGACCATTTTTTGCAGTTGGGAACTGGCAGTCAGTGACTGGTTCTTCTCAGTGCTCTTGGTGACCAATCTGCAAATGGTCTGGCAGGTAGGTCGAATCCTCAAAAAGGCATTGCCTTCGAAGGTTTCCACCATTTCAGCAGGCACACTGAACCATTTCTCCTCCTGGTACTTTATCTCCCAGCTCTGTCGCAGTTCCACCATGGCTGCACTTTGAACAGGGACAGTGGCCAGTGCTTTGGATTCAAAAGGCAGCAGACAATGATGTCTGTATTATCACAAGTGGTACTTGAAAACAGCCATTCAGGCTTGCAGAAAACAAAAAAAGCCATTGAGGCTTGAGACATGGAAAAAACTAGCCACTGGGGCTTGCATCAAAGAAACAAAAGAAAAAAGCCATTGAGGCTTGCAGACTGAAAAAAAGCCATTCAGGCTTGCTGAACAAAACATGTAGCCATGTAAGGCTTGCAGGAGCAGCAGCCACATTGGACTTGAAACATGTGGAGGGACAGCTTTTTGTTCCAAGGCCATTTTGTCTCTATCCAAAACCTCTGTAGAAAACATTTGTGAAATCTACATTGCCATTGCTTTTCCAATCACCACTTGTGAGGTAAGGAGGCAGTCACATTCTAGCCACTGCATGTTGTCCAACATGTGGCTTTCCTCCATTTTTTCCAATCACCATACACTTCTGAGGTGCCAGTGACATTTTGTTCACCAAATCACTGTGAGGCTTTCAATTTTTTGGCAGCAGGACCTTCTTTGGTCTTTTGCATTGTCAGCAATTCCAATTCCTTCACAGCAGAGGTGTTGGACAAGAAAGGGATCTTGCAGCCATCCACAGTTCCCTCAGACAAAGTCATGTTGAAGGCTTCAGTCGAAGAAGGCTTCACCCACCAATAAGCTGCCAAAACACCATCATCCTTCTTGAAATCAGTCAGTCCTTTGAAAGGCTGAACCAACCAATTCCCACCAAAAGCCTTGATGTAGACCTTGTCAGGGTAGCACTGATCCTTGGCCTTTGAAACAGCGCCACAGGGATACAGTTTCAATCCTCCCTTCTTGAACTTCTTCAAGGCATACACTTGGTTGGGGTGGGAAGTGAAAGCAAGGTCTTCTTCACTCACCTTATGCTCCATGGCCACTTCTAGCAAAGCTTTTTGGACATGAGCTCTTTGCAATTCACTGGTCACCACTGCTGAGTTTTGAAACAGATGCTTTTGAACCTTTGAAGGATCACATCTCTCAGGAGGAGCAGCCTTACAAAGCCTCCAATCTTTCAGGTCTGCCACCTCCACATCAATTGATTCCACAGCAGTGAACAAAGGCTGGTGCTCAAACTTCAAGGTGTTCTCACCAGCCATTGCCAGCTTGAACATTTTGGTGCCATGCTCCTTGGAGTTCATGTACCTGGAGCCAAGGTGGTCATGCAAAAACATTTGGTTTTTGACAGAATGTGACCAAAAAGGAAACTAAAAAAGATTGAAGTGAAAATTTCTTCCAAGATGCATTTGTCCCACTTTCAAGTTTGGGTTCTGCAAGAGAGCCACTTGAATGGCACTGCTTGCCAAAACATTGTGCACTTCCCAGCTGTTTTCCTCACATTTGGAGCTGCTGGCCACAGCAGTGGGCTTCCTCAGACCATTCAACTCATCAGTGAACAGTTTGCAAATGACTTCCAGATTCTCATGGCCATGAGGTTCTCTTCCATGTTTTTCCTTGCCCAGCACATGCAAGGTCACTCTGCAGCAAAGGCGACCAAAGGATCCCATTTTGGTGGATTCATCCATTCCAGAGGATTGAAGCAATGTCCAGGAATCATGGAGACATTGCCTCACTGGCATGTGGATCCAAAGGCCAACACAAAAAGGGGAAATGGGGACTACAAAAAACCTTAGCTATTCAAAAATGCATTAAATGCACACAAGTGGCTCTGCTGCATCCACTTTCACTCTCAAGTTGACACTCTTGAGCTTCTCGCAATCTGCCTTGCTCAATATTTTGGAGTAGCCATCTTGTGACTTTGCTGAAGACATCATTGTTGACCACCTAGCAGTTCAAAGCAAAAGACTTGAGAAACACATTCATCAATTTAAAGCACAAGCAGAGAGTATGCTGTCAAGTTACATTGCAGCTTTCAAGAAGGGGTACAGTGAACTGGAACCCTTTAGCTCCAGGTAAGCAATGCCTTTCATCATTTCTTCACCAAGCAGTAGAGAGCCATAGGTCTTACCTTGGCTGGCAAAACAAGTGGGAAGAAATGAACAACAAAAAACAGCCAAGAAGGCTTGTCACATGGAGTTGGTAGCCATGAAGGCTTGCTTGCATGCAGCACTGGCAGTCAAGTTGCTGAATTGTGCCAGGAATGTGATCAATGTGTAGTCAGGGCCAGCAAAGCGAGACACATAGAAAGCAATTGCTTCCAGTGACCTTTTGCAGACAGGATCAACAGCTTGCACTTTGGCCAAGGCTTGGTCCAGTGTGGTCCCATGCCTCATGTATTCACACATTTGGCAAGCTGCTTCAATTTCAGTCATCTGCTGGTAGGAGCTGTTGGTTGCATTCAAGCCTGCCTGCAAAAAGTTTGGGAGGTCAGGCCATTTTGTTTCCACCACATTGGAAATCACTAAGAAAGCCCAACCATTGCAAATCAAGCGCTGCAAGCCAGGGTCTGAATTCTCAGTCACAGTCTGGCTTTGGTCCACTGGCTTGACCCCTTGTTCCACTGCTTTGCAAAAGGCAGCAGTGTGGGAACTGGCCACAGTCAAAAACCTTTCTTGTCCAGTCACTGAAGCCAAGGCATTGTTGGAGGCATTCACCAATTTCACATTGGCAGCCACTTGTTCCTCTCTCTTCAGGCTGTTGGTTGCCAGTTCAAAGGCTACTGCTGACCCTTCATTTAGTAGGGATGTTTGCACCCCCACCTTCAACATTTTCAGTCCTTTCGACCACACATCTGTGCGATTCAACATGCTCCCCCCACGATTAGCAGGGTGCACTAGACATTGCTTTGGCAACACATTCTGCTTGTAGGCCAATCCACTCTTGCTCAAGGTGGTGAAGATTTTGTTTATCTTCTGAAGCACTGGCACATTGTCAGCAGCCAGCACTCCATCGACCTCTTTTGCCATTTCTGTTGGAACAGCCATGGCTCTGCGCTACAGTTAACAAAGTGTTTTTGGCCCATAAAAACCGTAGAAAACAGATTTGCTACTGTACAAACTGGTTCTACATTCTTCAGGTACACATGTGGTTGCAGTTGTTCATTTCACTACTTGCAAGCAGCCCTTGAGCTAAAAGTTGAAAAGACATGACAACTGAACCATCCAAGCTTCTGGAAAACCAGTGCCAAAAAAAAGCAGCCAGTTCAGGTTGTATCTAATAGCCATTTGAGGCTTTGTAGCCATGCAAGGCTGTATAGCCATTTGAAGCTGTGACATGAAGCCATTTGAAGCTGCATGCAACAAAGCCATTTGAAGGCATTTGCAACTGTGTAGCTATTTGAAGCTGGGAAGCCATTTGAGGCTGTGGAAATATAGCCATTTGAAGCTGTGAAAAGAGGCTGTGAAAATATAGCCATTTGAGGCTAGGAAAATGTAGCCATTTTAGGCTGTGGCAATATGGCCATTTGAAGCTGTGTCATTGCACTGTAGCCATTTCAGGCTGCATGTGTCAATATAGCCATGTAATGCTGTGTCAACACAGCCATTTGAAGCAATGTCAAAATAGCTATTTCAAGCTGTGTCAATATAGCCATGTAAGGGTGTGTAAATATACAAATTATGAATTGTCTAGCCAATCAAGGCTGTGTGCAAATAGCCATTTGAGGCTGTGAAAAATATATTATTTCAAAGTTGTGACAGGTCTAGCCAATCTGGCTGATGTTGGATAAAGCCAATGGGGCTGTCCACAAGGATACCAAACATGTTTTTTGAATTAATGCAGCCACCATGGCTTTCACAAAAGAAGGCAATGCATTATGATGCATGCACTGTAGAAATTGTCACATTGGGCTAACCTGTCATCATTGGGCTTATTCATTGACAGTAGCCTTGAAGACACTGTCCAAAGAGATTGCAAGGCTAACTTGCATGTTCAAACAAATTTTTCATTAGGTGTTCAAGCTGCAAAATGATAACTTGTCTTATGGGCAATGGGTGTGCAAGAACAAGTCTACATTCATAAAATAATGACATTCTCATGGATATGGAATAGAAAGCCATGTATTTGGCAAGTCAAGTTAAAGTGTCTAAGTGCTGGTTAAAAATTATGATATTTAACATAATTATGTTGACTTAGCTAAAGTTATGTTTTGCTTAGTAAAGTTTGTAGCCATCATACATAGCTAACATGTCTTTAACGTACCATTAGGACTATGCTAACATGTCTTTAGCATAGGCTTATTAAATATCATAAACATCATAACCCACTAGCAAAGACACAGCCCATCCAAGCAGAAACCAACCCCGAGCGATTCTAATCGCGTCCCCAATGTCGTATGCATGGACATGCACCATGCTTCATGTTT
>OMLO01003012.1_pt1 | contig 13828 bp, 16 predicted proteins | sample 1674811 | NCBI WGS metagenome assembly OMLO01 (sample SAMN06265003, study PRJEB25207) | coral metagenome | isolation source: Coral host | place: Mexico:La Bocana,Puerto Morelos, Mexico | collected 2008-11-13
CCACTATTGTCCACCCACTCAGCGCTTCTCACTTTGCTTCTTGACCTCGGTTCCCACTTCACACGAGCTCTCATCACCGCCCTTCTAGCTCCAAATGGACACTTCCCTGGACTACTCCTTGCTACCCTCACTGGCCTGCAAGCCGGCCACACCACGCTCTGCGTCCAAGGCATCTTCGGATCAGGCAAGACATACAGCGCATCACTCCTCCTTGTTGTTCTCTCCTCCATTCTTGACATCAATTGTGTACTCACCGCAGAACCCAACCTCCCCCTCGCAACCGCCATCGAAATTATTGACATTCTTTTACAGGATGCATCCAAAACCATTCGAGACCAATACGCACGTTGTCTAGCAAATCAAGTGAAATCCTCCTCCCCCCTGGACTGCACACCTGAAGACCGCTCACAACTTCTACGTAACGATTCTTCCCTCCGCTGCCTTCTCATAACCCAGGGCTCCCTGTTGCGTGACCTCTGTCGGGAGCACCCCGCATTTCAGACCTTTCTCACCACTTGTAAGGTCGCTATCAATGATGAGGCCCAGCAAGGCGGTCAAGCCGGCTCTACTATCCTCGCAAGTTTCCTAGACCGTCGTTGTCTTCAACTCCTTATTGGCGATAAAGAACAGACTCGTTCCGGCACCGGCGGCGAACCCACCAAGGAAGCCCTCCTCACCAAACTCGCCATGAAATCCATTGGATTCCTTCACAGCCCCTTCCCGTCATTACCCTCTGAATTTGTCGAAAAACTTTCTCGTGCCCTCCGCCCACTCCACCCTTTCTCTAACCTCCTCCCTGATGACCCCGATGTCCATTGCCTTCTTTCCCTGTTGTTATCCAACACATATCCCTCGGCCCTCTGCCCCGCCACCGTCCACCAAGCAGAAGGTGTAACTGCCATTTCCGACATTATGCTCAACCTCATTCTACCTCAATCCCTCCGATGTCCGGCGGACCCTTACTTCACCCAAGTAGCCACTCATTACCCACACCTCCACCGACAAGACGATGGCCTTGTACACTACGGCCACTTCGAAGACACACCTGCTGAAGTACAAGAAACGCGCCTCTATCATGACATGCGTAATACCCCTCATCATTGTTCTGGCTACCGTGCCATTCAATGGCACCCTTCTCTGCTCAACAAGTCCAACAATATGGAACGACCCTCTATTCTCAACGTGCTGCGCGTTGCCGCCGTCATATCATACTTCACCGCCCGAAGTGCTAAATTTCAGAATTCAGCCGGGAAATTTTTCCAACTGCTTGTAAGCTTTTGTGATGTTTTTGGAGCTTCACAAAATCTTGAAACATGCCCAAGGCAAAACAAGTTTTGATTGTAGTGACTTGCTATGTTCATACCTGCTAAATGCTATTGAAATTGCCTTTGGGCGTGGGCTTTTGGGGTTTTTGGGGGAACTTGGGAACTTTGGGTATCGTCATCATCACTCATCATCATCACTCATGATGAGCCAAGGGCCAAGGCGGCCAAGGGTGAGTTTAGTTTTACCACTCCCACCAACCCAACCCAAAAAATTCATGTTTCCACAAAAAAGGAACCATTTCAAAAGAACCATTGATTTTTTGGTGGACAGTGATAGTATGATTTTGATTTGATTTGATTGATTTGATTTGATTGTTTTAGTTATGTTTTCCCCATCGTTGCTTGCTGGTGTCCTGTTTTTTTGTTGTGCCAGATTCTATACAGTCAATATTATATATGGGCCTATAGGCCTAGGAGACTTTGATTTGACAAGACTTTGTTTTACTTATATATCCAATTTGATGTCGTCAAAAAACATCCAGATGTCAAACTTTGAGTCAAACTGAGTTTTTTTTTCAGTGAAACCTTGGGAGGTATAGATGTACATTTTTCCTTAAAGGTTTCTTAAATGTATTTTTGAGGGGCACAATGCAACTGATGGAAGTATACCTTCCATAAGGAGCTAGCAAAGCTCGAATCACGCATCCGACGCATCCCCTGCGGACCGCGGACTTTTGCAGTTTTCCTTCCATCTTTTTTATGGCTTGAAAAAAAACAAGTGTTGGCCATTGTTGTTGGTGATATTTTTGTTCAATGGGCCTTGTTGAGGTTTGAATCAAACAAAGAAACATGTGCAAGTAGTGAAACAGTGCAAATGGACAATGACAAGATCCTTGTTACAGTAACAAATTGCAAATCAAATGAGACTGCCATGCGGAGAAGCGGTTAAGCGGTTCATGTTGCACTTCTTCAAAAGATGTCACCATCATCAACATCATTGGCAATGGTGAGAAGTGAGAACACACGTTTTTCGGAAAGAAACCGTTTCAAATTTACTTCCAATCTTGAAGATAGGAATGTACCACCGTGCAGTGCTGCCGCATGTCGATGGCCCACGGCAACTTGGGTGAGTGCTTCACTTTGCTACTTTGCGCAGCAGAACCTGTGCTGCGATGGGGCAATTGCGATCAGGCACGGTCAGGTTGTATTTGCAGTTGATCAGTTTGCAACACTGCAATGACAGGTTTCTCAGTTATCAGTGTCAGAGTCTCACAGTCTCAGACTCTCAGATTTTCCTCTCAGACTGGATTTTTGATAGTGTTTGTGAGTGACTGTGACAGTCTCAGTCTCAGTGTTAGCAGCCAACTGTGCAGATACAGTGCTTCGAACGCGGCATGGCAATATTGGAGTCCACAATGAAGGCTGGGCTACTGAGCTGGGCTTGTTGTTTGTAATGTCGTTCTCAATTCTCAAGCTGTCCATTTTCCACTTGGAATTGAAACCAAACTGAGCCGCAGGTTCACCAAGAACAGCAAGCAGCGTTTATTCCTGGCGGTCGGCTTGGTCGTGGCGCTCCTTGCTTCACGATGCAGCAGCTGACTCGCTTCATGCTATTGAAACTTGGTGACTGGTGACTCGTGAGTCTCGAGCAGTGAAAGTAATTACTAGTAGTACGGTTGAATTTTTCACAGGAGTGGCTAGGGTTGGGCAACACCATTTTGTAGGCACCAGTCATTAGCCATCAGCCTTGCGTTCTTAACTGTAGGAAGGGTCTTCATAATCCTCATGCCATCAAATTTATTGAGGAACTATGAACTATGTTTTGCAGGAAGTTGTAATGTACAATGAGATGGTCCGCAAAATGAGTGCTGACCTGTTGTTTTTGATGAGTGTCATACACGTTTTTGTATATGCACATAGGGCTATCTGAAACAACACTGCAAAAACAGTGTATTCTGTATCTCAACGAGATCAAACAACGAGTTGTACTTCCCTTGCAGAGAAAACAACTTTCAACCATCAGTCATCAGTGGCTGCCACCAATATACTTCAATGCTTCAACCTTCTGACGCATTTTGAGTATTGATTTTACAAGTTTGATTGTGCATTTAGGAGAGATGATGAGAGAGAGTTGAGTTGAGTTGAAAAACTAGGCATGGTTGCTTATTCACATGTGACTGTCACGCTGACTGTGTCATGGTTGAATGCCATTGCGAGGGGAATGCATTTGCGCAACGGTGGGCAATTTCAAGCTGCTTTGCGTGCTGCTCGCCGGCTTGTTCCTTGTCGTTTTGAAAACAAGTAGGAACTTCAATCATCTCTGGGTTGAGCGGAGTTAAGAGCTCTTTGTGACTAAACTGAAGAAATCTAAACATGTTGAATCTTGAATGTACATTTACACAAACACATTGGCTGCTGTCTGCAGTCATCTTTGAAGAGATAAAGGCAGATAGCCACATGGGTTGAAAGTTGAAACTGAGTGTTTTTCCAACTTGCTCTGACCCTGACCTCCCAGACTCCCAGACGTGACTAGACTAGACCTTTGTTTCACCAATCACAGGTTCCTCAGGCCTAGGATTCCTACATGATGCTTGTCAAGCCAAGCCTAGTTCAACCGTTCAACCATGCGACTTTTTTACGTGATTATAAGGTAGGGCTGCACGAAGACGATGGCGGCGATGGTGAAGATTCTGAGGATGCTCCTTCCAAGGGATCGACTATCTCGCGTGCCCGTTACAAGCTGGATATGATGCTGATGATAGCCCGTAGACGCTTCTGGCAGCTGAACAACTACAAGGATCATTGGATAAGTCTGGGATGCTTGTCAGATCTATAAGCATCGACTCTGCTGACTTGGTTGTCTGACTCCGACAAGATATGATGTCATTGTTGCAGCGTTGTTGGCCGATGTTGATTGTTGATGGTGCAAGAAATGATCGATGTTTCAGCCAAGCAGACAAGGAAAATTTCCAGTCTCCTTGTTGTTTACAATTTGTCATTTTCCAATGCAAGCTCATTGTAGGCTCTGACATTGAAAGTTGCAACCTGAGCACTGAGCATTCGGTTTCTTCTGAGGATACGATAGTTCTGAGAAGGGAAAGGATTACTTGCTCACGCAAGAGTTCACCGCGAGGAACCTTGTCTTCACTGGCTGTGACTCTAGGTTTTTTCAGATTTTGCCAAATGGACTCAATCTTCATCAATCTTAGAGCTAGATCAATGAAAGTCATGCTCAAAGCGTGTTACTTTTTGATTGCAAGAATGATCGGATTGACACTGAACACTGGACACAGACACACCCTTCACCCTGCTGGCTTTCTCCACGAAGGACATCAGAAACTGAGAGGCGCTTCGTGTATGATTTGCAGAAGATGAGTCATGTCGCAGCAGCTTTAGCCATAGATGAGTCGGAAGACGAACGTGTGGCTGAAGCGGAAGAACTGCCATCCCTAATGTTGGCAGCAGAAGCGATGGACGCCCCTCCGAGTATGACTTTGGAGGCAAGAACCCTGCCATTGGCGTCGCTAGGACGAGGAGCTTCGCTTTTCCTGACGCATGTTGATTCACTTTCCTTGCATATACAAGTACAAGATCTACAAGATTTCAAGCTCGGCTAGGCTGCGGTTCGACTCGACGATAATAAACATGTCAGCCCTCTTGACTAACTTAAGACTCCATGACTCCATGGGCCTCCCAATCCCCAAACTTCAAACCTACATTTTTGGAGGTTTTTATGGTAAATAACCTGGTTTCTAGGTGGCCAAAACCTTTATTGTTCATGTTTTGGGGCCTGGGGGTCATGGCTGTTAAATCCGGAAGTGATCCATTCCCAGATTCCCAGCGACGCACGCAGCGAAGCTGAAAAAACATAAAGCCTCGTCTTTTTGTAATTGGCAAAAGCAGCAAAAAGTCTGCATGCTGTCTAATTTCCATTCGATTGTATCGTGTTATTATTGTCATTGTTATGCATTATTTGAAAAATATCAGGATCCGGGCCGGGCCGCTCGGGAGAATGAATCCAAAGAAGTGGCACAGCAAATAGTGACAGTGACAGTGAAATCAAATTGAAAATTAAAAAGTCACTTGAGTCACTTGAACTCACGTTTTCAAGTCATCATTGCCATATTATTTCGTGAGCAACGAGATCATCTGTTGCTGCATATTTAAAAAATATTCGGAATTCAGTTTGATGATGATGCCACGCCAGTGAACTTTGAACCCAATAATTTCCGATTCCGATATTTTACGATTAATATATTTAAAGAACCACTGACTTAGCCACTAACCACTACCGACTACGGACATGTCAGCTTTTTGTGACAGACTTTCTTCAAGTTTCACTTCGGTGTTGGCTTCGCAGACTGTCAGACTGTGACAACAGATTAAATTTTTAATCAAAGCCGAGGAATTTCCCAAGGAATGAAGGAAAGAATGCGAAGGAGGGTTGCCGCATGCCAATACGTGGTTTGGATACGCTGGCTGGATTCATTGGATTGCGCATTTTTGGCTGGTTGCATTGTATGCTTGATGGTTGTTCTTATATGAAAATCAATGAACTTGTAATGTAACATGGCATGATTCACGACTAGTGACTAATTTGAAATTCATGATCTGTATTTCTTACAACTTAACTCGTACCTTTTGCTATTGGATTCACAGAGCACGCAGGGACCCAGAGCATTCGATTGCGAGTATCGTTTAAGTTTGTTTTACCGAGCTGAAGCTTAGCGCTAAATGAGAATGAATTTGAGCCAATTCCAGATTGGCAACCGGACCCTACCCACTCAGGTTTTTTTCGTTCTAGCTCCTGAAACCTCAACCCAGCTAAGGGAGTCAAGTCAAGTAGTCTATAGAACGTGAATTGCATGATGGACCCTATTACCTCAGCAGCCGGCAGGAGCGACTCGGTTCGCCAACAAGCTTGATGCGGTTGTGCATGTGCAACTTCTTGAAGTGCCAGCGCTGGACACTTGCGACCCCTATGCCTGCTTGCGTCAGTACAATGAGAGGGTCATCAGCAACGTGAGTGATCAAGGACAGATGCTTTTGCGGTAGATTTGATTACGCTGATTACACTCACTCACTCATTGACTGATTCCATGAGTGCATGAATGCAGGTTAGGTTGATATAGGTTGATAAGAATGGAGTGGAAATCGGCAATGCATTGTTATGTATGCATGATGCCATGCAGACTTGAATCAATCATGATGGCCAGCGTTGAAATCAGAAGTAAAGCTTCAATGACACCCTGCTGTGCAGCGTAATGCAACAGAGAGCCACGTTTTTTTTGGTCCAAAACCTGTAAGGCGCCTTTTGCTGTCGAAAGCTAGTCCACCAATTTTTCCACCTCCTAGTTGGACCTTAGTTGGATGGCTTGGAAGCGATGTTGGGAGAAGCAGGAAGAGTGGAAACCGAGTCCACCAAGTTTTCCACCTCCTAGTTGGATGACTCGGAAGGGATGTTGGGAGGAGCAGGAAGAGAATTTGAAACCTAGGCCACCAAGTTTTCCACCTCCTAGTTGGATGACCCGGAAGCGATGTTGGGAGGAGCAGGAAGAGAATTTGAAACCTAGGCCACCAAGTTTTCCACCTCCTAGTTGGGAGGAGCATGACAAGGAGGAGGAGTTTGAATATGTGTTTGAAGAGGAGTGGTGGCCAGAGAAACCACCGCCAGCGGTGGCGGTACCTCCGCCTCCGCCTCCAATTCCGCTGCAGTTGCCATTGCCACTGCCGCCGCCGCCACCACCTGTGTTGAAGCAGGATGAAGTTGATGGTGTTGATGTCTTGGTAGAGGCCATCGATGGCAGTGACGATGAGTGGCATAGCGATGGCAGAGTCAACATAGCCAAGTATGGCAGCAGCAACATCCAAACCTTCCAGTCCCCCCGCCCCCAAAACCTGTGACAGTCGTTCCTGATTGGTCAGATCTTTGCAAGGCGGCAGCTGAGCCAGAGACGCAGTCTGAGTTCGTGGTGGTGGTCCAGACGCCTGACATTTGCTGTCAGGCAGATGCAGTGTCTGCGTCTGAGTCAGTGGCTGTCCAAACTCAGACTGACGTTGGCTGTGACCAGACTCAGACTGACGTTGGCTGTGAAAAACCTGCTGGTGGACCCATTGGTGGAAGTGGAACCGCATGGCCGTTTGCCAAGACGTTTGGAGCGGTTGATACTACTTCCGCCGCCTCGCCAAACGGCCATGCGGATCCACATCTATCTTCTGTTCCCAAAGCAGAAGTGGCGACTCAGACTGACGATGTGAAGGAGGAGAAGTGGCACTTTCTAGACCTCAAGGTAGAGAAGGAGAAGTTCAAGGTCCAGCCTGATACTGATGACCTTAACCCTGGAGATGCATGTGATGCGATTTCCCAGGTTGCCTGTGACTGTGAACAGCCTGCTGGTGGAGTTGAAAGGGTGAAGGTTGGATTTGGGCAGGGCTCCACTTGGAAGTCTTCAATGCGCCCCCGCCCTTTGCCGCCTTACAACAAGCCAAGGAAAAGGATTGCAAAGCATGTGCCGCCACCAGTACGTCGTGAAGTCACAAAAGAGACAGCGACGCCAAAACCAAGTTTGTCTAAAGAACTTTCTCTAGCAGTTGCTCAACCCAAGAGCTTGGCTATTAAAAGGGACTCTGGTTGGGCCTCAAAGAGGCACTCCTGGATGCCTTGAGCAGCATCAACCATGTCCAAGCCCAAGCCTGTTAGAACTTAAATGTTGTCAAAAAAGTATTCATCATTAAGGAGTAGAAAATGTGAAATGCGAGAAAACCCTAATTATATATACCGTATACATCCGTATACAGCAAAAGTAATATGTATTTATGACACAAGGGGATAATCATATGAATACCCACTGTTCTTTGTCAATGGGAATTGGATTTTGTTTGATTGCTCTGCTCAGCGCTCAAGAAGTAAGCCACTGACTCAGTGCTCAGTAGTTTTTTTTTTCGCTCCATTTGCAAATTGGGGCATCGTGGCACAGGAGTTGGAATGTGAAAAAACAATGTCGCTGTTCATGGACGCCACGGTCACCAACCAGTAGGGTTCCCATGTGTTTTTCACCTTGTCGTTGCCTTGATCCCAATGACTGTTGTTTTGTTCAAACGTTCCCGGTTTATAATTCTGACCATACTGGTACGATAATAGAATATAGACTATGCAGAATTGTCCTGATCTCGCAACTAAATAATAATCAGATCAAGTCAGAATCAAGTCACATTCATGGTAGGGTAGATGTCCCAATACTTGTGGATTGAACCATCCCCTTCATTATATATTTAAGGCGATTCATTCAAACAAGAGAACCCTAGTCTTTTCAGTTCTGCAGTTGTGGATGCCAGCAATCCTTTGGGGCGAACAATTGTAGTTCCCATCTCTGATTCATTATCTTCATTTTCTGATTGCTGAGTCTGCTGTTTGATTCAGGAGTTGAATTTGAAATCGCACAAGCTCCTGAAGTAGACCTTCATGCGCTTGCTGATGACACAGCAGCTGACCTGCGCAGTCGAGTTGCTGCACCTCTGGAACGCGACCATGAATTGGACCTAGTGCCTGGCCCGACATGAGCCCTTGGGCCGACTCTCAACTCTCAACCTTACAATCTTTTCTGCCCACTGTGACTGAATTGTAGCTGAGCCTTTCCATGTTTGGAAAACAGTTTGGAATGATACCAGAATCACAAGCACCAATTCCTTCCAATTCCAACTGTTCAAAACGTTTTATGTTTATGAGCTCTTGTTTCGGTGGCAACACGAGGCACAACCCCTGCAACAAGACTCTCCACAGCAGATTATTGTTTTGGATGACACCGACTCTGACGAAGGGGCCGGTCAGCAAGTTCAACAAGGTGACGCTGGCGCTGAGGGTGGGCCCAGTGAGCAGTTGATTGCTGCAAACGAGCAGCAACGACAGCGCAGGATGTATCCCAACTCTTTCCAGACCAGTGATATGAAGCACGTGGTGGACAATATATTGGGTGAGTGTCTTGGTGTGATGCGCACGTGCCTTGGACTTTGGATTGCCGCAAAACCAATTGCCAATCAAACCGTCAGAACTTCAGAACCCTGAATACAAGTTGATTGTTGGTCGATAGTTGTTTCCAATGTTCTCGCCTTGCCTTACATTAACCATTTGCAATCGAGGCACCATGCAATGCCATGTAACCATGTACATGTACAGGCAAGGTTTGCCAAATGCACTTGCCGACGCCGACTGTTCCAACTTTTTGACCAATCCAAGGTGGGAGGAAACGCACACCGGCCTGAAGGGCTTGGAAAAGCTGCTTCGGCGCCATACCTACCGAGAGCGATTCGTGGCCTCATGTGTGGGGACACAGCATCAGGACGCCAGTTTATTCAAATGCTGGAACCTATCGATTCGATCCCTCCGATGGGAGGCCTTGGCCGATTTTACAGCTGCGCTGCTGAAATTGCAGATGGCCCTCCAGAAACATTGGAACAAAAGTCAGTTCCTCAATGGTGGTGAGAGCCTTAGGGAATGGCACGATTCGTCCTGCGAAGACTATGGACCTTCCATAGACACCATCGACGGGGCCATCAGGACTGGCACGGAGTTGGGTTGGGAGAGTTTTTCTTGCATTTTGGCATGTGTATGGGCTTGCCAGTTTGCGATTGCAGTTATCATTTTGCATTGTTATCGGTACCATAATAACTTTAACACCAAAACTGCCGAAACGTACCACGGGGTACCAGGTTCATCCATTCCATCATTCCATATTCGAAAGTCTTTCTATATAATGATGTCATCAGTTTTTGCTGTGGTTATGTTCATAAAGGACGCTCAGTATACTCGCATGACCCTTTCGTTTTCGATAGGGTCGGCCAGTCGATGGTTCAACAGTTCAACGGTTGGTTCATGTTGGTTCCAAGAACGTTGAACAACCTGTCACTTTCAATGTTCAACCAATTTCACAATTTCACACAGCTTGGAGGGCGCCGGGCATGATAGAGATGATGAACCTAATGCCAGGCAGTTGATACGACTGTAATGGTGATGATGATGATGATGATGACGACCATGATGAGATTGGATTTCGATTCAATGATTCGGTGCTTTTGCTACAGGGGTTTGGTTCGCTGAGTCTTTGATGCAAGGAGTCCGAAGTTCTGGCAGTCAGTCCATTTACTTTCCGCAATCGCATACGAGGCAGAGTTCGTTGGCCGATGGGCTGAAGGGTGCGGTTGTTGCGACTTTGACCCTGAGCGGAGGAAAGCAACTACAAGCGCGCGCTGGCGATGCCCTTGGAAGGGCTGCAGAGCCCCTGAGCTAGCTGCCAATGACTGGAAACAACGTCTAATTCAAATCGTCAGTCGAAGTTCCAGATCGCTGAGCCATTTGGTCGTGTCTGCCGCCGACCAACCTCAGTGGGTACTATCTGACGCTGCCGCAGCTCGATCGAAGATGTGGGGCCTCCTGGAAACAAAGCTCCATTACTGGCAGGAGCTGCCATGGCGCTTGTGTCTCTTGGCTCAGCTCAGCTTAAGAATTCGTGCGCGAGCGGCTCACTCCAGGAGATTCAATATATAGGCCGAGGGTAAGATTCAATAATTCAATAAAGAATAATTTTTGGGGCATTTGTGATTTTTAGGCAGGTCATCAATGGATGGGTTCCCATTTCGCATGCCCCCAAAACGAGATTTGAGGTAGTAACTTTCCTCAACTACTAGCATATCCCATTATCCCATCATCTTGAAAAAAAGAAAAGGGTTTTCAAAAGTGCTCCCTTTTCAAAAGTGTTGGCCAAAGTCTGAGTCTAAGAGTTTAAACTCACCAGCCCGAATAAGAAAACACTAACACCATTTGCTTCTGAAAAATGATGGTTGGAAATCAAGCCGTTCAGGTCAGGTTCAGAGTTCAGACTCTATGTTAATCTTCTGGTGTCGAGTCGGCACGGGATTACTGTAACAACCCAAGTCACCCAAGTTCAAGTCAAGTTATTTTGAAAGTTTATAGCTTTCTGCAGTGGTCACCTGGCATTGGGTACTGATTGTGTTTGTTCGAAACCAGAGCAGGCTCAGCAAACGACTAGACTTTAGACTCTAGACCAGACCAGACATCTTTCTGTGCAGTGGTACGTCAACCGTCAAGTGTCAAGTGTTTTAGTGCCATAGTGCCACATAGTCCATAGTCCATAGTGCCTTGCTTCAAAAAGCTGGTCATCGTCATCGTCCCATGAAAAAAACATAAGATTCAAATTCCGCTTTTCGCCGCCTTGGCCGCCTTGGCCCTAGCCTTGTTTTTGTGGTCAAGTTAAGCTAAGTGGCAAGTGACAAGTGACATAAACATGGCGGATTCATTGTGCTGCGATTCCAAACGAATATGGAAACGTGAGCGGGTCGTGAATGCTCATCGTGCATCTGACTTGTATATGGAGTTCCAGTCTTTGAAGCGTACCCTGGACGTCGGAAAAGTGGACATCGACCTTGACTTTGTCCCAGACACCCCAAAGGCATCATCTTATACAAACAAGCGGGATTGGGAGAGGGCAATGTTCACATGGAAAAATGCTATGAGGTTAGTTGTTCGGTGTGCTACTCAGATCGGGATTCAGGCTCAGCCAGGGCAGGAGCAGCAGCCTGATCGAAGCGTGAACAGCAGTGAGCCAGTTCATTCATTCGACGACACGACGAAGTGTGTGATGAGACGAGACGAGATGCCAAGTTCGTGAATCGTGGTTGACAGTTGACAGTTTACATTGACACTATATTGAGATGAATTGATTTCATGCATCACCACCCGATCACCGATCAGGATCTTGGTGCTTGCTATCGCTTGGTTGTTTTTGTTACATATCCGTAGGAATGTTATTGTTTGCGGGTTCTTCACGACCAGTTGGTGACAGTTGGTCTGGTCTGGTTACCCGATTTCAGTTACATTTGGACTTGTGTTATTGCACGTGTTGATAACTTGCAATTAGTTGTGCATAGAGTTGGAATTGTACAGTGCAGGGGTGTGGCTGTGGATGTGGGTTATCCATTTCCAATTTCATCCTGCCTTCTGCCTCCAGCAGTGAGCAGTGAGCAGCATCCAGCGAACCAGCATACGATAATACTGATGCAGCGACAAGCTTTCAAAAAAGTCACGAAGTTTGTTGGTTGGGCAGAATCGCAACTTGGGTCCTAGGGGCCGTGGCCGTTTTCACAATGATTTGGTATCACAAAGTCACAAAGTCGACAATTACTAGGTGGTGGTTTTGAATATTTTTTATTTTCACCCCTATTGAGGGAAGATTTCCATTTTGACTAATATTTTTCACATGGGTTGAAACCACCAACCAGATTATTTAGCTAATATTCAGATAGAGATATTTATAATTTATAATCATGATTTGATTTGATATGAGTCAAATTGACATTGTCATTTGCGAATTTGAGGTGCTCTTGCTCACACGAATCCCTTTGTGGCAAGCAACGCGGCGAGGGACACATTGTCACTTTGGGACATCCATTCTGCGTCAGGTGGATCAGCCACCTTGCACAATCAGACTCGGAGGTTCCTTAATCCACAGTGGACAGGACTTTGCAACGATGCAGTGCCTCTACGAAAGTTCGTGCAGCGGATGGCTGAAGGCGAGACTGTGTTGGGAATGCTGAAGAAGGATACCGAATCTTTGCGTCCCTTCCTGCATTGGTTGTCAGCCTTGCGCCTAGTGCCTTGACATTTGACATGAGCTGTCTCTGCAGTTTTTGTTTGGCATTTGCTACGGCTGTAACACAAAGGAAGGAAAAATACTTGTAGTATTGAATTGTGGTGCAGAATGGAAGCCCTCCTTTCTGTACAAACGTTTTTTTTGGACCGACCAAATTTACCAAACTCTACAATAAAGATAGACTTGTGTCATGTGTCCATGCCAGGCATTTTGTACCAGGGTCACTTTGACACCGATTATATGAACTTAAGCTATTTATGTTGCTGTTTGTTTGTCTCACCCATCGACCTCCTCCCTACTACTACAAAGTGGGAATCAATGAGGTGCGCTGCGTCTCCCGGAGTGTCGAAGGATTACACTCGTTGCTTGCAAGAGTCCTGAAGAGGGCTCCCGCAGCCAAGGTGCCCTACATCAGCTTCGAAATGCGATCAGCTCAATTGGCACAACTGGGGTATCAGCCCGCAGTTTCCTTTTTGCAGCTTATTCATAGGCACACAAAAACACACACACACACACTGCAAACTGATTTCAAACTTGAACTTGAACTTGAGCCTCCGCCTCCCCCTCCCCTTCAAGTGAACCAATTGTTTTTTTTTATAATTGTAACTCAATTGTAACTACGGCGGTTATGGCCCCAGCACTGGACCGACAGGCCGGACAAGACATTACAAATCACATTGCTACAAATCAATGTAGAACTGTACCGGTACCGTTCACTGTCACTGGCTGTGTAGTGTAGACTCTAAGTTTGAGACTCTAGACTCTAGACTCTAGACTGTGATTTTTGATTCAAGATGTAAAATGCAAACCAAGCTGCAAACCGCAAGCGGGATTTAGCGGCGTCAACTCGTCAACATTGTTTTTGTATTTGTTTGGCTGCCGAGTCGGCCCCTTGCCCGC
>OMLO01003013.1_pt1 | contig 13824 bp, 6 predicted proteins | sample 1674811 | NCBI WGS metagenome assembly OMLO01 (sample SAMN06265003, study PRJEB25207) | coral metagenome | isolation source: Coral host | place: Mexico:La Bocana,Puerto Morelos, Mexico | collected 2008-11-13
AAATAATATCTCGACAATCATTGGTTGCACGATAAGTTTCATAAACAATGCAATCATCGTGCAAAACCGAAACTCTCGATCAGGAGTGACTTTGAATAAGCTGTTTCCTCAATACATGTATATTCATATGTAAGATTATGCACTGTTATATCTACTTACAGTCTTCTCAATGCCTGAAGATTCTTGAACAATCCCCTTGGGAGGGCCTTCAGTCTGTTATGATGGAGATATCTGACCAAAAGCATAATATAATTTCATGACAAAAGTATAAAAAAAATGCGTTACACACAAAAAAAGAGAACTGTTTAGTCACAAGAGCCATATTCTAAAACTTAGACTTACAGTCTCTCAAGAGCAGTTAGATCACTGAAAGTGTGTACTGGAATGTCTTCTATTTCATTTAAATGCAAGTATCTGCAAGAAGAAATGAATGAAGTTCATATATGAATGAAGCTAACCTCATTTTACTTTACCCGTTAGTATGGCATGTTGGCTTAATTTTTGATGAAATAGGTAACCAGCACCAAAACCCTCTTATAATACCCGCACCATCACTTTTGACAGAGCTGTACTTAAGCTTGTCACATTATAAAGAAACACTGTGCAACACCCAGCTATGTCCCAGTGTGAACATACAAAAAGCTGCACATTTTAGACCACTTTCCAGCTAAAGCGAGTAGGAATTGGTAAACACGTTGTTCTCTATACTTACAACTGTTCAAGAAAGTTGAGGCCACTAAACGCGTTCTCGTGTATCCTTCTTAGCTTATTATTGAACAAATATCTAGAAAGGAAAAGTACAGCATGGTTGTGTTTATGCACGTGCTTATGTATGACAAGTAGATGTTATTTGCCGGCTGGGAGATCCGTATAGTGAAAAACTGTGACCGAGGTCTTGAAAATGCTGCCCGAGGCCGCAGGTCCAGGGCTGCATTTTCAAGTCCGAGGTCACAGTTTTATACTATACAGAACGACCCTAAGCCGGTAAATAACTTATCAGTATTTTTTTCCAAGCTCTCAAACGAAAAAAAAAACTCATGGAAAAAAACTCTCGCGAGCGTTACTGTGACCGTGGTCAGAGGAAATCCGGACCGCGCTAAGAGCCAATCAGATTGTAGGATTCGTTACCGTGCCCGCTTGGAAAAAAATAAACTAAATTATTTCCTAACAGACCAAATCTGTTAAACTACTCACAGATATTTGAGCGACGACAATCCACTGAAGGCCTCAGCTTCGATTGTGACGATATTATTTCCGCTAAGAAGTCTGTGAAAAAGAATGAACTTTGCGCTGAGAAACATTGAAAATTAGGTGCAGGTTCGATAAACGTCTCCAAGAAGAAAGAAAAGAGATCTTCGAGTGGACAAAAAAACTCACAGAGTAGTAAGGTGACGGAGCTCGCCTAAGTCTCCTTCCGCAATTATTGAAATGTTGTTGAACCGCAAATCCCTGCGAGGAAAAACAACAGAAATAAAAACATGATGTTGAACGGGGCAGGAGTTATAATTATCGGTATTGATAAAATGGATGTATCAAGAAAGAGATGATGACACGTACAACAAGCCGCTCGTACATAACAAACGAGTCGCACGTTCATGGCAAACAAGAGGCACGCGCAAGAAAGGTAAACAAGTACATTCTTTCTTGGTGACTCAAAACGTGGTTCAAGGTGAATCTGAGTTGTTTAAATAACTGTAAAACATGTTTCGCTCCTTTATCCAGTGAAATTTATTTTGGGTCGAAAATCCACCATGCATGTCGGAGACGTTTTCAACCTTTTCCCCAATTTATACAGAAATTGTCAGGTGACTGAATGCTTGCCCGCGATTGCCAACTTGGGCGTGCTGCGCTTTCTGGTTTAATTTGGCCTTTGTTTAAACTCTCGTGCTTGCGCAAACTATCACAAGATGATGTGAAAAGCTCTTTCTAATAAAAACCTCTTTAGCCGAGGGAGAAGGTGAGATTACAAGGTCCTAACTAACGGAAACACCGCACAAGCTGTAGTGGTGAAGCTTCGTGACTTTTTATCAGTTTTATCAGTAACATTTTGGTGGGTAAATTCATCAAGTTCATCACGTGAACCATGTTTTCAAAGCCGATATTTCATCGCTGGCAGGTTAGTACTGAATATCTATCCTAGCCTGAATATCTGAATGAATCGGCTCTCAAACGAAAAAACATCTCTGAGAAACTGCAATGAACGTGCTTTCCGGATCGTAAGATCCAGTAAGTTGGCAGATCTTTATCATCTTTTTCCTGTTTCTGGAGCTTCCTAAACTGTTGTAAACGTGTTTAAGAAAACTCACTGCTGTAGACGAAATCAAAATGATTCCATATTGTTCCGTTTCAGCCACCGATCAGTTAGGCCCACACGCGCCCACACGAGCCCACAAGGGTCCTAAGCTGAGGACCGATAAGCCAGCAGACAATAAAGCTCTATGCCGCCCAAAGAAATATGATCAGAAATTATTATAAAGATGAGATGATGTTAACAGAAATAAACTTGAACTTCTGTGGCTCTTTGCAGGGCGTAACAGAAAATTTATAATAACGACTTTTGAACTCTGCTTTTGGCAAAATAATTGTTACGTTTTAGTGCGATAAAAGTGCAGTTAACTAAAGAAGTATCGCTTTTGCTTCTAAAGGCATATCTATAGCTATAGTTTGCTTTTAGATGGCAGATTTGCAACTAGCCTTGAGACGTTTTCTGTGTTAGTTTGTACAAAAGGAAGGACGAAGGTCAATCCTTCTTTATAGCCCAGTGCTAAGCCGACAGCGGCCACTTTTAATCTTCTTATTTTCAATAGTGACAAGCAATTTAAGTCGTTTAATCCCCTGAACTCTAAGCCAAGTTCTTAGCGCCTTGTCATTCCGCCTCTCGCGCTTATAAATTACTAATTTTACAATTCCAGACGGTAGGTTTCCAGATTTACTGATAAACCTGATCATCTTAGGATAGTGACTGAAAACCATATTCGCTCAAGCGTACGTTCAAACTGTTCTTAAGATAAGCTTTCATTTGACCTTGGAGCATTCTGCTGGGTTAAGCCACAACGATGATAAACATGAGTAAAATGAGACATGAAAGAAATTATACCTCGCCCAAACTGCCTTCATACCAGCTATAAGGAGATTTTACAGATTAGCCTTCTTTCTTCGCCATCCGATTTAACCTTCAACATAATACTCTCTTTCTTTGCTTTTTCGGAGTAATCTGTTGCTACAAGGTAGATTCCTTCGCAATCTCTTTACTCACAATTCGATTCGGTCTAACAATGAAGCCTATCGAGGAGCACACTTGCACAAAGACTATGACATCTTAGAACAAAGCTGTTTCGGATCGTTAATTCCACAAGCAGTGACTCGATATCTGAACTCGGAAACTGAAATGATAAGTTCGGGATGATGAAATTTTTTTGACACAGGTAAAGCAATCAGTCCCCCTTTCACCTTGTGATATTACATGTAAGAGAAAAGTTCCATAGAGATTTATAACTGAAATGTTACCCTAATTTCAAAACTGAATTTAAGCGGCTACCTGCAGAATGATATTAATTGCAGACATTTTTACGGCTTAATACAACCATTACAAAAAGGCGAATTGAGATATTAAGGTGATAATTAGAAGGAATTTTTATATCAAGAACAGGAAGAAAGATAAGTAAAGGACAAAAGGCAGGATATGAACAAAACTACATACACTCCTAACTAAACAGGCACTCTTCTGGAAGCCTCAAGGCAATTGAAACCGTGGTAGGCCGACAAACAACTGGAAAAGATCAGCAGAACAAGAACGGCAGCCAATAGGCTTGTGATGGACGCAAATTGGACGACAAGCTCAGAACAGAGTGCACTGGAAGAAAACTGTGAATGTGGCTATGCTCCACTTAGGAGCCAAGGGATAATATCTACACATATACTCCAAAATGTTTCAGTGTCGCTGGGCATCGCTGGCATCCGAAACGCCTCTAAAACCGCGGTAACCTAAATAATCATCGTTATATAATATTCGATCTGATATTAAACCTCAACACCAGGCCGTAATGTGACAAGACTAGTTAATTTGACCACTGTCGACCTCTTTACTCACTGCTCAGGTCACCAAAGTGTATCAACAGATGCGTGCTTAATGTATAGACTAGGCCCAAATTAAAGGAAATCTCAATTTAAAAATCTTATAAATAAGGAGCATTTTTCTTATCTCCATGCAAGCTTACTGTCATATTTAAGGGAACAAAAGAAGTCAGCCGGAAATAGCATTTGGTCAAGTTGATTTTCCTTCTATATTTGGAAGAGATAAAGGCTATTGTTATAGTATATACATGCAAAAAGTGATCCGAATGTAACTGAAGAACTGGCTGAAAGTCGTCTTTATTTGACCACAGGAGTCTAAGTTTCTAAAAAACGCCATGAATAGAAGCTTGTTTCGTTCAAGAGGTATTCCGGGGGAGGGAACTGAGCGATATATCCTTTTAGACCTGGCTTGTTAAACTTGTTTCGTTCAAGAGGTATTCCGGGGGAGGGAACTGAGGGTATATCCTTTTAGGCCCGGGTTGTTCACTCGTCAAGTGAGTGGAAGTGGTTTGGAAAGATTTTCAACTCAACGTGGCTTAAGATCCTACTGACTGTTTTCGCGAGCTACGCTTGATGTATTTTTTTAGATCGGAAGGGCGCATGTCACGGAACATTACATTGTAAACAACTAAGATTTCTTTCTAAATGGGAAAAAAACTTTCTTTAACTGTAATTATGAAAAGATATGTCCGTTTTCTTGTGATGTTTCCAACAATTTTTCCGGAAGTGTCAAGAGGTGCAAACATCTGTCTACACTTTTCTCAAGGTCACAAAATACTTTCACCCAGCATTTCATTCAACACCGCGAGCGATATACTGATTAAACGCAATACTGTAAAATTAGCGTTTGCTTTAATCGAAAACCATTTTAATTATACCAAGAGATGTAACTGGTTAATTTGTCTGTAGTTGAGCGTGAAGAGACAGTTCATTAAGTCCTTGATAAATACTACATGTACAGCTATTAGACGTGACCGAACGACTTGAGTGGATAAACATGGCGTCAGTGGTATTGAAATGCCAATCCCCAAATGTCAGAAAGGTTGTCTGGGGAAAACAACGTCGGACATTTGTTTGTATGCTTACTAAGATCGTCGTGCGCAGGAAAATTGAATAAAAAAACTGCATTAGAGCGTATCGTTGCAGATAGCTCCTTCTTGTTACGGACAGTCCCGGCTTTGTACCGGAAGGATAGAAATTTACTCAAACGCTTACTGTATATACGGGCACGCGGGTCTGTTTAGCTTTCGATGGCGGTATAAACGAAAATTTACCATCGAATTTGACGCCCAGGATGTTTATTTGCAACGAAATAAGCTTTAAAATCTGGCAATGTTCTAAGCGAAGAAATAATTGGGCAGCAATGCTATCGATTATTTTATTTGGAAGAAAACCAACTGGTCTTGAAATTGACTGTTTCGCGATATGGGAGATCAACTGAGTGTTTAAATCCCACCAAAGCCTTCTATAAAAATAATGAATATGCCATAGGGCTACATAGTTGACGCATTGTTATACCCCTAAGAGAAACATTTTACACGCGTTTAAAAAGAAAACCACTCACTGAGTTACTTACAAGATAACTGTCGATGAAGGGACACTTGGTATTCTTGACAAAGGTTGGTGATTACAGCGTACTGTCGGCCCGTCTTGTGTCCGAAAGCAGAGGCAATTCTCCGGGCAAGTTAAGCCGCTTCTGGCTAAACACAGAAGAAGGACGAACAGGAATAAAACGCGGCATTCTGAAGGAGTTAAAGCAGAAAAATGGACTGACGCCGTCGACATTTTGGCACATGCAACGGTACATGAAAAATTTGGCACCCAAAGTTTGATAGCCGCGTTTCAGTAAAGCATGCTGTTACTCCGCGGGTCGGATTACGTTTCACGTTTCATTTGCATTTTTCCCGGCCGTGCCGCTCAAATGACAAACCCTTCAGTTGTTTTCGATGATGACGCGAGGATTTCCTATGATGCACTGATGTCAATTTCCGTCGTGGTCTGCGCGCCTTACGTCACCGCACTCTATCATGATTACTTACAATGTGTGACAACGACTTTTGCTACAAGCTAGTCTTGGGTTGACGAAAAGTATCTCTATGATCCTAAGGAAAGCATTCAGAAGCAATGTGTTTGGTTTACCAAATGTGAGAGATTTCCCTATATTTTTGTGGGAAATGAAGTGATCTCAAACACACACCAATGCAGGCAAGGACGAGAATTCGACTCATACAAGACGGAGCTGAGTGGAATCAAACCTGCTTTTACTTTTATTCAAATAATTTAACAATCTGATTCGTATCAGGGGAAAATGTCGTATTCAACCGTCACTAAGATACTAAGATTCTAACGCATTACGTGACGATCGTGAGTGGGTCATTTTTGCGACTCTCAAAAGAATAGCTTGCTAAGGACAAGAAAGAAAACATAAATAAGGCGACAATATAAACGGAAACAATGAGATTGGCGAGGAGAAGTTGGGTATTAGTACAATGGGTATTAGTACAATGGAGTCAGTGGAAACTTTGGGTACGTAAGCAATAACCAAAAAGAAAATTTCTTCCTAATTGCAAAGTAAAGCGATAAAAATACCTCAAGCGAACCATGCAAAAGACACTGATATGGAGCAAATCAAGAAAAAATTCTTGCACGACCTGGCCCTGAAGTAAGAACATATTAATAATCTGAACATTGCCCAATATCTCTCAAAAATATAACAGGACAGACTAAATCATAATTGCTAACAATTCCGTTATAAATAATGTGAAAAAAATTAACACTGAAAGTTCAAATCCGACACAAAGTTATCAGTAAATTAGTTTAACATCTTTCCGCTTCACCTTGCTAACCTTTGGGTAATTAATGATGGCATTTGAAACTATCAAACAAGTTCATTTGTCATGGTCACGTTTTCTTATCGGGAGTGTGATTTGGAAAAGTGGCAAATGAGCCAACGTTTATTGACAAAACCGTGTGTTGTACATGATCTCGACATCGGTCGAACTTATATAATGAAATGCCAGCGTTTTTCTGACAGTTGACGACATTAATTGTTATCCTTCCACGCCCTCGCATTTCCGACATCTCCACATCTTGGATATTTTTCATATCGACCTGATAATGGTTCAATTTAGTCCTCCTTGTAATGAGAGCTCTCTTTACCGAGATGTATTTAGTCGGTATCTTTATACGACCCCCTATTCCAATACGAGCTACTTTCGATTCCCATGCTCCTCCAGTGCGAAGTTCGTATGCAGCGAGGGATCAAGTATTGTTTTGGCTATAACAGAAGCCATTGTTTCCCTATATGTCATTGAAGTGCCTATCAAATTGAGTTAAATCAGAATTGTCTGAAAGAAACTAATGCCCCGTTCCAAATAAATGCCCTTCTGCGATAAGCGCTCTCCCTTGAGCTATCAAAAGTAAAACAGCGACCCAGGGGCTAAAATGTGACTAAAATGAGTCATTACATACTATCCCGAATAGAAAATACCTAGTACGTGTAGACCACGTCCACCAAACTGACAGTCCGCGATCTACCTATATTTCTAATTTTCATATCTCCTTATATTCTCAACTCTATAAAGAATATTTCTAATAATGCACCTCTTCCCTTCTGTTACTGACGTGGGGCAAAATCGCCAGAACGTTTATTAAACGGCTTTTATAATTGTGAGAGGAAGTTAAAATTTGTTCAGTTCAAGACCGCAGCGTGTAACACTATAAAAGGGTCTGTTTTGGGCGAGTGGTACTTCAAACGACAGATGATCATGAGGGTGAACAGGCTACATGGCACATAATCAGCTTAGAGCTCTGGTGTTACAATTGGCGATACACCAAAAAATAACAAACACTTTAAGTGGTATTATGACAACACCTTGTAAAAAAATGAATTTGTATTTTACCTTCGAATGTCGCAACTGTGTAGATCTGTTCAGTAAGGCTATTGGTCTAAAAGCATGTTTAGACTAAATACATGTTACGACAGCATTCACTTCCGAAATCAGGTACGACAAGTTAGCCGTTTTGGTACATGTTCTCCAAAATAAACAGAACTTGGCCATTTCACTTTGTTGTTCTGCAGATAACAGGCGCGAAATGCATTAAGGTTCAAAACGCACGTGCAGAACTATTGTTCTGCTTATTAAACCTTTTGTCTGGTGTATGGCTTTCTTGTGGGCGTCGCCGTTGTGGTTTGCTGATAAAACTTCACGCTGTCCCCACAGAAACCCATTAGGGTGACACTCAGTTACTGCTCAGAGTGTCAAAACAGTGCGCTACGTTTTCCGGTAGCAATATTTATCGAGTGAATCATAGCGACCAACTGGCAGGTTACAGGCCAGCCAATTATATCGCGCATTGTCTGATCAACGTTCCGCGTTCTATAGACATAATTTATTCAACAGTTAAAAGACTTTCTGGTTTGCGCGTTTTGTCTACGGGTCGTCAGGAAGTTTTGTTTGACAGAAAGAAGAAACCTGAGTGGCGGAGGTATGTCTTATTAAGAAAACAAGTTTGGTAAGGCGGATTATTTTTTCTTTTAGATAGATGATTACTTACACTGTGTCATCAAGCGATCAATATTGGCGTGGGATCAAGGTTTTAGTGGAATTCTGTGGGAAGAAGTTGTCCACTTGTAGCCTCGGTCAAGGAAGAGATTATAATTGGTATCGGTAAAATATGTTTCAAAGATTGGGGTAACAAGGCAGTCGAAATATGAGTTAAGCTATAGGCAACGACAAAATTAGAGCCAAAAATTTCTTGCGCGCGAAAGGTAAAGATACCTGCTTTTGGTAGCTGGTAACCGACATGCACGGAACGTTGTTCATTTTAAATTGTCAATTTAAAATAACCTGGTGATGAGGGCCGATATGAAACATGTAATTGGAGGGGAAAGCATGGGCGGATCTTTATACAAGAAAATAAGTATATGGGAAGTTGCTTTCACTGCGCAAACCCTAAGTGAAAACGGAACACCATTGGTACCCTGAGCTGTCGTCTGCTTATAACTGGCAGCTACTTATTATTAATAATGAACTGTCAAATGAATAGTGGTTGGGTCATGTTTTGTTCCAAAGAACAAATGACTCGCATGCTAGATAAACGAAACTGCTGAAAATGACTTGCATAAATTATAGAGCGCTATCTTCAAGCTGTTTAACTTTAATGTACTAAGTTTATATCAGTGAAGAGAAACCTGAAGAAAAAAAAAACAAACAAAATGCTAAACCACCAGCAGGCATTAAGATGCTAGTCCGCCTTAATGATTCATTAGGTGCACTCATAGTCTTTAAAAGTGTGAGGGTGTCCAGTGGCCAACCCCTTGAATATCGTTTAGAATGAACTTTGGTCAGTGCTGTTTGCAGAAGACATCATCTACTAATGCCATTAATAACCCGCCCACCCCACCCCTCCCCGTCAACCTCTTGCCTCTGCCTCTTTACTATTTGTCACAGATACTGTCATAAGATATGATAATTTAGCGAAGTTGACCGAAGTTGGATTTGATCCCCGCAGAACTGAAGAAGCACTTCTTTTAATTGGGGAAAATTGTTTGAAGAACATTTTAAAGCGACTGATCGCCGTTTAGACTGTGATACATAAAATATGCCAAATAGCTTCGTCTTGAATGAGGAACGCTAATGGCACTTTCACTTAAGGTTTGGGAAACACCTTTCACGAATGTTTAAGTTTAGAAATGGTGTAAGTGTTGTAGTTGAAAAGCTGTTCGAGTTCATATTTTTCCTACCTCACCCTTGAATAGAGAAACCAAAAAAAGCACTGAGGTGATGACAACACTGCTAAAATAAATGCACATTGAAAAAAAAAATTTATTTACAGTAGACCTTTCCTTCATTCCACTTCTGTGCGTACGAACAATAGCAACAGAGGAGGTTGGCCGGGTGGAAATTTTCGGTAATCAATCTGTGTCCTATATACGCGCCAAATAGATTTGGTGTGTATAGGAGACCAAGCAAAATTCGAAAACACATCTTTAAGAAAGAAACACTTTACAATATGACTTTTCATAATCTAAAGCCTGCTCCTATGCCTGCTCCTGCCTATAGGACACCAATTGATTACCTTTATTCTATCCGATTCTCAATTTGTTAAATAGTGTGCCTGTCAGCCTTTACACAAGCAAAATACAACTAATGGGCAAAACTAACAGAGAATTGTGAAAGAATATCTACCTTTAATGGTTTTCTCCGTACGAAGTCCGACTCGACGTTGATCAGTTTTCAATAGAGGAAACACAAACCTTCGGTTTAGTGAAAACAAAGCCTGGTTTTTTGTGAATTGAACAAAACGTCTAGAGATGAGCAATTCTTCATAGTTTAACCTTTTATCCTTGTAATCCAATTTTGAGCCAACTTGTTAAGTCCAAATTTGACATTTATTGCAAAAAATATTGACCACATTAATGATAATGATGATTATTACTTTCCACAGGAACTCGTTAAACATGTTCCTCAAAACGTGTTTTGGAACTTTGTTCGTACTTCTCACGACAGTCAAGGCTGCACCCAAACCCACCCCCACTGGGCAAGTCTCGCCTTCCAGTTCTCCTCCAGGTAATTCTGCCAAGCTGATAAAGCTGTTTTTTGTCGGTGTGAAATATAATTGAGAAGGATGGTTATGATATGTGACCATCAAATTACTTCGTGAAAGCAGCAACATGGTTGGAGAATCTATAACTGGGCATCAAATTCCCAGAGAGAGGAGTACGTTCTGGAGCTGCTCCGCTCAGCTATGCAAAACTTGGCATTTTCCGACCAAATCAAGTCATTTCAGACCTAGCTGTCCATAAAACAATACCTAAACCATGCCTATTTTCGATTCCCGCTAAAATTTGCAAAGTACAAAACGGTGCAGACGCGAAACCCTTCGGGACAACACATACCTACTCAGCCTACACAGGGAAGTACTTGTAGTCCTGGAGTCCAAACTCTCTCTATGCTACACTATCAATTATTCACGCGCCATAACAAAAAGGGAAATATCCAAAGATACATCCAGTCTAGTCTCCCTCTTATGTGAAAAAATGTATTGTTTGAATCAAATTAAGTAGCAAGGGCTCACCCGAGGATGCAATAGAATTAAAGATGGCGGCCAGAATCGTGTCGTACTGCTTACCTTGCAACGTCATATTCAAGTTGGGAGATTAGAAGACCACTGCAAGAGTAAAATATTTGAAGGTTACTAAACGAGCCAGGAATTCAGTCCTTAGATATTTTCTGTTCTCTGGTTAAAACGTCTATTTTGTAGGACAGATAATTCCTTCGAGCAAATACCTGTAGATATCTTCCCAACAAAAGGCAGATTAATTATGTATTAATTTTCAGAACTAATCAATAATTTAACTACTTTCCCCTACAGACTCTGAAGTTGAGTTGTTTTTGGAGAAAGAACTGCAGAAGATTAACAAATACCGCCTGATGCACGCTGCTACTCCACTGCAGCTGTCACTCGACCTAACCAATAAGGCAGAGTTATGGGCCACGCAGCTGGCCAATGAAGACAAAGAGAAAATTGACGTCAATTCCAAATATGGCCAGAACATTTTTTCAGCCAAGGAAACCAATGGCGCTGCCTCTAAAAGTGTACAGTCGTGGTATAATGCAATTAGATTTTACGATTTTCATAGCGCGAAGGGATCGCTCAAGTCCGCTTATTTCACGCAGCTGGTATGGGCTGGGTCAAAGACAGTTGGAATTGGAAAGGCGAAAAGTGCAAGCGGGAAAACCTACATCGTGGCCTTGTTTGATCCCCCTGGTAATAAGGGAAATTACCTGCACAATGTACTTCCTGTTACAGGTAAGATATCAAGTTTAAGTTTAATAGGAATGTTAATATAACAAAATAGGAGTCTTAAATACTTCTTATTTGGAATTCCTTTATCGAATTGTTGCTGCTCCAAGTTACTAGTTAGTTCTCTCTTAACAGTCCGACTCACAGAAAAAGCGTAGGCACTTGAAGCGTTGCAACTGCCTTTTCAGCCATGTATTGCTTAATTCATGGCGCTTTGATATTGTTGGTATAATGCTTTTGAAATGATATTATGTTGCCTATATCGCCTGTACCAATATACCATGACCAATTCAGCAAAATAACCGTCGCATTAGTTAAGGAGATAAAATCACAAAACTGTGTTTTTCATTCGTGGCCGTCTTTTATAAGCCTTATTCTACAATTTAGTTGTTATAGCATGCTATAGTAAAGAAATTGAACTCAGAGCGTTCATTAATTATTAGAAACTAAACGCCTACAGGCGTTTACTCGGGCTACTCCTAATGATATAGCGTAGTAATTTGTGTAAAAAGTGCTACTGAAACAGGTAGAGTTACAAACGGGCAGAAAACCCAACCGTGACTAGGGTTAAAGCTGTCGTCACGCAATTACGTAATTGTCAGTCATGAATAATTCTACTTGTGTTTTGTCTCGAACACATTTAAAAGTGTGGCTAATTCTGTCTGCGTTAAAATGATCGTCTGGTTAACTGAGACAAACTTGAATACAACTGATTTCCAATATTCATTATTGACATCAGATGATTAGCAGAATCTGATTCCTTGTTTGTTATTGTAAATCAAAGGGCATAAACTCATACTAACTCATTGTAACACATTGTTGTCCGGAACTTTGTCCAAATACCAACTCACCAGCTTGGCTGTATGGTGCCGTTATTGTTTTGGATCATGTTTACTGTAGGTTATTTCGGCCGACACCTTGGACCGTGTGGTGTGCTTTGTCTCCAGCTTCATAAGAGTCTGGATACATCAGTAGCCCCGTTTACGTTCTGCTACGTCAGATCTAAGCGTTCTTGGAATTGGATCGGGTCACCCATGGGCTCGACGTGGCGTTGTATTAAAATCACGATGTGTGTCACGCCATCTCCTTAGCTTTCAATCAAGTCAGGGTTTGTAACACAAGCCATATACCCTAAAGTAACAGCAGAGGAAGAACTCGCTTTTCTCAGCCTCACTCATGAAGATCATTTGTGCAGGATATGCAAAAACGGGTACTAAGTCAATCACCAACGCCTTGAGGTACCTTGGATTTACAGTGTTCGACTGGGAAGAACAAACGTTTGACTTCCTAGATCACTGGGTTGATGTTTTTCAAAATGGCACCAAACCTGATTTCAGGGCAGTTTACCAGAATGCTGATGTATGCGTTGATATGCCTGGAACCTTTTTCTACGAGGAAATTCTGGAAGCTTTCCCTGACTGTAAAGTGATTCTGAGCGAACGGGATGAAGATTCCTGGATAAAAAGTTATGTAAATCAACTGGAATCGATATCTGCGGCTCGATATTGGTATACGATTCCGCGGTACTTGTTATCGCCAACAGCACGCAAAGTGAAGAATATCGTGAACTCCTACGGTAATGCTGTTTTTGGCTCTTGTAATCCCAAGTCCACCTATGTTTTCAGAAAGCGATATCGTATCCACAACCACCGTGTAAAGTCCGTTGTTCCCGCAGACAAGCTGTTGGTGTACAACGTGAAGCAAGGATGGAAGCCATTGTGTGATTTCTTGGGGTGCGAGGTCCCCACTGTTGCCTTTCCACATGAAAATATCAAAGCTGGAATTATTGCCCGGGGGGGTGCTCCCCTATATAAGGTATATAGGTATGTGCCGCCCCAAAGGGTATGGTTTTTAAGCCGTTTTCGTCTGAAAATGGGTATAGATTTTGAACATTTTGGTCTGAAATTGGGTATGGTTATCGGGGGAACGTTCACGAAAGCT
>OMLO01003014.1_pt1 | contig 13822 bp, 6 predicted proteins | sample 1674811 | NCBI WGS metagenome assembly OMLO01 (sample SAMN06265003, study PRJEB25207) | coral metagenome | isolation source: Coral host | place: Mexico:La Bocana,Puerto Morelos, Mexico | collected 2008-11-13
TCTCGAGGATTGGGGCGAGGAGATATTCGCCGAGGGAGTAGGGATTAAGTGGAGAAAATGGGTAAGGGGGGAGGGGGGGGAAGGTTGGGTACGGCTACACGTAGGCTAGTGCATTAATAATTCAAAAAACAGACACTTATACAGTTATAGTGTACTCTATCTTCCGGCATTTGCAAGTTTTTTTGTTTTTTTTTTTTATCTAGAAACAGGGTATTCATTTCTCAAAAAACGTAACAGCAACACGTTGTTACAAGGTTTAAATTCTGTTGTTTTGGTTTTGTATTTTAGTTTCACACCTGTTTTGAACGTGTCGTGACGCATTTCATCGTCAATTAAGTGAAAGATAAAGAGGCTTACGTAAATCTTATTTCATTCTATTCTTCTTTGGGTTCGTGGGTGACGTCAGAAAGATAGAGACGAATTCTAGTGCGTCACTGATCATTTGTTCTCTATATCGTAATAAGACGTTTCTACATTTCCTTCGACAAAGTTGATTACCCAACCTTCAATTTTTTTTTCGCTCAAACGAATCTACTTGTTATTTGAAATACTTCTGTGAAAAAATTTTTAGATTCGGTTGAATCTTCGATTTTCTGTGCCCGACGAATTCTTGAAAATAGCACCAAACCCCGGCTATATAATGTGCGTTTACCTATGTAGTTGTATATCTCACGTCATCACATTCGAAAAGTGCGCAGAAACGCTCCAGAAGTGCTATCGGCTGTTGCAACATTATCCCAGATTTAAGAAAGATATACTGTACAAATTACTGGAGATCGGTCAATGGTACAATAAAGACGCCTAACGATGGTGTAGTTTGTAGAACCGAAACAAGCGAATTGAGTCTGTGAGAACCATGGAAGAACTCTCACTGGAATCTGTTCCCAATCCTTTCAATCGTTATTTTCAGAGTTTTCTGCTTAAAGCCAACCAGTAATTTTGAGAAATGCTACCGAAAACATATTTCTTCCAATCCTGCAGTATATTTATAACGTAGCCGGCAAAAAGAGTTACGAGCGATATAATGATATGTAAATATCACGCAGCTGTGCGCCGTCAGCAACACTTATTTCTCTTCCGATTTAGATAAACGTCGGAGATAAATCCTTGAGATTTACATGATAACAAAACTGTTAGACTCGCAGAGTTTTTCGAAGGTTTGGAAATCAGCAGTGTGATAAACATTCTAGTGCAATAACGTCGAAAATATAACCGAGTAACACTCATAGTCTGCGCACCGCTTAGGGAACACATCGTTTTCGCTTATACGAAGAACTTCACAGCAAACTTTGAGAACACTTTACATCAATTGGTTACTTGAAGTTACGAATTAAAACATTTGACAAATCGAAATCGGTAATCGGCATGAAATGTTTCCTTCCGCCTTGCTTCCTGCAGCTTCAAAAATACGTACAGGTCCAAACAATTCTGTAATTTTCAATCGATCAAAGCCAGTGTTTTGGAGGTCATCAACTTTCGAAAATTTCAACACGTCGCTCTTAAAAAAAGGACGCCCTCCAGAGAGTAAAACACGTAATGGATTTAATAGATCGACCACACCTTGACAAAATACATTCTCTCTTAAGACAGTAAAGGGGGCAATGAGCACGTATGGGAACTCACGTGGGAATCTTGTGCTAAGGTGACGTACAGTAACCATCCAACTGACCCAAAGCAGTCCTTGAGTTTTCTTTCTTGCTTTTCGTTTGCCTGCTCCTCCATTTCGTATTTACCTTTCTATTCCTAATATACAAGCAGAATCGTCCGCAAAGAAGTCTTCCCCGTCATCGCGTGAAATATTGCAAATTGCCCTCAAAGCGCTAAGCACTGACGCTCGATCGAAGTTCATTTCGGAGACTTCCGAATCGAAACTCTGACTCAAGATACAAAAAAGAAATAATTCTGAAACAAAACGTGGAAGCTCTAGTCCAAAAATATATTGTCTTCCATTTTCTCGAAAAAAATACAGAGAGATGATTGAGGCGCCATTATGTTTGGTTCGGGTAGACGTCATCAGCAACCCCCGCCCCAGACTCGCAAAAACGCGGTCGCGCAACACTTCAAGCACAACTTTGAAGCCGCAAAGGAAATCGAGGATTCAATTAAATCACTCAAATTCTTCCAATAACAAGAGGATTTGTTTCAGCGAGAAAAAATGGGGGCTAGGTGCATTTTAAGTTTAAACATAACTAAATACCCAGTTCTTCCGGGGACGTCACCACGCGCGTTGCGTTGATGTTTTCAAGGAGAATAAAAATGCACGCTAGGCCGTTTTTTGTTGTCCACGCGAGCAAACTCCACGTCATAGGATTTGCTATTTATGGAACCTCCTAGGATAAATGGATTAATTGGGAATTCGCTCACGAATATAGTCAACATTCAGGAGATATTCATTTCGTAAGCAATCCAGTTCGATCATCAGCTGATTTTGTCCTAGTTCACATTTCCAACAGTTCGATGAGCAATTGCAGTGGCACCTGCTTATGGCACTTCGCACGATTTTTCCAAAAAAAATTAATATAATTGAAAGCTCGGAGTTTGAAATGGTAGGATTGTCAGCTAGCGGGTTCTGTAGTAGACGATCTAGCTCGAAAAGAGTACGTTTATGATTATTTATAATTCAAATTCTTGTTTTATTAATTATAGACCAAGCGCAATTAACAGTTTTTGGACCCCATGCTAACTGTTTGAATGGAGAGAGACATAACTCATTCGAACGTCTAATTCAGTACGGATGGATACTGAAATCCAAATTTAGATTTCCATTTGACGCATATGTATGATTTTACTTTCTTCTAAACAATAGAAACAGAAATGTGACTTCGATTTTTGTCTTCTGGATTTCTTTTTGCAATTGCACAGTATAAATAGCCACAAAAAAAAACTTAATAATATAAAAATGAGGAAAAAAATTGCGTAGTGGAAGTGTTGGAAGATATGTGATGTCTTGAAAGATGAATTATTCAACATGACACGAGCTTGGGATAAAGAAAATATCTGAGTCCCCGACAGGTACCGAAACCATGACCTCTCGAACACATAGCGGGAGCTCTGTCCACTGACTGGCTACGAGAACTCATCATCTGTGATCTTGTATTTGTTCTCAGAATTTTCGGGTGTTCCCCTTCACTCAGGTCCTTGCTGACGAAAACCTGTTGTTTCCGGCAGAACTAGCAAAAATATTGTGTAACGGCTCAAGTTATAAGAAGCTTAATTCTCCAGCTGTCGCTTCTACATCAAAGGTTGATCTGGTCTCTGAAGTCACTTACTTTAATTTTAATGAGTTTCATTTTTCTTCTGAGTGGCGCTATCCATACTGTCACTGTCCGCTTGACTGTCACATAGCATCTTATCTCGCGGTTTCACCATAGAGGACCCGGCCCTTCAACCCCTCCCTCCCCTCCCCGGAAATGTAGGTGAAATGGTACCCGTTGGTGAACTGACCTAAAGCAAATCCGCTATCACTATAACTCGATGAGATGATAAACTGGATCTTACAAAAACTCAAAAGTGATAATTGTTTTTCGAAAGAAGCAAAGTAACAAACGCAGGGTGAAAACGAACCAAGGGTGAGCAGGGATGCGCAGTGGTGAGCGCGCTCGCCTCCGATGTGTCCCGGGTTCGATTCCCGGACCCGGCGTCATATGTGGATTGAATTTGTTGCTGGTTCTCTTCTCTGTTCCGAGAGGTTTTTCCCCGGGTACTGCGGTTTTCACCGGCCCTCTCCTCAAAAACCAACCTTTCCAAATTCCAATTCTAGCTTGGAAAGAGTCCCCAATTAGTGCGAGAGCGCTAGAAAACATTGACACTTAAATAAAGTAATTATTATTATTATTATTATTATTATTATTATTATTATTATTATTATTACTTCCTCTCTGAAGTTCGTTGTTTGTGATGACCATCTCGATCTTCCTCTTCCGTAACACCCTTTAATTTTTTTTTTTCCCAAACAATTACAGCGATTACAATAAAACGTTCGGGCTGTTTTGTAAATTTTTTGGTGATTGATTTGATGGGTACCTTTGACGAGAAATAGTTTTTTCAAAGGATAAGTGAAATTTATGGAAATAGAAAATATGGAAGATTTGATGTTTTGAAATTAGAATTTGGTAGACAGTACATCATATAGTTCACGTATTCCCCCGCCTAAAAAGGCTCATTATTTTGAAGTCTCCCTGAATCTCACGGTAATTTTGAGCGGTTAGAAAAAAAAAGCTTCAAATATCGTGAAACGTACCTTTTAAAAAAAATCGCCCCTTAGATAACACGCGAAATATCATTACAAACGATCGCACTATTACGGCTAAAGCCAACGAACCTTGAAGAAAAAAAGAAACAAACAAATGGGTAAAAATCTACCAATCAAAAGCCCAGGCGTGACCGGAAAGCTTCGCTGAGTTTCGAGTTTGACAAGGCAGATCATTGTGTGCCATAATTTTCAATTTAGGACAAAACGTTGTGTGCTATGAAGAATGTACAGATCCAAATCGAATCAAATAATTAGGTTAATTACAAGAGAACTGTTCTTGACACTTCCGATGGAATTCGCAATATTATGCCAAATAGTAAAGATAAGCCATGCAGTACTTACGAGATGGCAGTTCAAACAAAAACAAATGAGGCAATGTTGTTGAAAGAAACAATCAATCCAATTAGCATTTTATTTGAAGTTGCACAAAGCAGGTCAATCGAGGAGTCACCGCGTGAATAAAATACACGTGTGGTCGGTCACGAGCAGGTCTTGTCTTGCATCCGTTGAGTTTCCTTGGTCGTAGTCTGACGTCACACATAAGGTAATGACGTCAAGGCAGGGAACTAAGGAAGAGGTTGCCATTGTTTCACTTTCCAGTGAGGTTTTACGAAACAGCTGGTAAACGGTAAACATGCTGACATCTCAACGTTAACGCTGCAAACTTTCTGCGATCTACAGATCGGACAGTCGCTTTGAATGTAAGAGTAAGTACCGTAGAATTTCCAATTGCACTGCATATTTAAGTATTTAGTCCGGTTTAACAAGACAAGTAGGCGATTTTGTAGCGTACAAACCTGTCTTAAAATTGTAACCTAATCGACAGAAATGAGTTCAGCCGGCTTCAGGTCAACTTGTACGAGACGTTTTTTTGAGTTTAGCATTTCCTTCGTTATTGATTTGACTTATGGTGTTGTTAAGATGAAGGGGTCTCCGCTGTGAGTACTCGAGCTCAAATACGGTTGACTCACGGTTTATAATCGATTCTTCAGGAAACTATAAGGAACTTACGTCACAAAATGGCGTTCTCAGGCAGGGGTCTGATTTATAAGTCTTTGCTTCATGTAATAACAAGGAGATACAAAAACTCCTAGCTAGTCCGGCCTGGGCTAGCATTCGTAATAAACTGGGACCATGACTTGCAACGCATACTTCGTCTCGAGAAACATTAAGATTCGAGAAAAAACAAAACGAACTGTTTCCCTACGGACAAGTAATTAAGTGTTTTGTTATTATAGCTAGAGGTTAGTGCAAAGCCGATAAGGCAGAGGAAATGAGAGTAACGTCCCCTGGTTAATGGGAGTGCGGACAACAAGTGCTTAAGCCATTACCACGTGACCAGAAGTGGCGCGTTACATTCAACTGATCCTTAGCCATGACATTACACTATGCGGTGAATGGATAAATGTCTGATAGCAATTATCATTATCTAACACGTGATTTCGATTTGGCATATGCCTGGCCTGTACTGTCTCAAGATCGATATCTGAATTTGATTCAAGTGTCAATGTAATCCTGTTTTGATTATTTTTCCCACGTTTCGATGCAAGTTTTCCACCGCTGACAGTTAAAAGGATTTTGTAGACTTTATCCAGACGACAAACTGAAAAATATTGACTGCATGTTTCCGCTCTGCACATATACACTTAGATATTATCTGCAATCTGATGGGACATATCACGATTTTACAGGCAATTATGAAATCACGAGTAAACAAAAACGAAAATTACAAGGATCATATGACATCCGCTAAATCCACGTTCTTGTAGGATTCATCTGATCCAGCGCATCTTAGAATAGGTTCGATTGGTTCAACGTTTCTGCTAAATTTATGTGAGATTTGTGGAATTTACAGTTGCAATGTCATGATTTTAAGTTTAATTTTATTGATATGTTTTACTATTTTGATGGAATGCATGGTGAAAGACATTTAACAACGTTCTACAAGTAGCTTGCGGACAAATAATGGCTGTTATTGCGCTATCAAATACGAGAAGAATTACATGCTGGTTTATATCTGGAATTGCTTAATTAGTTCCCAAATCTACTTTTCAACTGTAAAATCTCCCTGCACCCTTTTAACAAGCCAACAGCCTCACTGCTAAAATTAGCCACTATTTAGTATAGTCTAGATGGATTTTTAGTACTGAATTGACGATAAAATAGCGCGTGGCATTTGATATTGGCGCACTTCCAATCAGTTAAAACCGCAGGGAAGGTTCCCTTGATCGTAAATCAGGAACGAATGAGAGGGCAAGCGTGATATGGCAGGCGCTCGAGAGCTACCTTACACAGAATTTCACCGTAGGAAGTGTCTCACTGACGACTTCGTTTCTTGGAAAATAGTTCATACAAAGGACAAATTTTGAGGATTTTTTGGGAGGGTATCGAGCTTGTTGCTTCTCGACAGAGTAACCTGCAATATTGACAGTTGGTCTACCGTATTAGACAAGTTTCAAGGACTTCTAAGAAACCGTTTTATTATTAGGCCAATATGGCGGCAATGCGTGCGGGAAATTTATAAACCAGGTAAATTTGAGTGCAACCATCCTTTCACAGAACGAATGAATGTAACACAGATTAATAGATTAATATTCCAGCAATATAATTGATTCATGTTCCGAGACGTTTTTGTTCAAATATTAAACTGAATATTTGATAGATCGTTGAGACGTGACAGGAAATGCTGTCTTAAATGTTGCTTGACGTGAAAAGGAAACGTGCCCATATTATAAATGTGACCTTTTTTTCAATTATCTCTTATATTCACGCGATCGGGACTAATAATTTACACCAACAGTCGACTTCCATGTTTATTCAAGTTCGCCAATCTTAATTAATCTGTGGGATTCCAAAGAAACGGGTAAGTTTTGCCTTTAATATATCTCACTGTTTCCGTCGTTGTCCAATGACTAGTTAGCTTTTTCATACATGCAAGATCTGTGGACGAGCACCGCAAGATTGGATCACATATGCATACGTTTCGGTTGTTGCGTGTTTTCTTTTTATGACAAGAGTCACATCGCATGCAGACGAACTCAGTACAAGTTTTCAGGACAAAGTCTCGGCAAACGCTCCACGTTTTTTAGAGTTCTTGGGCATTAGGTTTCATCGTGACAGTTACATTTATGGACGTGATCGAGCGGGTAAACTTGAAATCAATTTATTGAATTGGTCATCTGCTCAGGCAGAAAACTCAAATGCAGCGAAATTCGACCGCTTCCTTATTTAGAGCGTTGAACATCAAAATTAATGAGTCACAACCAGTCGAATTTTCTCCATGTCACTAAAACCGAAGTTAAACGATATTCAGAATTCAGGTAGTTGAAGTCAGTTGTAGAATACAGTTATTGATTAATTAAAGGAAAACTGAACAAACCAATGTTCAAATGGGGAATGTTGATGATCTGAATTGTACACCTAACTGTAATAACTGGACCGGAAGCGTATAAGTGTTGTGTAGAAAGTTTTTAAACACCAAAAGTCAACAAATGAAATTTGTGTGGCGGAATCAGGTCCCGGCGGGGGGGGGGAGGTTTGGGGGGGGTATCATTTATAATTCCTGTAAAACGAAAGAGTATGTATTTCGTCTCTTGTCCTAACTAGAGTCTTGAAAAAGATGGTTCTATCCAGCACAGGTTAGGGTTTTTTGATTATTTTTGTCCTAAACAGGGTCAGGGTTTAAACCCTCGTCAGCATCCCTGTACCCAGACATGAGTAAAGTACCCCCTCCCCCTCGGAATCACGTACTCATACAAGGGAAATAATGAAAAATTTAAAAATTCAACTGAAATTCATTTATTGAGTGCCATAAGCCATTAATTGTCCATAGCACTTAACAATATTAATTAAAAATAAGAGGATAGAATAAAATATTCAATACTGTTTAAGTTTCAAATAATCATTACCAATCGAATGCGTCCTTGAAAAGATAAATCTTGAGCTTAGTTTTAAGTGAGGCCACTGATTATGACTGCCTATAGTATGGCTCGAAAGGTTTCAATCCCGATTACTAGTGTGCATGTGGTGTAAATGACACGAAACACACTATATAGTTATGCTGCAAAGTTAGTACATAGCAGTAAGAGGCCGCAGTTTTCTGAATGTGATAAATGCGATCCTCAGCCAGCGCTACTGAATTGAATTGATGTTCGACTTCTAAGTTTCTTGGCGTGTTACATATACAGTGTATCAAATATGGGTTCTTCAGTTCTTTAAACAAGTTAATTTATCATGCAAACCAGGCTAATATTTTCATGCATTTAATTCGAGGATATTTCGTTTTCAACTGCGGAGGAAAATTCGGTCGAGCGTTATATTAATGAAATAACTGGCCTATAGGCAACCTTAACCTAGTCTTGGCAGGCCCCAACATATCCACCGAGCGTAATATAATTTTCTGGTACTGGAGATAGCGGGTATCCAAACATTATTAGTGGTATGCTGGGTTTACACAATCAAAGTGCTGGGATAAAGGATAGCCGGATCGTCTTTCACAGATGAAAACAATTATACTTTTTGTGCAAAAATTGTTTCCACACGGAGAGCTCGCTATCTTAAAATACGAAGGAAAAGCACTGAAATATTATTGGTCAAGGTATTTATAATTAATTGGAGAATCAGTGGGTGGACAAAGCTATTTTTGAGGTGGACGTTCTTGAAAACCGAAATATGAGTCAGAAATGCTCACCCTACTCGTGATTGCTGGCACATAAAGGAAAATGAAAATCCGCAACCTTTAGCGACACGTTGTTGATTAGGTTTTGCTGATGCACATCCCCAACACAGTCGCGAGATTTACGATGCCAATCTTGGTCTCAGCATTTCTATCTTACTGGGCTGTTTCGTGTCGTCTTGTCCTCTTTCCTTAAACATACATTGCAAAGTTCCTTTGGGAATCTCAGTCTTTTGTCATAGACATACTAAACCAATTTCTACCTGCTTGGAGGTACGTGCCTGCTATTATGTTATCTTACACAGTTTCTGCGTACAGTTAAGATCTTGAAGGTCCTCTCAAAGTAGCCAACCTAATTTGATCTCGGCTCGGTAAGGTGCCAGCATCTAGATCCATAGTACCCATTGATAGCTGGCAGCGCTCGTACATTTGCTTGGCTTCTAGTGGTCTGTCTTGCGGACAGCTTGGCAAAAGGCATCTTTAGTGCTTTGCTTTAACCCTGTTAGGTGCATGGCCCATGGTAACTTTATTGGTAGATATACCTTTACTACAGAGAAAAAAATCAATCTTGCTGTTTAAATAGCTTTGACTGGAACAAGGCATGGATTTTAGGGTGTGACGGGGTGGTTCTGGTTTTCGCAACAAATGCGTATCTTCAAGCGATTTCTTCCTGATGATCCTCAAGCCTACGTTCAGTGTCTCAAGAACCTAGCTTGGCAGTCTGTTTTGAGGTGTGGAAAATGGTGTGTCCGTTAAACGCTTTCAGCATCCTCGGCTCTGTTGTCAGGTCTGTGGCTGCAGCCAATGAATAACTGACAAAAACAAGCTACCCTTATGTATCCATGCTTAACCGGACGACTTTTAACTACTTTCTGGACTGTCCATTTGAATTCTGTACCGAAGAACTTTTAAATGATTCGCCCAATCTGTAGAAATCTCATTCACACTCAAATTATCGCATCAACACAATTGATAATCATTTATCCTACAACCAAGCTAGTGCTCCGCCGAATTCCTAAATGCACTGCGAGATCTCATCTCAGCTGTAATTCGCTAGAATTCATAGTTCACCAGAAAGAAAGCGACCATTCCTGTGCATCACACCTTTGCTAAAGTAATGGACCCGAAATGGCATCTTTTCGTGTGTTGTTTGATGTAATGACGTAAATTCAAAGGCATTTTGCCAAATACCTTGTTAATGATGGACAGAATCCAAGTACATGTATACCATGAAATGTTTTAGCACAATGCTAAGTTTAGTTAAGTTAAACTCTTTTTCCATGGAATTACATAGGCATTGTGTTTTTTCTTTTTTCCTGGCTCCACAAACTGATAATATGGTAGTCAGACTAGCGTTGGTTAAAAACTCATTCAGTAGTTCTGTGATGTGGATTCGATTTGCACTCATTCATTTTTCTGTCACCGACTAAGGCGACTCCATGAAGTCGGCGGTAGAAATTGTTTTGGATTGATTCAAATAGTTGACAAAACCGGAGAAAAATACAGTTACCTCAACGCCTCATCTCTGAGAACAACAGAAACCTGAATATGTGGCTAAGTAACATACAGAAACAGCTAGATCAGATTTCTGTTGAATGATCTTGAATCAGACTGCTTTAAGAGACTCTGTTTGAAAAAAGAATATGTCGCGTCGGAGAATGCGTTAATTATTAACGTACATAGTAACATAATTGGGTACTGCTTGACAAAGCAGCACTTTTTTAGTTTTCACGATCATAATTAGGATGAACTGAAAAGGTTATATCTATATCGAACTCTTTGGTTTGCCGAACGCAAACTAATGTCAATATTACAGAATACTGCTGTTAAGTGCTGTTTGGTCAGTGTGCATCCGGCTCATGTGTTGAGTTATGTTTTGATGGGTTAAAAGCAACGCTGAGTTACAATTACTAAACATTTCAATACAAGCTATTAAATTACATTCTTCGTTAAACGAAAAACAATCATAATCTGGGAACATGCATTTTAGGATCAGCTTCATGTTGAATTCCTAGTTTTGTATTACATGTAAAATATATCTTGCGTACTTTCGTCAATAAAATTAGTATTACGCAGTTCGCAGAACCCGGCATATAAGCGTGAGACTCGAAAGCGAAACCTCAACCGTTTATTCAGTTATGGTATTAAATCCAAAATTCCTCAAATGTTCCAGTAATAAAGCCGAGTAAACATCCAGTTAGGCAATAAGCCAGGTTTTCTATGAACAGAAATTACACCTTAGCTAGCGAAATTACAGTACACACGAAATACGATATACGAAATCAGAGTGTCCAGAACTCAACAATTTTAGTTAGCAAATATGCCAGTGCAACAGAGCGACTAGTTCTTTTTCCGGCATATTTCCCGGATGTTGACGTCAAAATATAGGCACGAAATGGTAGCTAGTTACAATTAGGAAAGTTTTGAAAACCACGACGGCAAACGCAAAAGATTTAATGAGCAGAAGTTGAACGCGACTGTGCACGTACATATTGTAATTCTTGGTATCGTTTTCTCTACCGTCCTCTGCAAAACAAGAACCTGAAATGACCAAGTTCTGCGTTATCTGGAGAACGTGAACCACGTCGGGTAATTCTGTTAATTTCTATCACAAATTTGTAGCTTTGTTCCACATTCAGTTTCGTGATCGTTTCGACAGTGACAAACAAAAATGATTTAAGGGCATCACGAGATTCGTAGGCAAAACATAAAGTCATTTTTAATCCACGTTGTCCTCGGCATCGCCCATGACGGCGACGGCAGCGACAATGCCACCAAACAAAAGATTTAATGCGCAGAACAATGGTTTTGTGTTTTGATTCGTTGTACATTTCTTTGCCATCCTCTGCAAAACAACAACGTGATATGACAAATTCGTACGTATTTCGGAGAACGTGTCATGGCCGCAATGGCTAATTTTTCATCATCATTTCTTCATTTGAAATTGGACGTTTTTATAACCTATTTAGCCTGGGCAAGTTTTTAAACCGATATGCGTAGTGGACAGATATATACAGCTAAGAAATTCGAGGGTAAAATACAAATCCTTTTTTTCATTTCTTAAACTCGCTAAGCTCCCTTTTAATGACGCAAAAAGATATTTCAGACCGTTGAGAAAAAAATGTGTTGGATGGTGGAAACAAAACCAACCGCTGCAACAGAATTTCCAACAGAGTTCAAGAAGGCTTTGCTGCGTTTTATACAGATTGTTTTTTTTCTCTATGGCCACTTAACCAGCTCTATAATTGTTTTTCAGTGATCATTTTCTTTTGCATACACCCGGTCCATTTTAAGGGTGTCGGATAATCACATGAAGTAGTTCTTTTGCATGTTAAAAATTAGTCTTAAAAGTTAGTCTGTTTTAAGCAATAAGTCGTCGCCAGCATTCAACAAAAATACTCGATTGTGATTGGCTCTCTATACTGATTTGCATTGTCAGTAAATCGGGCAGATGTCCTTGAATGGGTTCGTTTCAGTAGAATTGACATGACGGCAACAAGAACGTTTTTTATCCAAACTGTCGTTTAGATTAGGATCGAGTCATCCAAGACTGGCTATAGAATCAACAATATAGCATCTCTTGAGCCGCCCTTCGGATTCCTAAGCTTCCTAAGTCTTCTTTATTCCAACTTGCGGCGCGCGCTCAGATTAAAAACACAATCAAGTTAAACAAGAGCTAAAATGACAATTTCGTTGGCTTAACAGAGAATTGCACCTGTCTGTTTCAGATCTAGATCCGCGCATCATAAAATACTTGTTTTTAATAAGGCTGCTCTTAAGATACGCCGAAAATGTATGTTTAATTGAGTTTTTTGGAGACTGAATTGATCTTAAGTTTCAACTGACCACGCTTCGCCCCGTCACTGGACCATTCTTCAAACAACGGATGCCGGATGCTAGAAGTCATTGTCGTTGACGTTATTAAAGCAGACCGTTGACGCTCTACTCAATTGATTATGAGGCCCTGTTTTGATCTCTGATAGAGTAAAATTACGCTCAATTCTCCGTTGACGTTACAGGTTCTTGTCGGTAACGAGTAGCATCTTTTCTAGAGGTTAACGATAAGCTCATTGAAACTCTCATGAGAAAATGATGAAATCAATCATCGGTTTCAAGGGAAGGTTTCGCGGTTTGGCGCATGTCTAATCAAAATTCTTTTGTTCGCTTCTTATCAAAGTTATCGCTTTATAAACCCCACTCAGATGTAGTTTCACTAATCACATGCTTTATTTAGTCCCGACAGGAAGACAAATTTTACAGACACTGTCGGCCGTTGAATTTAGTTTTGATCCGTACGATTTATTCTTCGGCCGTTGTGATTTCACGGCAATAATTACGAAACTTGTAATGCTCACGATTGGTTCATAAACAATGAGAAACTTGGCCTGTGCTTAGAAGCGTGCTCAGGCGAATAATCCTGACATGCGCCGATCCGTGAAACCCACCCTTTAAGGCTGGTCACGTGCTCAGGACTAATTATCCAAACCTCAACTTTGCAACGGTGGTCAGTTCACCTGTATCAACTTGACAAGTAGCTAAAAAACAATATAAAAGTTTTAGTAATTGCATCGCCGCCGACGCAGCCCGAAAGCTTCTTTAGACTTGAACAACTTTGTTTCTTTCTCACCCTCATTGTGACACGCAATGCAAAAAATTTGGCCCCGTTCAAGTCAGTTCACAGTTTCTCACGTCAATAGAACCTTGTAGCTGACTGCCTTTTTGTATTTTGTCCAGCAGAAGGCTGAGATTGGATCGATTAGATATATTCACTGGAGCTTTAATTGAAGAGGCAAAGGGCCGACTTCATGCAGGGACAAGTCAAACGAAATTCACTTAGTCCTAATAACCAGCAAATTTATTACTTTCCGTAGGAGGAAGGTAAATTCCTAAAGATA
>OMLO01003016.1_pt1 | contig 13822 bp, 5 predicted proteins | sample 1674811 | NCBI WGS metagenome assembly OMLO01 (sample SAMN06265003, study PRJEB25207) | coral metagenome | isolation source: Coral host | place: Mexico:La Bocana,Puerto Morelos, Mexico | collected 2008-11-13
AAGGAGCCTGGCCATTTTATGTAGGAAAAAGCATCAAGTAAGCCATGTGTGACCTGATAGAAGCCAATTACGATCTTAAGTTTGGAAAAGAACATGTCGATGAGAGGACACTCTTCTCCTTTCCTTTTCTTTCTCTTGCTTGTCCACAGTAAAACTACAATAATTAAAACTGCAATAGTTGCAATGATCGACAACTGTCCTACCATCCACTTTTTTGAAGGACATTGAACGCATGTTTGAAACTGCTTAAAGTAACCTGGGATGCAGACTTGACAGAGTGGGCCTTGGTAACCAGTTTCACACGGGGAATCCAAACCACCCTGACAAGACTCCTCTCTTGGACACCTGTAAGGCGTTGGGATCGCAAAAGGGTACTGAACGCTGGACGGATCTAATGCTGGTGAAACTGACAGGAGATTTGCAATGAAACTACTGTAGCGATCTCTGTGTGTCTTGTTCAGCCATTCCCACCAATAACCAGGTTTTAAAGAAGTGTAGTCATCAATGCATTTTAGTCCTCCGACGCATTTGTGACAGTTCTCAAACATGTGTGTTCGATAAAATCCTTCCAAACATTTGCAAGCACGTAGTCCAGCGAAGAAATCAGTTTCCGTTCCTGTTGAATTTTGACAAAAGTTACAGAAAGTTTTTCTTCTCAGTGAGATTCCTCTACAGTGACATCATTATAAGTGAACCTTTCTACATTGATAGAACATATGCGCCCCACATACGAACTAATTATTAGCCAGGTCTAAAATGTCTTAAGTCGGGTATCGAATCTTTGGCCAGGAAAATTGCTAAATTTTGGTCTTAAATAGGGTATTACTAAGGGTTCTGGGAAGTGGGCTGTACACCCCATCTAATTTATCTGCATGGGACTAATACCCCCGGCGGGAGAGTTTCACGTGATCCTCTGCTACGGACCAACTGGTTAGGATTTGTAAACACGATGAACCGCAGCGAGAAGAGACCTTTCTTTTATCGAGCAGTTTCGACTTTCCTGTTCTTCAGAAACTTGCCATACAGGCCCATAATGGCCCGTAATGTGATGATCATATCTTATTCACCATATATTCATCTGCACATTCCGCAAATTGAAATTACTCTTCGTGCTCACTGACAACTTTATAACTCTTAACTCTTCAGCCATTATTTGAACCTTTATGATTCAAATGGCCCAGAATAATGATTATTAATTATATTGAATATTAATTATATTATAACCCAAAGATGTTTTTACAGCGCCCGAAGCTCAGTCAAAAGTCTCATGAGTGGTTAGCCCGTTTCCGAGATGACGTCATAGTAGCCCGACCCAGACCCCACTTTAATTTGTAGAGTCCTCAACATACAAATTACAACTTCAAAGCATCCTCGTTCCCAGGGTCTCTCATCCTACCGAGAAGGACAGATTAGAGACCTTGTAAAAGGGGTTGGTTCCAGCGCCAGTAAAAACGCAGTTTATCAGGTAATCAGGGAAACTGGTGGATTTTATAAAAAAGAAAAAATGGGGGATTAGTGGCACTTTAATGGCCAACTGATAAAAGCCCCACCGTCAAGGGTCCATTCCTTTTTTTAAAAAAATATGAGAATTCCTGAAGTGTGAAGACCTACGCCCCCTTTCGGAGAAGTCTCATTGAAGGGTCTGGATATATTTCAAGGCACTAATAGGTAATTTAAGACTCAGTAATGGCATATAGGTAATACTAAGGAGAACATATGATGCCTTTAATATCATTTATATTCATACATTGTCTGTTTTGGTAAAGATAGTTTGATCGTTACCTTCTGGACAGGACTTACAATCCTGCTTTGATATTCCGGGCGCGTTGTCAAATTGGACAAAAGATCCATTTGGACATTTTTTGCAACTTTCTCCAACGTAGCCTACATCATCAGAGTAAAATCCACCTGCAGATAGAGTTATGTGCTCATTATAATTGAGCTCTGTACAAAAACATGCCATACAGCAATAGCTGCATGTATCTTATGACAAAAAGCTATGACTAAAGCAATGCCCATGATTACCTTTCGTAGATATTTATTTAGGATGATATCATGTTACCAAAAATAAAAACCAGAAATTTTTAAATGACTGATGGTAGTGCCACGGTTTGCCGAGTACTAGCTAGTTCAGCTTGGGAGATGGGGGAAACGGCCATAAAAACATGCCATGCAATGCAATATATAGGGGCTAATAAGAATGTTGTTCTGAATTCCTTGACTCATCCAAATCACTAATTCTTACTCTCTCACAAGAAACTTTCTACATATATATGTCAACCACAGCAAAATGTATAACGGGGCTCGATCAAATCAAACACATGGTGCGGCTTCAATTGACCTGTGGCACGTCGGAGATGGATATGCATAGATGAATGCGTAATGAACAAAAGTCAATATTACGTGTGGCTTTTTTATGAACTATTATGAATGTAAGTCAGAATTAACACTCCAATCGTTGTTATTCCTTTGTTGGATGCGAATGCGTCGTCAGTCACTGAACATGTATCACTGATTCGAATTTCACAGTTCCCTTTTGAGTGAAGCTGTCACTGAGCCATCAAATCGAGTGGAAACCATGACCTTGGCTTCCATTCGCAGCACATCCATTGTATATTTAAGTAATTCTTCTCGAGGACACTTTTTTCTTTTATTTGTATTAAACTACTTCACCATTCCAATTTTCATAGCCATGAGTATTTAGTATTTATCGAACTCATTTTAAATAATTCTACTCGTAATAAACATAGACGTTTACGAATTTATTTCTTCGTTTACTCTTTAGTTTAAGTTTTGATTTAGAAGATATATAAAGAAACTCAGACAGTGTTTGACCACATTTCCAAACACCGAGAAGTTCGTCAAAAATACGTTGAATTTTCAACTCTCTTCTCGGTGTTTGGAAATGTGGTCAAAAAATGTCTCCCTTGTTTGATATATTAAGTAAAATATGTGGCGTTGTGTGAAGTAGTGCATGTGGTGTGCACGTGGTATTGTGTGAAGTACTGCATATGGTGTGCACGTGGTAGCTGCGTGCAGTAGTGCATGCGGTGTGCACGTGGTATTGTGTGAAGTACTGCATGTGGTGTGCATATGGTACTGTATTGTGTAGAATACCTACACTGAATTTACTTCCCTAAACTTAAAACAACAATATTGCATATAAGTGAATTGAAAATTGCAATGTAGATATTTTATTTTACCTGGTGGACAATTTGTACATCCGTCATCTCCTTGGTTGAAAGAATTATAAAATGTGCCCAGGGGACATGGCAATAATGTACCTTCGTCAATCTTTCTAAATCCCGAGGCCAGTAAAGCGGATATTTGCAATCTACTGCTTGTCAATTTTGGATCAGAATAGATAATAGCTTCTGTTGGGGAATCATCAGGATTCCTAGGAGGTAATAACTGGCTATTTCACAAAAGCATTAAGAACTGAAATTAATAACTATAGGACGAGGATGCGCAAAATGTCGTGTTCTGAGAGGCACTGGCCAATGACGATAGCTTTCGATTTCATAGAATCACAGGGGACCCGAGCTCGCGATGCGTGGAGAGTTTTTTGTACTTTTTTCTTTATTTAAAGCGAAAGTTCAGCGAAACCTGACATATACTATATGACACAAAACCGAACTTGAATAAGTGAAACGTGACTCTCGCCTTGTAGCATATGAAGCTGTTGTGTTACAACGATTTGAATTCAGTTATAAAGGTTTGTATAGGAAAAATCGAAGTTATATCTGTAATTGTGATAAACTGCCAATAGAATCGACATATTCAATAATGCCTTAAATTTGTGTCTTTTCTATCGATATGATCAAATAAAAAATGTCACGTTTCGCTGAACGTTCGCTAAAAAGTAAAATAAAAGGTAAAAAAAACGCTCCTCGCATCGTGAGCTTGGGCTGTGGTTCAAAATTTTTTTTTTATCATTCAATCACCAAGTATCTTGATACGTAAACTGATCACTCCCTGACAGCTGAAGGGAAGCGATATGCCATTTTCAAACAAGAGCGTGGCTACAATTACGGATGAGCAGAATATTGTTGCAGCGAAGTACATTTAGACAGTATTACTCATGAATGAACCATTATTTCTGGGTACTCATTTGCAGATCACGTGGTGGCTGGGGCTCCGGACCAATGAAAAGGAAGGAATAAGTGCATGGAATAAATGCACCTTTTTAATTTCCTTCACATTGGCGGAGTGCAAAGTGGCCTGCAAATAACCACAAGCGTAATTGTTTTGCTGCAAATGATATTCACTCACGCTTAATTGACGAGAGACTGCTTTATCGCACTCTCTTAAGATCCAGAAGTATTGCGTAACTAGTACTTATTATTTTACTTATATTACTTATTATTTTCTCAATGCGTGAGCGGGCGACATTCAAAACATCCCGCAATCTGATTGGTTCTGAAGGCAGGAGGAATTTTCACATCCGGCCCGTTCACAGATAGTAAAATCATCGCGTTGATATGCTATTTTCGTGAGTCAATTAGCGTAGTAATCGTCAATACTTTGTTTCTTTTACACTTCCATCGACAAGTTTATCTCACTAATTGTTTTGCACGAGATTATTTTAACTACGAACACGAGATTACGTAACTCCCTAGGGGCATATCTTTATAAAAAGGATCAGGCGGTCCAATCGAGAGCGGATATGTGATATTTATGACACAAAGAATTACAGTCTTCAAACGCAAGGAGTACAAGAATTATTACAACGAAAAGGATTACAGGAATTGTAAGTGTATAGAATAATATTCAGTCTGGTCGCGCCATGGTTCTTATTTTGGCGAGACGTAGTCCAGCCTTGACCTCTGGCGAAACCAATTCAAAGGAACCTGATATGCCGCCGAAGCAGTGCAATTTGCAAATACATCTTTACCGTATCAAGTTTCAGCCAAGTGACCATGAAATCGTTGATATATCTGGTCAGTGACTTGATATCACAGGATATCATGACAGTGAACAGTAGATACGGCTTCTTATCGGTAATTACGAATGTGGGTACGGTAACACGTCACATCATGACGTCATGTCCACCTCATTTTGTAGAATAAGAGCATGTAAGTGTTTCGATGACTAACGGAGAGGTTCCCTCCACCCTTTACACTTCTGAGCACCAGGGTGGAGGTACACGTTTGCTCGTACTTTTTCTTGTACTTTTTGGCGATAAGCGAGTACGTACAGATAGCTATGCAACGTTAGGTTTAGGAAGAGACAAGAAGCTTCTTCGGAATAAACGAGGAGCTTAATTCGTGTACTAAAGGCATTTACTAACAGAAGCTTAGAGAGTACAGCACGTGACAACAAAATAAAAGCTACTGACAGATGTACTGTGACCTCAGTTGACTCTGTTGAATTGTATGTCACTTTTGAAATCGTTCTGTTTTTTATCATTCTGAAAAGAACAATAGAAGCACAAGTTTAGTGGTGGTATTTTCCCTACAATACTTTTAAAATATAACATAAAAAATACATCACATTTTAGCATCTTGGACGCTGTGGCCAATGAAGACTTCTAAGCTCAATATCTTCAGCTTTGTCCGAAGCAAAAATCTGTCACAAAAATATTGCACAGAGACTATTAGAGGCGGCTCATGACTATTTTTTCGCCTCGGGTAAGGTTTTTGAAAATTGTTTATAAATTTGATTAAATTTTTGAGTAAATTCTTAGAAGACTACAAATTGCACTCGCCTTACGAGCTTGTACAATTTTTTTGTAGTCTTTGAAAAATTTACTTGTATTCCAAATTGCACTCGAAATCATTACCTATACAAAATGAAGTTGTGTACGCGCGCAACATTTTTCAATAATTTGGAGACTTTAAAAGTCAAGAAACCATTATTTTTTTGGTTTTAGTCTTCTCGGGAATTTAATTATTGATTTGAATCAAAACGTTTCTTCAAAACTTTGTTAAAAAGGTCACTGCACTCTAATAAACAATTATATTATTAGTTCTTTCTCTCGCGTGACTATCACGCACAGAAAACGTAAGCGAATAATCTAACTGTTTAGATTAATTTAGTTTTAGTATAAATCTAATAATCGTTAAAAATCCTCTTCACTGACCCTTCGAAAACGCCAAGAAACGGCCGTCATTTTGTTAATAATTGCACACTGCCTCGCTACTTACTATCTATCACAGATTGTGCAATAGTCCAAGTCATCCTCGCATTTTGTTGGTTCTCGCCTATGATCTATTAGAGCACAGACGCGCGATTGAAGTCATCATTACAAAGTTTTTCCTTCTGGATTTTAAAATGGCGGAACGTTTTGAAAATTAAGATAATATTTTACATGACTGGTTGAAGATAAGGTACAAAGTCTCACAGATTGATGCCAGGAATGAAATCTTAAAATCAGTTAAAATAAGCACGTAACCTTGCTTTCCGATGCGATTGTTCCAGTCCGTTTCAGGCACAGCAGCGAGCAAAGCATAGCTGACTACAGCACGTGGCCAACTGTTTTGCAGTTATAAAGTGATCTATCCGATACTATATCGATTTGAGAATCAGCACAGAGGACACAAATTTCCACCGTCGCTTACGCACCCTTCATTGAAAACTCGAAACAAATCTCCAGTGTTAACCGCAACCGCATGTTTTTAAAACGTATTCTTTTTAAGTCCTGCAATATCCAAGCTTTTCGGCTCACAAGGCTGCTCTGATGACAATAACTGACTTGATTTTTCCAGCATTTCCTTTAACATTTGTAGATTCGCAGTTCAATTCTGCTTTCGCAGTTAGTTTTCATTCCACGAGAAGCCATTTGAGTCAAGTTTGACAGTTGCGTGATTTTTCTGGACCAATCACAATTCCTTGCTACGCATAGCAACTAATGAGATTGCTTCACTTTGTAGAGACAACAGATTACGTCATATGGCTTTTTTTCCTGTTCGCCAAAGTGGGCAAAGGCCGGCTTTCGAGTAAGATTTTGAAATAAAAAAGCTGACGTAGTTTTTTTTTAATGTATAAAACCAATAGATTCCATGTTGCCGTGCGTCTGTTCAGTAATGACAGTAATAGATCACAGAGGACGTCAAGATGTGGTGAGAACATCAGTGACACACTCGGCTATTGTTCATACCACATTTTGAAGTCATCTGTGATCTATTACTGAACAGACGCACGGCAACATGGAATCTATTTGTTAAATAGATAGTGAGCATAAAGAGAAGCCAATCAAAGCAACCTCGTTCCCAGGGCTTTTCCCTTGAAGATGGGAGGGGCGGGAAAAGGCCCTGGCATTTACTGGTCACGTGTTCATCTTAATACTCATGATTTTGATTGATTGATTGAATCTTCTTGAAACCTACGTGTAATAAAATATTTTCGGGAATCTCCATGTGGGACTCGGAAGGCTAAGAAGCAAATTCAGTGATTTACTGGTGTTTTTGGAGCAGTCAACTCCCAAACGCTTCGTCCACGAAATTCAATCTGCCGGCGATGTATTCGAGAGCCGTCACTTCAGTGCTTCGTTTTTCGGTAGAGCGACAAAAGCGACCAAAAATCTTGCCTAGAAGAATTTTCATTATATTACTGAAAGCGATACACACGACGCTGATACACACGAAGTGCGAGAGATTTGTGTCTAAGGCGAGTGAATTCAGACAAAGAAGGTAAATTATGCAAAATCAGCTGGAACAAAAGTGCTAGAAAAGAGTTCTAAAAAGCGTTGACGGGCCTGCACGACTCCTGCAGTTCGCAATGAAAAGAATGTAAAACCTCTATAGCTTAGCCTTGACAAGAATGTCTTGTGGGGATTTTCCTTTGCGATTTGATAAAAGGGGCGGCTCCTTGAAGATATTTCTTAGCTGTAGATGGTTCTGTATCAAGTGACATTTCCCCATTATTTCTTTCAAGTTAGGCAAAGCCGGGTGGTATTGCGTGACAAAGGGTAGCATTTTGTTTCGTGCGGTTCTGTTTTATTTTTAAGTGACGTTTTTTCTTTCAGAACATTTGACTCCTGAGAGATGTTATATTGCTATTGCTGCTGGGTAACCTCTATTCTTAAGGCGTGCGGCGAAATTTCTACTCAAAAGTACGTTGTGAGAAGTTAGTTCTTAGAGGCTTAAACGCTTTTCCTTTGATAAAACCTTTCGTGACGCCTGTCGGGTGATTAGCGTATTGAAAAGTCTCTGTACGTTTGAACTGTGTGCGCACATCAACAGCAGAGATTTGCCAAAGTCAGTGGTTAGAGCGGCAACAATATCTTTGCCTTTCAGTAAATATTCAAAGCACTTCACTTGAAGTGGGTTTAAATGAAACGACGGAAAGTTACAGCGATTAAAAGTATACCCAAGTTCCTCCGCCATCTTGATTTTGCCACTTTTGAATATGCAAACCTCGCTAACTTATTACACCCAGGATTTTAGGGTGTAAGATGGACACGTGACCAGCCCATGCCAGGGCCTTTTCTCGCCCCTTCCACAGTTCAAGGGAAAAGCCCTGGGAATGAGGTTGCAATCAAAGAACGCTAATAGATAGATACTAATGGCTGACACTCGGCGTTAGGGTATGGCCATAAGTAAGTAAGTAAGTAAGTAAGTAATGGCTGACAGTATACGAGTAGCTCAGCCAATCCGATTATAGAATTTACATTAGTAGTAGAGAATTATACTAATATGATGAAGTATCTAAGTATCTTTAAAAGTAGGCTCCAGGGGCTCATTAGGCAAATTTAGTCGAGCCAAGGTTTGTATTGTTAGGACCAACCTACCTTGATATGCCACATTAATCACGCCAAATTGAGCTAAGAGGATTCTATCTTGTAGGATGTCAGGACAACAGACAAGGCTTCCGATTGGCTGATAGTGAATTTGGGTAAGACACAAATAAGTTACCCTTTGCCCCAAAGTTGCCCTTTGGTTAGCCTTTTAGCTCGTCGCTGATCCCGCACCTCGCCCGCCCGCGTTTTCCGATGATATTCCCCACTGACCGAGAGCCTAGTACAGGCTACCCTTCTCATTGAAGAATTTATATTTCCGAAAGTCCCACGTTAGAATGTTGAAATTACCTCCAGCATACAGCAACTTACATATGCATTCCTTCTTGGTTGTGGAACCATCTGAAAGCTTTTGGCTCGATTGTCTTCAGAGGATTATCTGAGAACATTCTTAAATAATGTAAACAAACACTAATGTAAATAACAGAAGATATATTTAAACGGTCAAATCTCTAGAAGCAAAATATGTCTCATTTTCCTACAATAGCACTTCCTTAGCAGCGTGCGTTGCAGCCGTACGTGGGCACTATACCTTAGATGTTTCGTAAATCACCAACATTTGCACTAATCATTATTGCTGTATTTCACAACGAAAGAAGGTTTACCCATTAGAGGAGAACATGTCACCCCTTGTCATGGGTCAAAACTCACTAACTTCCGCTAGGGAAACAGCGACTTGAACTTTGGTCATGCGCAACTTTCAACTGGCACGTACGTGATTAAGGTTATGCACCTTGAACCCGCGGATGACTTTATGTGCCATTGGGTGTCAATAAAATCATTTAGATAAAGCATTTCCAGGAACACTAAAATACTCTACTGACAACTGGATGCTTTAAGCTTATGGTGCGATTAAGACTTCAAAAGTGAACCTGATTATTAACACTCACAGGATATCGGATGTCTTCATTAACTCTAATAAAATTGCTATAGTTGACCTTGAGGACCTTTCAGGTGAATTAAATTTGTAGAAGGCTCCATGTGGAATATTCTCTAACTGATTTGCGCCAAAGGAACTACAATAGTGTAAGACAATACAAACGAATATAGGAAATATTATATATTATAACTACGGAGAAAATTATGAAGACCTAGTAGATCATGGCAGTTGTTTACACAAATCTCAGAGGTCTTGGGTTCGAATCTCGTTCAGATCTCAATTTCTTTCAGGATTAACTTTTACAGCCGCTTAAGTTGTGTATATAACTGCGATGATCAACTATGTCTGCACAGTCAACGTAATTTGCTAGTGCTCATGTAAATATGGAATAAAGACAATAGAGCACTCTTTCTATGGGCTACTGGCTCAATAAACCATTTCGGAATATTAAGAAAACGCACAGGTAATCTTCATTTATGCGCGGTGTTATTACAAATCATGATAGCGCATCATTAAGCATGACATATTTTTTAAAAAAAAAAATTATAAAACCTCTATTAAATTTACTAGGTTCCGCTAAATACAATATAGAATTATTCAATTTGGTATATACAAAGCTTGTTTTCCATGAATACCGTGCCATACTTGATATTATAAGAACTGTGCAAAAGTGACTTAAAACTACGTTGGGATTCTGCTTGCCTGTCAACATTTTAGATGTATTTATTGTGCAGGTAAACCCATATAAGGAGTGGTTTATTACTTTTATGAAAGACCTGGAAAACATAAGTCAAAGGTAATCTGTAAGTGAAATGCAGGGATTCAATGGCAGAATCGCTCATCGCGAAGGCAAAAGAGTGTACGAGTTTTGAAGTGGTACAAGTGTGATGTTTAGGTTAGTCCCAGAAACGCTACTTCTGAAATTTATTCAGAAATATTTATCTATTTTCAAGGCCGTCAGGCCCTTGTTTTGCAAAATGAAAAGCATCGCTTCTGTCGAGTCGAGTGGAAACCAGATTCAGTAAAGCTTCTCGTGTACCAGGGTTATGCACCCGGCATTGAGCTTAATTGACGTTTAAACTGCCGATGCGCTACTTGCTAACCAGAATGAATTCTTTTCCCTACTTTTGGAACAACACAAATTGATCTGTCTAACTCAGCAGTTATAATCAGAATTGAGTTTTATACAAGCCTTGGAAAGCGATAAAAGCGCTTAAAACATCCATCTAAAATTAAGCGCAAACGGATCCGGCGGCCTGACTTTTTATGTAAAGCAGAAAAACAATTATGCACTATTCAATTCGCTCCTAAACTTCTGGGTTTTTTTTCTTCTTCTCTGAAAATTTTAATGTATATGCTAAAGGAAAAAAATTCGTTTTATTATCTCAGCGGTACAATTCAACATAAGTTTGGCAACGCCATTGGCTTGTTTGATATGATGATTGTGACCAACTCGGTGCTGAGCGCCTCCTAATAGCTATGTTGCTTAGTCACTCACTCACTCAACCAAGCAATCACCCACCCATCCATCCCCCTACCCACTCACTCATTCATAAACTCTCGCACTCATTTACTTCATCCTCTTCATCCACTGATGGACATAAGCAACATTCTATCTAAACAGTTTCCATTTCGACGTCCTCCGACTGTGTACTCTTACAACAGATAGAAGATATTAAAACGTGACGTGCTTCACTTATAATACGTACAGAAAACTAACTTTAGGGGTCCTTGCAAATGTTTCATTGGTTATAAAGTTGATCTTGTTTCTTTGCAACATCCTGACAAACAAATAGCAAAGTTTACTTATTAACATTGCTTGCTGATTAGTCATGTACGTATGTCTTCAAAGCCTTACTGAAATAATAATCGTAATTTCCTCATCAAGATCTGAGTGAAGCAAGTTTTGGGTGCTAAATTTAAACAAGAGTATCGTTCAAAGTAACTTCTGAGTCATAAAGATATGAGAGTTAAAAATTCTATTAAGTTGTCTTGTATCCAAAAAATGTAGGGCCAAAGACACTTACAGGAATTGGAGACCTGGTGTACCACAGAACACACACTCTGGCAAATATTGAATTTTGTTGTAAGAAAGATCTCTATAAAGAGATGAAAATGTAAGATTGATATTCGACAACTTCAGACGCTAATGAGGTTTAGGTAAACAAATGACATAAACGGTTTTTAATATGGCATGCGCAGGAAAAGTGTTAGTACAGGAGCCCATGGGCTCGTGGTTTCGCCTTTTTACCGTGCAAAACTGAGGCGAATGTAAAGAGTTTGCTGTAGAGGATCGTCAGCAGAGAATAAGGAACACATGTCAATAGAACCCAAGAGCGCGATTTCAGTTTGAAGAAGGGAAAAAGGCAGTACAACCAACAACATGGTTTCCTGGTTTCGGGTCTTATACCTGGATACTTTCGTCATGAAGTTTCGGTCTCTTGAAAACTGATTCAACGAATGTTACCCCAAGTTCTCCAAAGGGTAGACATTTTGTTAAAGACAACTATTTGGTATCGACAACTAGTTGTCCGATGCGAGGATTCTACACACATTAGAGTGATAGTTGGCGATATCTAAGTCTCACCGCTCATGCTTAAAACACAATACACATGCTACTATAAAAGCTGCTATTGTACCAAGCATCAAAACCTTATATATACCAAGCCTCAAAACAAAATAGACACAAAAAGAGAACATGAAATTTTCACTTTCGGGCCTATACTTTTATACGAGTTTTATAACGCCGAGGCAAGCTTTAAACTTTATTGTGCTACATTTCACTCACAGTTCAACTAGCGAAATCATATTGGAAAATACGTCAGCAGGAAGAGACGTGATAGCGTTTGAAGACAAATTTCTGTTCAAATATACAATACAATGTGTGAAAAGATAATTACATAGAGGTTTTTACCCTGATATTTTAAACACATGAAAGCTCATTAAGAGTATGTTCTTGAGAAAGCCAGGCAGTTCCAGGCAGGAGGTGTACAGCCCAAATCACTGATTTTGTTCAGACTTTGCACAAATGTTGGGTTTGGTGAGTAAATGATTATGGCAAAAAAGTTAGGTGAAAATATTTTATTCCCTTCATGATCAAGTTAGGGAGATCCCCTGCAAAAATTGGCAATTGTTATCATTTATGAATATGTAGCTATCTTTGGTTTAGTATTTCTACAACAAGAAAGGTCACGTGAAAATGAAATTACTGGTTAAAGCTCTACAATTATCAGTCTCAAAGCACAGATATTCATTTCTAGTGAACTATTAAATTTGATTTCTATCCACAGCTGCATCTTAAATAAGGCGCATATTTCGAATCAGGTTAACCCTGCGACGCACAAGGAGGTGGATGGTAGAGGTGGATGGCACCCTTCATGAGGTATTTTTTCAAATTTTTGAAAATGCTGAAACTTTCAGTAGCTGTTCAATTCGTCTACCATTTTTGACGTTATCATGGAAACCGGAAGAAACCGCCTAAGATCTCTGGGAGAATGTTCATAAAGATGTTAAAGGCTTGCTCTGACAAACGATTAAGAAAACAGTAAGCTGGTTTTATATCAGGAGAGGTACTAGTGATCAAATTTTTGTTCTGGAAAACCTTGTTGAGTAATCCTTAAAGTGGCAATTTCCTTTCTACTTAAACTTTGTAGACTTCAGACGAGCGTTTGGCAGTGTGTACAGGGAATGCTTATGAACCATAATGCACCTGTAAGAATTTCCGGCGAAGATGACAAGGATTGTTAGACTTATAAACGTGTGCTGCGTACGTCATGGGGGGTAGAGAGTTGGATTCGTTCAATGTTGATGCTGCTGTGGCAGGCTTCATTGCAGGCTTCATGTTCATTCATGTTCATTGCCGTTATTGACTTCGTAATGAGGCTACCACTGGTGCAATACGAAGTATATGCCTCTGCTCTTGCTTGGAATATTTGGATTATGCTGATTACACTGTACGCTGTAGCAGTCGAAGGGCGCACATATAGGAGACGACTACTGCATTAGAGCATGCAGCTCGGACTACAGAGCAAAAACCCAGGGAAGGGTTTGATTAAATATGCATAAATTAGTGGTAAATGGACATTTTTTGCAGGGGGTCCCCCTAGCTTGAAGGAAAAAATTATTTTACTTATAAGTACTGAAATTTATCCACAGAGATGACAGTGATGAAAAAATCGTTCTGTTTTTAGTCGCAGCCAATCAGC
>OMLO01003017.1_pt1 | contig 13822 bp, 7 predicted proteins | sample 1674811 | NCBI WGS metagenome assembly OMLO01 (sample SAMN06265003, study PRJEB25207) | coral metagenome | isolation source: Coral host | place: Mexico:La Bocana,Puerto Morelos, Mexico | collected 2008-11-13
GAGATGATACCAGGTACAACAAACTGGGATCCTGCACAGCTGCCATTCAATCGTCATCGTCGTAGACAAATTGATCAAGCAGCATTCACTCTTTTTCAGCCAAACAGGGTTGTGACTGTAGCAGCAACCATCTGCTGCAAAACATTACCACGACACCAGCAAGACAAAAGAGGGCGTGGTGGGTTCTGGGGTGCTTGAGATGGCAACATCATGAGCTGCTTATTGTCAAGCAGCATTCACTCTTTTTCAGCCAAACAGGGTTGTGACTGTAGCAGCAACCATCTGCTGCAAAACATTACCATTCAACCCCTTTCTACCCTGGTCTTTGCTGGTGTCGGAAAAGAGCTGTCCATGCTGTACAGGGGATACAGCTCTCGAGGTGCTGCACTGAAAGCCGCAGTACCTCATCATAGATAGCACATAGGCGATCCACTCGCTCACGTGCTGATGGGCTAAGACTGACCAAGCCCGTTGCTACTGCAATCTCTTGAAGGTAGATATCCATCACCTTTGTAGAGGCCCAACGGCCCCTACGTCTAACCAGTTCACTGTTCTCTGTGATGTTCAACATGTGGGTGGCACCTCCTGGGCGGAGGCTTGCAAGATCATAGCCACGGGATCCATGAGAAGAACCTGAAGCCACACCAATAGCAGCTAGTAGTTGAGAAAATCTTCGTCGAAGTGTTGCCGACGACATGTTCCATAGGGGTTCGTCCGGGGAGAACCTCTTGAAAACAGAGGTGATCAACAACACAAGGTCCTTCGGCTCTATCTTTGCTGCTTGGTGGCGGGCTGCTCTTCCCCGGGTCTTCGGCTCTTTCAAATTTGCCAGGATGTAGGTGACTCCAGGGGCTGCATCTGTAGGCAGCACCAAATCTGCACGTTTCATCCCGATGATCTCACCAACTCTAAGCAGTCCAAAGCAGTGGTAATCAAACCTATCAGGATAGCTGCAGGAAGAGCTGGGTGATGTTCATATGGCTCGTCCATCAACCAAGCGAAACATACATCCCAGGCGCCTCCAAGCTGTCTCTTCAGTATAGGTCGTGACATCGCGACAGCATTGATCGTCTCTGAAAACTTCCCATAGGCTTTACCCGCCTGATGCATCTCCCTGCCATAGAGCGACAGCCAGTTTGAAATTTCTTCAGCATTCAAGGGGGACTGACCAAAGAGATCATCCCACGAAATGCCTTGCTCTTCCCAAAGCCAGCGTTCAAACTCCTGCAGCAGGATGTAGCGATTTTCCCTTGTTTGCCTCTTTACCAGTCGATCTGATGCCAGCTTTATCCCTGCTCGATTTTGTGCCCTTGCTTGCTCGGCACTTGTGGTGGGAACCATAGGTGCAGTAACATGGCAAAAAGAAAGAGCTACGACAGCGACAGCTAGGGGCCTACAAAACAGTTGTCCTTTGCTATGTCCCAGGCATGCGAACACGGTTAGTGACCCAAGCAAGGCCACACACGGGATGAGGTAGTGCCCGCAAACCCACAGACCCTCAAGCAAGCTCAGATAGCTAAGTCCAAGATACGACGAAGCGGCTGGATTAAAGAAGCTAAGTCCAAGCAGGCTGGGGAAAAGCTCTTGATCTTCTGGTGGCGAGGGAACTGTCCTTGCTGGAGCCTGGGTGATGGACGTGAACAGCAGGATAAGGCAGAGACGAGTCCAATTTGAGTAGCTCCTCGGAAGAGGAGTTGCATGAATCCTCTTCGACTCCTCGGCTGAAAGAAAATCCAAAATGGAATGTGGAACTGGTGGTGGCATGACCTTGTCTCTGGTCGGGATATCTCCTGGGTTCCATCTGGTGGGTGAGAAGGACAGTGCTGGAAAGACTCCTCCTGCAACCTGGTAGGCTGCGCTTCTCCTCAGTGTTGGCTGGAGTGAGTATGCCGAACTGCGGCCTTTGGCTATGGCTCCTTTGGCTACCATCGAGTCAACACAGATGTTGACTCTCGAATCCTCTTCCTCCTCTGCAAGCTCGTGCATCAAGTTCTCGACCGAGCCAGCCTCCAGCACATTGATATGGGATCTTTTCTTCCACCACCAGTCACGGTGGTAACTCCAGACCTTTGTGAGAAGGAGGTCGTTAACGATGACGGATTCCTTTCCCACAGCAGGCTCCTCCTGAAGGGTTCTGACCTCCTCTCTCCTCACTGCTCTTTTGAAGAAGGTTGCAATGTGCATTGCCATCTCTGGTGTGTACATAGCTGAAGGAGCCGTGTACTTGCCAGCTATCGGGATGTGGACATGGCCTCCTCTGCATTTCCTTTCCATCTCCTCAGCTGCCAAACCAAAGCACAACATCCTAAACTCCTTCCGGTGTGGGCTACCGAACTGGCAGCCTGCCAGCACCGACTCGGCGCAGCCGAGTGATAGCAACCACCTCCATGCTGAAAGCCATGCCATCTTACTCAAGCGAGGTTGTTCCAGAAGAGAAGGGATAAGCCTTCTCACGGCATGCCTCATGATCGTCAGGGCTCGGAAGGCCATGGTGTTACCATGGATCACTTTTGGTAGCTTCCTGTTGAAGCCTTTTGGAAGGCGGTACGACCTGACTGCCGGATGGCAGGCAGGTGAGAAACTAGTGCAGGGTGGAGCCAGAAGTATGGATTTGAATCTCTTCTGGTCCAACATGAACAAACACCACTCCAGCAACCTCACGCTGGATAAATTGTACCTCCTGGACCATGTGATGTCCAACACCGGTGCCACCGTCATACCCAGTGACGCCATACTTTCGGAAACTGCTCCAATCCCACCAAAGACCTCGACAAAATCGAAGACAAAGGGCCTCTCTCTCTCTGGATCCACTTTCCCAGGGAGTCCTTCCTCTGCTTCTTGTTCTCGCTCTTCTCCAAGGTGAGCCAAAGCTGCGGCGAAGTTGTTGTCCAGCATGGTGTAGTGTCCCTGCCGGTCTCCTCCCTTCCAAAGCATAGCCGAAATCCTCTTGGTAATCCTCGTCCTTACAATGGCTCCTTTCTGCATAGAAGCGTCAGTGGCGTAGAGATCCTCTGAGAAACCAGCCATAGCATTTGTTGCCATCATAGGTGCCAAAGCCGAAAGGACCCCCAACTCTGAAGCGACCTTGCGGGGGAGCTTCAACATTCTGCTTGCCTCGCGGTCAGTTTTGAAGTTTCCCAGTGCAAACATCTCCTCAACAGCGCTGGCCAGACATCTCCGATATAGTAGCACTGACACCCAGGACCCCGACAATCTCGCCATCAACGAAGGGGTGACAGCCGGAAGAGCAGCGACCCTCAAGCTGACAGCTGCTAATCCCAGCCTTTTTGAAAGGGGGGCTGAAATCAATGTCAATCTCCTCTTTGTTGCCTCCTGCCTCGAATCGATCTCTGCTCCGGCGGCCTTGAAAAGCCTCTCAGACAGCACATCCTTCTCCGGTGATCCTGGCAGCCTGTGTTTCTGGTAAGCTGCTCTGGCCTGGCCTAAAATCCTGTAGGCCTCCGTCTCCTCTCTGTGGGTCTTCTCATCTTCTCTTGAAATCACAAAGAAATCGTCTATTATGAGGGCCCTCCAGACTGGTCCGTCTGGCAGGGCCTTCTTTCCAACAATCCTCTGTTCCTCTGGTAGCAAATTCTCTTGAGCAAGGAGTCCTTGGTGACCACTTAGAGCAAACTCCACGCCTAAGTGATCTCCTTGGTACAATGCACCAAAGGATGGATAAAGCTGGGTTGGTAGGGTCTTCAACTCTCTCTTTGGGAGCCCAAGTCGATCCCCAAACTTCTCTCGGCCTCCTATCTTCTCATCCTCCAGCCTCCTACAAAACTCCTCCAAAGCTTTTGTCCCCTCAAAGGAGCTGGTGTCGAAGCTGAAGGGGACCAAGTTGGTTGCACTCCTCTCTGGGCTGATTTGACATTGATGATAAAATTCACGACGATCCGTGATACTTCCATGGAGGCACTGCCCAACTTCAACATGCAAGGAGGTGAGCATTGGCCCCGCCGGGAGCTGGGACGATGGTCCCCCAAAATGTCTCTCCATATAGTTGACCCTTCTCCTGTCGCCGATCATCCTGTCGGCCTCTGCCGACTTAAAAGCGTTGAACACCCTGACATAGGCATCAGGCATGATCGGCTTCTCGTGAAGTCTAAGTAGTCCCAGCTTCTCCCATTTCATCGCCAGCCTGAAGTACTCCTTCTCATCCTCTCGATGGAACACAGGGACTGGGCAGCCTTTCGTCGAAGCACCATGAAGCAGGAAAGCTGGCTCCACGTACGGAAGCCAAAGTGGTCCTTCAATGTACTCCTCAATCGGCCAATCACCAGTACCTTTGAGCTTTAGGCGGTCTGCTTGAAGGGAGCGATAGGGCTGAAGCTCCGGGTGTTTGCGCAAAGTCTCCTCACCAAGTTCTGTAGGAACTTCAACTCCATCTCCTCTCCATGTGTAGACTCCTCCAAGCTCAGGCTGAGTGGCAAGGAACCGCTCCAGCCTCCACATGCAAGAAATCAATTCAGGTCCACCTCGGCCAGGAGGAACTGGATGTGCCTCTGGCCTTGAACCACTCGTGACCACATAGTTGAAAAGCCTCCGGATGCAGCGTAGTTGAAGCCGTCCAGGGGGCCTCCTGATCCCTTCAAAGTCCGTTGCATGCCCTCCATGTAGAAAATTCAAAGCCATACACATGACATGCACCAGCCTCCTCGTGGCTAGACGTGAAAGCCTTTTCTTCGAAAGACCAGGGCCACCTCCAGCAAAGATTCCATCAAAGGGCACTGGTAGTGGAAAGATCACGGTATGCAAGGGAAGCCCTTGCCGTTTGACTGAAAAGGACGAAGCCAGGAACCATGCAAAGTGGCTTCGGGTGCTCAAAATCAATCTGGGCAAAGTCAACGCCCAGGAAACAAAGGTGACCTCCTGCCCCAGGAGGTTTATAGTGCCATCCTCCTTCTCCTCGCTCAAGAAACCTCGTCCTCTGTCTTCTCGAACTTGTCTCCCCGGCCTCCTCCCTTCTTTCTGCCCTTTCCTTTTCCTGGGCCATCCTGGGTTGTTTTGTCTCCTCCACTTGAAGAAACCCCCCCTCCCGACATCATCTCCACACGCTTTGAGGTGATAGTGTCCAATTCTTTTATGAACGCCAGGGCCGTTGTGACCCACTTCTGGTCTGCCAGTGCTGAAAATGCACGAGCCTTCGAAAGCTGAGCCACCTGACGGTTTGTGAAGATCGAAGCTGGGGGGTCCTCGGCCAAAGTGAGGATCTGTCCTAGATCCAGACGTCCTCCATCCAAGGAGGCCTGTTCCAACATCACTGCCAGCAGGGAAAGACAATCTCGGGCCCCATCCATGTTCTCCATCTGAAGGAAGTCCATGCACTGCATGACCTGGAACTGGATGACACCCAGGTCGCGGCATCTTCCGTACCCGCCGAAGCGTTCTAGGTACTTCGTGCCACATATTCCTTGTTTCATCATCTCCTGGTAGCTCATGGTGGCTGGCAAGGTCGGGTACATGCGCCGGGACATACTCCTCATGACTGACTCGAAGAAGATGCCTTTCTGGAGGGCTAGGTCGTTCTGTAACTTCGCCCTCCCGCTTGCACCTCTGCTTCCTCCAATGCCGGTCAGAGCCAGCTCTGCCATTGGGTCGGTGTGGCCGGCTGCCAGCTGGGAGATTAGGGTGGTGATGGCCGTTGACTGGGCCATCATGGCTGCTGCCAGGCTGGGTGAGTTCAAGTCCGCCTTCTCCAACTCCAAACTGCGAACTTCTGGGGGCTGAGCCAATCCTGTCATTGCAAGATCCTCTAACCTCGAAGCTCCTCTCCTGACTGGGGGCGTCTGTAGCTCTCTCGCCATAGCAGCTACTGTGGTGGACTGGGCTGGCACATGGGATGACAGTGGCCGTTGCAAAGCCGCTGTGGTCGGGTTTGGCGGGTTCTTCATCTGCTCCTCCAAGACATGCTGCTTCTCTACCAACCGGGCCAGCGTGGCATTCATGTTCTCCAGGGATGCTGCTAAGCTGGCTGTCGTGGCCTTTCTGGGTCTTGCGGTATCGGTAGCCCCACCTGGACGAGGAGCTGGCTTTCCTTTTGCTTTGGGGCGTCCTTTGAACGCTGGAGTATCCTTCTTCCCCTCTCCGCTCTCTGCGGTGACCTCTGGGCTGTAAAGTCCTGCTCTCTCCTCTCCTGCATTCTCTTGCAACCAAACCATTGCCTGGCCGACCAAAGATGCAGGGTCGGGGAAGGCATCCTGATCCTCCTCCGAGAACTTTTGGTAGAAGGCCTCCATCTCCAAAGGCTTCATGTGCTGACAAATGGACTCGTGACAGTCCACCACCAAAACAGAGAGTTGAACTCCCAAGGGCACCATTGTCCCGTCCTGGAACATCATACCGGGCACCTTGAGAACAGTTGACATACCCAGCATAAGATCGTCTTGCTGAGTATTCCCCTCCGCAAGCTGTTCCTCTGCGAAGAAGTCGACAGGGGCGGCCAGGAGCAAACCTCCAGCTCTTGTCATCACGACCAACACCTCTGCCTCGCCAATTCCTTCGGGAGAATCTTCGTCCCCCCACTGAATTAGGTATTTGGTGATAGCCTGGGAGATAGGCACCACCTCTGCAAAATCCATACCATATTCTACAGGCTCCATCACGGCGACACCCGAGGGAAGCTGACGCCTGCTCCGCTGCAATAGGTCCTAGCCTCAGCCTCTGATGGCCAAGAATGGGATACCGACGTGGATCCTTGCAACGATCCAATGACTCTCCAATAGCTACCGCTGGATTGGTAGCAGACTGGCTCGGGCACCCTGTCACTCTTGAGAATGACGTAGTACCTGGGGCGGAGATCAATCTGGGGTGTGCGGTTGGGAGACTGAGCTCGTCCGGCAATAACAGCCTTAGCCCACTGACCTGCTTTCCAAGCCCTCTCAATCCTGCCTGCTGAAGACCAAGCAGACCCAGCCAACCTGTTACCCAAAGTGTAGAGATAATCAGGGCAGGTCTCAAAAGTCCTCTCGATCTCCTCTCTGGTTTCCAGCCTGGGTTCTGGTGTGGGGGCTGGCGCTCTCCGGGTTGGCACTCGACTGGTCTCCTCCACCAGTGAGTATTGGCTCTCTGAAGCCTGGGACTCCTCAACTGGGTAGCCTCGGGAATAGTTCCTGGAGAGGTCTGCGACAAGCTCAGAAGCTTGCACAGCAGGGCCACGGACGGTGACAGACAGCTCACCAAGCTGAACAGTGATCTCAATGGTGCCGGGAGCGGAGACCACGCTCATGCAAGTAGGAGATCAATCGGGATTGAGCAGGTGATGGGGAAGGCGATGAGCGAGTGGGAGCAAGAGGGACAAAGTAGGGCCAGCAGTAGATAGTAAGTCCAACTGCAGAGCAAAGTCCAAGAAGCCAACCTATGACAAAGCAGAGTAGGAAGGCTGAAGTGGGAAACTGCTGGCAGTGAAGAGGGCAGCGAAGACCAAAAAGATTGGACGACAATGCCTGGGACACAACACTGACAACTGGGACCACTTTGTCCATTCACCTTGTGCTTGAGATGGCAACATCATGAGCTGCTTATTGTCAATCCGCTTTGTCTGACTTCTCCAGTCGCAGCTTGCAACAGGGAAGCGTTGGTTGAAAAGATGGATACGGGTACAGCATGACCACACAATCCAAGGAAGCCGCACTTTTGTGAAGCTCAATTCCCACAGTTGTTTTTTGGGGTGGCATAATTAGTAGTTTTTCAACAAAGATCTTTCAGTAATCAAAATCAAATTGATTTGAGTGCAAACTGCAAACTGCAAACGATGGAATGACAAAAGCACTGATGAAAAAAAATCAACTGAATGTTCGGAACTACACAAATGATTCGAAACAAGACAACAGGAGGAACGAGACAAAAAACACTCGAATGATAAGAATAACGAGCAAAATGTTTGATTTTGTTGGTAATAATAAGAAAATAAAACAAATATGTTAATTGAAACAACCAGAACCACTAAACCGTTGAAACGAATTATATGATCAACTATGACCTCGGGAAGTTTAGTTGGAAAAACGTTCGATATACACATTTTTGTTCAACAATAACAAACATAAAGCAGCTGAGACTTCAATAGCTGAGAGTACAGTAGGTGACAGTACGGTAATTGTCAATTTTCGAGGACATCTCGAACGAAATGCAGTTTCGCGAGGTTTACAGAGCAGGACGTGTTTTTTTTCCATACGCAATATCTTTCAAGTATGGGGCAGGTGACGGAGTGTCGCTTTAATGGTCGGATCAATTGAGACACCGTCGCTCAAACCCTCACCTTGCTGAACACAAATTGTGAAATTCAAATTGCAATGGCACGGCCGCCAAAGAAGACCAAAAGGCATGCTCTTGACAAAACATTCCTTTGTCACAGTTTCGTACCCGTGTACACCAACACTGCACCAAACACTGCGCTTGCCACGAAAACAAACACCGCTTCACCTCCAATGTCAATCACCAAAAAATAACCGAATCCGTTACGCTCACCATGCTAAATTCAACAGCAGCAGAAGGCTAAGATCTAGATCTTCCTCAATCTCCTGGTACATGCAACACTTTGGGACTGTTGTTTCTGTGTCTTGTCTTCGCTTGAAAACCAAACTTTGCAGTCGCTGTCCCAACAAAAGTATTTAGAATTCAATGCCGCAATTTTTCGCGTCTTGCAGCGTGGAGCCTCCTTGGTCAGCGTAGTCTGATTGTGTTTTGCATCTTCATGCTTGCTTTGCGCACTGGAGTGGACACTTCCTGTTTTTGCTGTCACACAGTGGATCTCTGTACTCCCAGTGCGCTTTGCATCTGAAAGAGGGTTCGCGCAAAGGAATGCAAATCTCAGAAGCTGAACATGCATGTGCACACGAGTTCCGTTGCATGTTGCCGTTTCCATGCAGATTTTTTTTTTGCACATGCATTTTTCTCACCTTTTTCTTCGCATCCAATTGTGACTGCCAGATGTTTGAGTGATGTGACGCTTGAGAACATGGGTATTGAAACAAAACATGGATGTTGCGAAAAACACGAAAGATACGTACCGTGTTTCCTGAGCAAACACACATACGTCTTGCTGGATTCTTACACAGCTCCGCAACCATAGAAAGAAGTTGCATGGTAAAAAATATACAAACCAAGTACATCGGAAAAATCCCGCAACGCATATTCCGGCAACATCGCACACAACCTTACGCTCATATGCACATATATACCTAACGGCAAGTATGCACACATCAATTATCCGAGACCAGCCCGGATCTTCTGGTTAGAGGTCAGGTTGAACCCTAACTCTGAACTATTTGACCTTGGGCTGCCGGGTAGAACCCCACAACCCCAGAACTAGTTAGCAACTAGTTCAACCCAAACCCTAGAATTAGTTAGCAACTAGTTCAACCACAACCCTAACAATAGTTATAGGGTTCGGGTTCAACAATAGTTAGGGTTCGGGTGTAACCCCAACCCCAACCAATAGTTCGAGTTCAGGTGCAACCCCAACCCTTAAGGAATAAACCGGTTCAACAACCAATACTTAGGGTTCAGGTTCAACCCCAACTCTTACCCATAGTTACAGCTTGGGTGTAACCCCAACGAACCAACAGTTCGAATTCAGGTTCAACCCAACCCTAACCAACAGTTAAGGTTCAGGTTCCACTCCAATCCCAATCATAGTTCGAATTCAGTTTGAAACCGCCTAAACCCCGAACCCTAACCCTCAATTAGAAACTCACAGTTAAGGTCAAAAGGACCAAAAAAACAAAAAAATCCAAAACGTTACAAAAAGGAAACAGGCCCGAAAGGCTAAAAAAAATCAAAAGATTAACAGCAAAAAAAAGGAAAGTAATACAAATAATAATAATAATAATAATAATAATAATAATAAATATCAAAAACTATTAAGACCGCGAAAATTGCGAAAAAAACCAAAGAAGCCAAACAAAACCAACGACAAAAAATCCGAAAAGATGTAAAAAAAGGCTGAAAGGTTCCATTTTTTTGTTTGCGCCATTGTCCATCAACACTTTTAGTCTCTTGACGAATCGACAAAAAATTAAAAAAAATCGCGGCAGATCGAGCTAGGCAAAGTCGCTCAACAAATCTCTCATATTTGTCGAAAAGAAAGATGCTCTTGTCGGCAGTTTCATATTTTTCACCTTTTACGCAATCATTTTGCTTGAAATTTGGTGATGGTATTTCCACTCAATAAGTGGTGAGTCCATCTATTCAAATTTGTCTATGGCCATTACAGAACCAAATTGAAACTTTTCGCTTCTTCTGGATCATGGAACATGCACCCTACCCCAACTTTACCACCTTCTCTCCTCCGTTCCAGGATATATCCAAAAGGGCTCTCAGCTTTCTGTCTTTGGGCCAAGGTATTCCCTGATGACTCGAGCTCCTTTTTTCCCTGTTCTATACCGCCCGACCCTGTGTTTAATTTGTTTGTTGCAATCAGCCACAAAAGCGAAAATCAAATAGAACAGGGTCAAAAGGCCGACAATAAAGAATAGAAAAATATGTGATAAAACAAAAAAGGTAGTGTAGAGACTAGGGTACGTGTCCCGGGCGGTTCGCCCGACAACAACGCGAAAAAAACAATTCCCGTTCGTGAAAAGTATATGAAGGAGATGCATAAGTTTCCCAAAAGCTAAGCAGTGTTTGAAGCTATTCCAGCACTTTCTGTGAAGAGGCTTGTTGCCTGCCTTGTATCTTTGTCTGTGTGTTGCCAACAGAGCGAACCAAGATTGTAAAGCTGCACTGTCCGCAGCTGCAGTCCCTAATAATAAAATACCTAGTGGCTCTCTTCCTCACTCTGCCTTGCGTTGGCCCTTTTGTTTGTGCCACACCTTCAATTTGTTTGTTGCAACTACTGTGTCTCTCGCGTCTGGGACAGCCCTATCGTTTTTCGCGCTTCACCACAACTCCAAGACTTCAAATCGCATAAGGTAACATCACCTTTAAGACACACGTTTTGGAGGAAGTGTCAGTCCCAATAACCACATCGATTTTTCACTTGGAAGAGTGAGGGCGAGTCATATGACCCAACATCACTTTACTTACTGTGCTCTTGGTCAATATATGCCTTTGTTCGAGCTTTGAAACCTGGATTCCTGCAAGCATGCAAAATCCATGCAGACTGCCTGAAAGTAAAACGGTGTCGTCCCATCCAAGGGGAAGACTTCAACTAAGATCCGTGATGCATGCTCGTAGCCTCACAGAGCCACTAGACGCCAGATAGTCACTGCAGCTAAGTGGAGCAGCGTCACACTAGCTGCAATACATTTCTGAGTTGGTGGCAGAAACTAAAAAACTTTATCTGTCTATGCATCTCAGAGTTGGCCTCTCATGGGATCATTTCTCACGTCTGGACGAACTTACATTGAAAGACTTCTTGCTTAGTGTGTCAAACTTGCACTACAATTCACTTGGCTAGCTCGGTACAAATTCGAAGCAAATTAGTCCTCCGAGGAAGAGTGCGTCAGAGACGAGAGAGCCGTTCCGGAGTCAAGTCATCAATGGTGCGCAAAAGATTTTTTTGCTGGCGGCTGCTTGGGTTGATCCCGGGCGGAGCGCCCTTCAGTCAGCTGAACAAAGGTGTCAAACACGCTAATCAACGGTGCGCAAAAGAAAGGAGGATCGGCGCAGAGAAGCCATTGGGTTCGAGATACCGTGACAAGAGACGCATTCGATCAAGGAGAAGAAAGCATCGATGACATGAGGTATCACAGAGGTCTTGGTGAAAAAAAAGCATTCTCCAACTAGCAGGCATGTCGGCCGGATCATCTCACCGCACTTTGAGTTGCTTTTCTTTCTAATTTGCTACTATTGCGTTCAGTGCCCGTACTGATACATTCTCCGTCTGGGATCTCGAAACCATGATAAATGTGCAGCAGACGGGTACGAAACAAGAAATCGACTGCATCCGCCAGGTTCTCGGTCTGTTCCAACTCCACCTCGGCGTCAATTAGTTTTTGCGTTGTTACTTAATTTTTTTGAAATGTCCTGGCAAGTGGTAAATCCGTCTTTTCACTTATTTTGCTGACTGACTCCACCTGCGACCTTTATGGAACGCAAGCAGCGCACAAAGAAAAAATGAGGCCGCCTAATCACAGACTTAGAACGTTTTTTGACTCTCTTGACCACCAATGTCAATGTTGGAATGTTTGTAATTTGCAGTACTCAGGAAGTGTTTCCTTTTAGAGGCCGCACGAAAGGTCTTCGGTGGTGACTGCAGAAATCCACAGAAAGTTGAATGAGGCAGTTGTCTCCAAGCAGCTGGCAGCTGCCAATCCTGGCACTGGACCTTGACTATTTTCTGCTGAAGACGACGTCAGAGCCGGAGATGCGTAGACAGCTGTGGGAGTCTGAGCTTGTTTCATCTTTTCACCATGATCGGACTTGGACGTTTGTTAGTGTTTTACTTGTTTGTGAGAGGAGGGTTGTTGATTGATGTCCTTGACTTTTTTCCGGAGTTTCTTTGTCTCTTCTCGTGCGAAGTTTCAGATAGTTGCTTCGACTTTACATTGATTGATCAATTTTCTTGAACTTCTGGAAGCTGGTTTTGTCCGTCTTCTTGCGTTTCAATTCAATCAGTCTTTCAGACTATAAAAACTTTTTTTTTGAACTCTACATCTTTGTGGTTCGGCGGTGCTTCACTTTCAGCAATTTGACAAATCAGGACAGTGAAACAAGTGAAACGCACCGTTGCAACATTGACACATATGCACAGCAACTGCCACAGCTCTAAGTCCAAGCAAACAAATACATTGGTAAAACTAGCATGAAATCCAAGTTTCGTCCAGCCAAAGTCCAAACCTAGCCCAAGTCCAGCCAGCAAAAACATTGAAAAACGAAACTGATTTTGCTTTGGCAAGCCACGACATCGGGAAACATTTGATTGGGCTGTAAGTGATGTGTTTGCCCTTGCTGCGCGCATTATTACGATATGTGGGAGTCATTGTGTCTTGAACTTGACATCTGTAGATAGATCCAAGAGTTGTGTATAGACGGGTGCAGTAAGGAAAAATTAATCAAGCAACAAAGCAAACACCCCTCCAAAAACCTTATTCCGTGCTCTCTATCAGGCAACAGTAACAACTTTAAATGCCCGAAAGGCAAATGTGGGAGAAACAGGTCATCTTGTGGGAGAAACAAGTCATCTTACCCTACCCTCTTGCACTCTCTAGAAGGCTGCAACATGGTTTGTTGGTGTCTTTTCAATTTTTTGCGCCGTTGCTGTCAATCAATTAATTAATATCCAATGTACAGCGACATCTTTTACCCTTTCGAAGCTGACTGCTGGAAAAACGGAGATGTAGAGCCATGCAGCATTCAGCCAGAAAAAGACGAAATCTTTTTGAATCTTCAAGAGGCTGGCTAAATGCTTACAAAATTCGACAGTGAATTTTATTTCGTGAGAAACAACAATGCTGAAATAATGAAAACAACCCAAGAGGCTTTGTCTTTGTTTCTTGAATGTTCAATAGCCAATGGCCAGAACAACCACGGGCTTTGTCTTCGTCAATTCAACTTTGTTGTCCCAGGCGCCTTTTATAATTTTTGTATCAAAACCATGATCATCAGCATTATCATGACCATCATCATCATCATCATCATCATTATTATTATTATTATTATTATCTCATCATCATCATCATCATCAAATCCAAAATTATGGCAGAAGTGAGCTGGAGATGGTTGGTCTGCGGCAAAGCAGTTGTTGTCGAAGGGGCGGGGCCTTCAAGACATTATGTCTTGAATATTCAAAACACAAGAGGACTTGACGGGGTCATTGTATGTTTTGTTTTCCTTGTTGTTGTTGTTGTTGTTGTTGTTGTTGTTGTTGTTGTTGGCTCGG
>OMLO01003018.1_pt1 | contig 13821 bp, 5 predicted proteins | sample 1674811 | NCBI WGS metagenome assembly OMLO01 (sample SAMN06265003, study PRJEB25207) | coral metagenome | isolation source: Coral host | place: Mexico:La Bocana,Puerto Morelos, Mexico | collected 2008-11-13
ATGGCCGCCAATTTTGGGCTCGACTAGCCGAGTTCAAAGGGCTAAAAGAACGCTTTCCGTGCTCCGTTGGACCAAAACAACTTCACAGCGCTTGTAAGTAAGGTTCAAACTTAATTATTATGCAAAAATCTCAGATACGAAAATTTCGTTTCCGTGGCACTTTAAGCACTTTTGAACTAGTCCCTATCGATTTTACAATCTGGCGACTAAAAATTTGCATTTGTCGACTAGTTTTTAGCACTTAGTCGCCAAGTGGCGACTTAAGGATTTTTTTAATTTCGAGCCCTGACATAACTTGTACGGTTGCAAAAAAAACGTCGGCGAACAGAATAAGTTAACCGAGGTGAACATAGGAAGAAATACCCGAAATAATCACTGGGCTTGTATCCGGTCAAATTATGAGCCATGTTATTGTGACGGCGAAGGCACTTGTCTTCACTGTTCAATACAAGTCCAAGATAGTACTGCGAGTCATTTTGCTGTAGCACACTACGAATCTTCTGTGAAGTGTCCAACCAGTCTTCAGCTAGGTGTTCAAGCTTCTCGATATCTGAAAATGTCCTGTTTGCCTGCATGGATATAAAAGAGTTCTTGTAAGTGACCAAAAAGCGTGCTAAGTTTAACATAACTTGCTCCAGTGTTTGTTACAAACAAGGACTATGTACACAGTTAAGAAGCCCCTTTCAACACAGCATAATGTCAGCTACCATAACCGGGCAATGTCTCTTAAGTAAGGCACGGCATTAAAATATGACTCTTTGAAACAAACTTATAACACCATCATCTCACAAACACAACTCACTTGACTCTGAAGATGACTTCCGCTCGTCAGTCACCAACGACAGTTCCTTTCAGTACTACCCTAGCCTACACGATCACACTTGACGAAACTTACGACACTGACTGTTACTTGTCAGCGTAAGGTTAGCCTTACACTAAAGAGAACTGATAAATAATCACCTTTTCAATAACTTTGTCAGCTGCGGTTCCATTTGGAGAGTATGCTATTATAGGATTGTGTAGAAGGAGATAGAGCATAAGACGCATTGCCCTTGTTCTACAACCCGATGTACGGCAACGATAGTCATACATGTGATCTATGACTTTCTTTTTGGGCTGGGCATCTGGATCTGGTCCGCATATGATTGGACCAAGATTCTTCCACATTTCCCGCAGGTAAATCTTATTCCTCTGCCAACGAGTCTTGTTCTCAAGGTGCTGTGTAAAGGAGAGGTTGAGTCGAAGCAGTTGTGCTAGTTCCACTCCCTTCTGTACCATGTGGACAAACTCTGTCAAGTTCTTGAGCTGAAAATTGGAAAAGATTACACCTGAAACATTAGATACTGCTTTCATATTTTTTTATAGTATTTTTACTGTTATAGTATTTTTACTGTTAGAAACATATTTAGTACGCTAATTTTAAATACATGTTAACTGTAATAGATGTCTACATTTGTACTTCACTGATATAAACCTCTATAAGTAAAACAAACAGAACTTCAATTGCTTTCTGTTTTAGACTCTAAACTATTCTGTAATTACTTTTTCCAACACAAAACCAAAGTACAGATATGTATTTAATCTTGAACAGCCACTTGATAAGTGTAAGACAATAGAAAACCCCTTATCGGGACCACCAAAAGGTGGCTGCCACTGCTTAATAGAGATTGTCAGTTAATGGAGGCTTTATTTACAGTATTTAACTGCATAACTGTCCACTTAATGCTTAACGGGTTCTCATTTAACAGGTTCCCACTTAAAAGAGGTTCCACTGTATTTGCTGTATTTGAAAATTTAAGGCCAAGTTCCCTAAGAATCCAAGCAGATAACTGCTATTATTATACATTTAACTCACTATCTCTTTTCTGATTGGCTGAAAGCGTACAGTGAATTTTCGAAATCAGCACCTGTGACGTCATAACTGCAGATTATACAATAATCATGTCAAGGTCACAGGTAATCATGTCAAGGTCACGGGTAATCATGTCGTGTATGACCGCGGTGCATGATTTCTAAGGGTAATCATGTCAAGTTCGCTCGCTTTGTTTTGCTTGCCATCAGTGAAGAAGCATAAACATGAGTTTTTTTGCTCTCAGTAAGGGTTATCAGCCTCAGCCTTCGGCTTCGGCTGATAACCCCTACCTCGACCTTGACTATTCTGGATATCACAAAAACCTCATCCAATAATTGTTTATAAACAACATGGCCGGCCAAAACTTGACTTACACTTGTTGCTATTACTGTAAGTTTGGTGTGATTCCCTGCATTATCATTAATTTAAACTTTCTGTGATTGTGTTATTTTTTTCAAAAGGCAAAATCAAGGTCATGGAGGAAAAGGAAACAACAGCAACAATAACCATAAAAAGAAAAGCAACAGAAGCACTTACATTTCCTCTGAGTTTTGTGTATGACTTGTTGTATGCAATCAAATCCTCGCGGGTTACATTCAGCTAAAAATATAGAGAAAGTTACTTTTCTATGCAGATGAGTTATTGAACAGAATTACATTGAAGACACAATATCCACTGTACAGTTGTTTTGTGCACTAGCTGATCTATCGTAATTCCATATAGTCTGAGCTCCTCTCTGCCAGGCCCCCCTCCAACACCCCACAAAAGAAAAAAAAGGAAAAAATAAAGAACCTAAGTAAAGTTAATAAAACGTCCTAACAATTAGAATACTGAGTTCTATGGAAGCTTAGTTAGCTGAATGTTACATGAACTTTCAAATGATGTAAGTACAATCTCAACATAATCTACAGTTTTCACAGTCAGACTTACTCAAAGTAATCAGATCAATGGCCAGCAATATGACCCACTGTTAATAAATGTATAGATATGCCTAGTCTACCTTTTGCATAGCAGCCTTGTGGTCCACCTGGTTCTGAAGATAGAAAGCCAAAACCTGTGCTTGTTGAGGTGTCAGCTGGCATAAATGCTGCAGTGTTTCCTGAAACCACATACAATTTTATTACAATTAACGATTAACACAGTCAGCAAATAAATTCATTTATGGCTCTATAACCTCTAACTACTGTATAAAAAAGAAAAAGTCAACTTGAAGTTTTTTTCATTGTAGTATATGTTCATATACCTTTTGCATGTTACATTTAGTTGCCTTAATTATAAACAACACATGATATACCTTCTGATTAGGACCTTTGAAGACTAAGACTCTCTCCAGCTCAGTTGCATTGCACGACGAAGTATTCGGTTGCACATTAGCGGTGTCTGAAGGCTAAAAAAGAGAAAACATTTGCATGGAAGTGCACACCACAAGAAGGGTCATTATCCTATCTTGTACAACAACTGCAATCAAATCTGACCCCACCCATCAGCACATGTGTAACTGTATGACAAATGTACATGTGTACAGTGTATACAACAAAATACCCCCTGCCCAACTTCCCCACCCCAATCCACCAACTCACATACCTTTTTTCTGGTATTTCCTGCCGATACAAATTAAAGTAGTCATCATTGATTTATGTATGGAAACAAACCTGTTGAACAGTGAAATTGGTTGCAGGTGCATGTGGAGGTGTCGGCAGCCTGGGTGCAGCACCCATAAGATTACTCATGGTACCAAAAAGCAAAAGACCAAGAAGGTTAGCCCCTCCAGGTGAGGAGCTTTGTGCTGGAAATCTGTTAATGTTGTTACCAGGTACTGAATGGTTCCCAGACCAAGGAAGTTGCTTCAAAATGTTCTCTCCATAGAACGTGACATATTTTGCTAGCTAAAAAATAGAAAGCACAGGCAATTTAAAATAGGTGTAAAACACATTCCACAACTAGGCAACTTTGTGGTACAGATTCAAACACACATCTTATTACAATATGTTGCATTATTATCTTATGGATAATTAGAATATTTGTATATTTGTATTTGTATTGGTATCTTGTATATTAATTTGTATATATTTTTTTAAATGTTAATATGTGGGGACATCCCTAGTATGGTGCCATTGCGCTGTTGGTTGTCTCCTTCTACACTGCTTTTTGTTTGTTTTGTTTTTAGTTAAGTTACCTTAATTATTCATAATGTATTCGTATTGCACGGAGTAAATTTTTAATTAAATATTCATTAAATTTCTACAAGAGATATTTGATATTGGAGGCACAAAACCCTTCATAGGACAAAAAGTGCATGTATCTTGAGTACATGCACATTGTTGATTAATCTTTTACCTACAAAAATCTCACCTCTCTTGAATTCACAGTAGAGTTAAGCAGTCCTTCAGCCACAGATGGTGGGATAGACAAGTTCTGCATAAACTGTTGTACTTCATTTGGATCAGTCAGTATTTCCCTTATTGTAAAGTCTACAAAGAGATCAGAAATATAATCATAAGAAAACTGAATGGTAACCTTGAAAATTCTAAGACAATATTGGATGCTAGCTAAGGATCTTGCCAGCTTATTCTAGGAGGTGTACTAGTGGATTCAACCAAGATTTCCATGACCAAGGTTATGGAATTCCCTGAACAAATAAGCATTGTTTTACATATCTGTTACCATAAATACCAGTACTGCCATATAAGTTGCACATTTTTGCTCAAAATTTACGTGACAAATCAAAGGTGTGGCTTATCTGCGAGAATATCTGAATGCCATGTCAAAAAAAAGCACAAAAAAAAACACTCTTAAGCAAAATGACAGTCTGTATAGACAGCTAGCAGTAGAGCAAAATAGTAAGAACTTTGTCAAACTTAATACCACAGCACACATTGATCACTGCTATTGCGATATTTTTTTTTCGATTTTTTTTATTGCGAGTTTGGTGGCTCCAAAATGAGTCATTTTTGTTCATATTAGCATAAGTTTACATTAAAAGCTTTCCTAAAGAAAAGCTTTTAACCCGTTTAACATTGTGTTTCTACATATAGCATCAGAACAAGACTCGGCAGGGAATCTCCATTCCACCATGGCTGCTCACTGCAACAGCAATTAATCCACCATGAATGAAATACCATGCTATTCTTGAGTATTTGCGTGGTAAATGGCCAACAGTGTCTTCACCATTCAATAATTTGACAGCAAATTTGCTGAAGTGACTATCAAACTCTCTTCAAGCAACAGGTTTTTCTCCAACAGATATGTGAAAATAAATGTCTTCTTGCACTGAAAAAACCCTGATGTTTCCAGTACTCTATTTCAGTAAATCACCTGGGGTTGTCTTCTCAAAAGCAGCTTATACTTATTTGGTAAACTACGATTAAAAGTTACTTTGAGGTATTTTTTGCTGTATTGATTGAAGTGCTTTTCACTCCTTTTTGTTTGTGTGGTTTGAGAGTATGTTCAGACTAAAAGTGGAACTCTGGCAAACAATACACAGACTCACTGAAAAGTAACAAAAGTGAAAGCAAAGTATTCACTATAATCCTGGATTAGCTTAATCGGTATTGAACAAGCTAGGCTATCCAGGATTCAACAGAGAGAGTTCCAGATCTTCAGTTAAACTTAGGTAAATGCCACCTGGCAGTCAGCAGTCTGATAACATACCGGTCGGTTGGTTGCTCTCCATGATTGGTGACACAACTGCAATGTATATCATTCAAGAAATATACTTACTATCAACATTCTGAGCATGTGACACCATTTTTTTTAAGTTCCTGTGAAAATCAGCATAATCCTGTGGCAATGTTTTTAAGTCATTGACTGTAGACAGACCAGGTGATGACGCAATGTCTGCAATGTGATCCAGAACTGTGCCGATACTGAAAGAACAAAAAGGTGACTATTACTGACAGTTATGTCAAAATAAAAAAAAGATGAAATATACTATTTTAATAAAACTATGGGAGCCTGATTAGCTGTCAGGTTCTAAATCTCTCTCAGCCTGTCCTAAAAATAATCATTGACTCGTATGACTGTAAGGCAATGTCTGTTCACAGACAAAATGCCCATGCGGGAGGAGAAGACATACTACAGAGATAAGCTTCAACCTGAGGAGCCACTTGGCTTGTATGAAGACTTAACCACTTTTTATTTAAATTATAATTTATCTAGCCCTTTTCTTGACATTCAGGAGACTTGGTTTCCCATATAAGAGATGGTGAGATTCAGATATGGAGTTCAAAACTGTTCTATATAGAGTAAAGAGCCTTTTTATTATAAGAATTCAAACCAATGAACAAGTAATTATACCTGGCATTTGGATGCACTGGAAATCCATGCTCATCTTTATCTTTATTGTTACAAAACTGCTGAAGCAGAGGGATGATTCCTGATGATGGCAGGGCACGCACTGGAAACACCTCTGTGTTAAAAGAGGACCACACAATATTATACTGATAATTTAGTATTGTTATTGCAAACTATAAAGACAAACAGTCTTTGTACCACAAATGCTCTCTCATAAGCTCCCAGCAGTGCATGCATTTAGAGGTTTTACATCCTCTTGAAGGGGGACAGGGCTAGAGCTATACAAGCACCGTAGGATTAGAGAGCACATAGCTGGTACCAATAAATCAGATGCATAAGGTTATGGCATAAGGTCATGTTAGTTTCATTTTTAAATTTTTTTGAAAAACATATCAACACAGAAGTCTAAAAATAAACTATATAAATACAAATTATTTGTCTCAAATCATTGGTTTTGGATTCCAATATTGGGAAGAGGAGAGAATAGTTAGAGAATAGCTAGAGAATGGCAGGGGAATGCTTGAAAATGCCTGGCGAATGGCCAAGAATGGCTGGAAAATGGCCAGACAATTACCAGGGAATTAACCAGAGAATGGACAGACAATGACCCGCCAATGGCGAAAGAATGGCCGGAGATTACAAGAGAATAGCCAGTGATAAATGTCCAAAGAATGGCCAGGGAATGGTGCGAGAATGGCCTTAGAAAGGTCTGAGAAAGAGAAAGGTCAGAGAATGACTTGAAAATGGTCAGGGAAGAGACAGAGAAAATAACTACTGAATGGCCAGGGAATAGTGAGAAAATGACCAGAGAAAGGTCAAAGAATGACCAAAGAATGGCCAGGGAATGGCCAGGTAAATAGGAAGAAAGTAGCCAAAGAAAAGCCAGTGAATTTTTAGAGAATGGCCAAAGATGACCAGAGATTAGCCAGAGAATGGTCAGAGAATGGTGACTGAATTGCCAGAGGTGACCAGAAAATGGCCCAAGAATGGTCAGAGAATGGTGAGTGAATGGCTAGCCAAGAGATGAGAGAATGGTGAGTAGTGAATAGCCAGAGATGACCAGAAAGTTGCCCAAGAATGGTCAGAGAATGGTGAGTGAATAACTACTAGAGAATGGCCAGAGAATGGTGTGTAAATGGCCAGAGAATGACCTGAGAATGGTGAGTGAATGGCCAGAGAATGGTGTGTGAATGGCCAGAGAATGACCAGAGAATGGTCAGGAAATGGTGAGTGAATGACCAGAGATGACCACATAATGACCCTAGAAGTGTCAGAGAATAGTGAGTGAATGACCAGAGAATGACCAGACAATGACCAGACAATGGCCAGAAAATGGTGAGTGAATGACCCAGCAATGGCCAGGGAATAGCCATGGAATGATTGAGTGAATAAAAGGTGAATGTAAAGGGGAGAAGAATATAAAAAAATGAAAATCCAGGGAAGAGGAGTAGTCACTGTGATATAAGAAAGCAGAGCTGCATCATGTTCCTGTAAGTAACACACTACATGTACCAGGAAAAGTTATCATAAGTACAAACGCAGAGTAGGCAGGGAAACATTTCATATTCAAAAAATATTTTTTAGCTCAGTAAACTTGAAATTAGATTAATCTTAGTTCCTTTAATTAGTAACTATCAAAATGCCTGTGTTTATATTTCATTCTTATTTTGTTTTTGTCTTTGTCCATTAAAATTTTAGCAGAGATCTAAAAATTCACACTTCAATCCTAGTTCCTGTCCTCCTGATTGGTACATAAAGTTTGCAGCACAATCATATACAGTTGACAAAAAACATAATTATCTCAAGCTGATTAGTACTATATAATTATAATATACAGTGTAACACTAATAACATAACTTCTTTTAAAAGACTGGCATTGAACATAATGTAGGTAACATTCATAAATCAAAAATACAATAATTATCACACTTTGTTAGAACCACACAATCATGAAATTGACCTTTTAATTGAAAGTGAAAATGTAAGGCCTGTTTTAATGACCTTTTGTGCTACATGTTAAACTTCGAAATTTATCTCATCCTTGGCTGTTAATCAAACTTGTTTTAGAAGACCAAGAAAGAAAAACGTAGCCAGGGATTATAAGGTTCCTTCACAATGTACTAGACATTTTTATCAGAGTATCTATGAGCAGTTCTTCTCGCTCATAAGGAGGCAACTGAAAACCTTCTGTGGACACAATTGACAACCTGCCAAGCAGCTTAACCATTCTAAAGACGTTCCAGAAAAAGCTTGATTGCTTAATCCTCAAAATGTTGTGGATCGGTAAGAAAACAAATCTTAGCACATAGTCAGACTGCATTTATAACACCTCCCTGGGTATACACTGAACAGTTATTTTTAAATTGTTTTATTCCTAATTAATTTATTGTATTTCACCAGTACCTTTACTTTTGGTACAAATTATCTTTTCAATCTCATTCTTCACTTGATAATGCTGCCAAGATGATACCAAGACATCATTTCTTTTCTGTATATTTTTACAGTTGGCTGTATTTCCAAACTCAATCATAGTACTTCAACCTATTGACTCTCAAAGTTTTTTGCTTCATCAAAGCCAGTTATGGCTGGATTGGGAGTCAATGGGTTAACAAAAGAACCTAAGATCCACATTTTGTGGAATTCCTGGTATTTATGAGCTTGCTTTTAACAGATATCCCAATATTATCCCAAACAGACTCATCTTTTGAAAATATTGGTCACTTGATTAACCCATTGACTCCTGGAGCTTTTTGCATCTCCCTATAATGGCCACTTTTTGCCCCTGCAGGCAGTCCACATATTCACTCTTGTTTTAACCTCTGTACAACGGCCACCTCTCCTCAACATCAACAGCTACTAAAACACATCCTGACTAGCAAAATAACCTCTCGCAACCTGGGAGTTAATCAACGACTCACAAATGATGCATGCAAAACCCCAATTTTTTTATTGCACAAGGTCATGAAACTTTACCACAGGTAAATAATCCTCTGTTTCTGTTTGGTTGATCTCGTTTTATTGATTTTTGATTGTGTCCGGTATTTCTTTGCTACAAAAATTTTTTTTTTTAAAATGTAGAAATTAGTAGTTGACCCCCTCCCCCCAAAAAAGTAGGTAATATTATGCCCCTACCTCTCTCCCTGCGATGGACTAGCACCCCATCCAGGGGGGAGTAGCAATATTCCTAGTCACTTAATGCTACAGAAATCGGGATAAGCTCTGACCTGATGGGCCACTTAGGCTCTTATGCAGACTCCATCTCTCTTTACAACAGCCACTTTCCTCTGTCCCCAAGGTGGCCGTTGGGGAGAGGTTTGACTTGTACCTTAACACAATTCAACATCTACAACGTACCTGATCCACCTCCATATTGGAACAAAGTATAGTGGCACAGCACTGACCATATACGTTGTAAACCATTAAATACATACATGTATACATATATCATTTATTTGTTTATGCAGGTCGGTATATAGGATTTACAATTAGGAATTACAAAATAAGAATCTAAACCTAATAATTACAAAACATATAAAATTCTAAAATATGATTACAAGTTAAATTAGAATTCCTAAAAATATTTATAATTTGTTAAATCTTTAGACAAGTGTAAATTATTGCTGATTGGTTGAAAGGAATTTTGTCAATAACTGTAGAAAGATAACGAAGTTTGTATCTTATATACAAGGCTAAAAAGTTAAAAAATTGTAAAAATAAAAAGATTAAACCAAACGTTTTTGGCTGTATGAGGGCAAACAGCCAAAAACGATTGGTTTAAACTTTTTATTTTTACAACTTTTTAACTTTTTAGCCTTGTATATATAAGATACATTTTATAGAGCGAACATTATGGACATAATGAAGTTTGTTTTAATTTAAATCTATGGTGGTCTTCTATGGATTTAACTGATTGCAGTAAAGAATTGCAAGCCATTGCAGATCTATGTTTGAACGACAGTTTTCCAGCATTAGAGTTCGGTCTGTCCAGAGTAAGTTTAAAGTAATTGTCTCTCATGTTGCGTAAATTAGGACTTTTCTTTATGATTCTTGCAACTTGTTCAGGGCAAATCCCGTAGTAGGCTTTTTGTCAGACAGATCAGAGGAGCCTCTTCTTGTAGAAATAACTTAATGATTTTCAAGAGGGTGTTATCTGTTGTTTGAAGATGAGTTTGGCTGCACTAAGATGAATTTTCTCTAGACCACCTAGTTTCGCTTCACTGCAATTTTTCTATACACTTATTCCATAGGTCACACTCGGAAGAATACCCTTAAAGTAAATTGGTTCCAATGCTTTTAAACCTACGTAATTGCTTCACCTTCTTAGTCATAGATGTTGTAAGATCTTTTATAAAAATTATGTTATCCCCAGCTTAGCTTATTATCAATCGTGAACCTAAGACAGTGCGACTTATTAACAAAACTAATTATGTGATCACCCAGCTTAATTGGTCTACCAGGACCAAATTGACAACTAGCCAAATGCCAAGTTGTGGGCCTGATACAATATCAATATTGGCTACAATATCATGGTCATTTGGCGAAATTTGGTTACAGTAAATTTCACCATATTATTCAGTGGCATATGAGGCTTACTTAGTCTCACCATGGGTATTTTGGCTCCACTACTGTAATCTTGCCAAATTTTGACTGTACTATACGGTACACTACCTTCAATTCTGAAATCTTCGGGCGTCTGTAAATATGGCCAAAGTGGCGCTAGCGCGTGGATCAAAATTAGCAATTATACAGTTAACATAATAGGTACGTGTTACCTTCGTTTGTTTTGAGCTTTTTGAAGCACACGTAGGCTTAAGTTATTAATATTAACCTATTTTACGCGTATTACTTAAGTTTTTAACTGATCCTTCGCTTCGCTTGCCAAATACAAAGAAAAATAATGTTCCCGCACTAAGTTACATGTAGGCTTAGAGATACCTTCTGGAACGAAGTCCGGTTCTCGTCTAAAACGAATGCTCATCAAAACAAGGAACAAAACCAGCGGTATAAGGACTTCGATCAGAACAGTAATCTAAAAAAAAAACAGAGCAAGACTATGAATGTTGACGTCCTCAATGTATAAAGCATAATGCGAAACTAAATGTGCAATAAAAGATTTAGTTCGCATATTTTTTTCATGAAGTGTCACAAATACAACGGGAAAAAGCAACCATTATTCTCATAAAAGGACTTACTGGCGCTCGTTTTTTCAGAGTGAAATTCTTCCAAAGCAGGAGTCTAAGCTGCAGTCCAAATCCCATGGTTGTTTCGATCGAACGAAAACAAGATTACGCGATGTAAACAAAAATATTTTTGCTGCGCCCAGTGAAGCGTTCAATGAAATGCCGGTAGAAAGTGCTTGTTTTCGGCATAACACTCTTCACTAGCGTAGCAATAGGTAGTAGTAGTGCACGTTGAAAGTGCACTTACGCTGCAAGATGATAAACAAAAGCAATAAACTAAGAATTTGCAACTGGCAGTAAGTGACCTTTGTCGACGATAGAAAGGAAGATCAGGTTCCGTCACAACAAAAGGGGCTCAAACAGGTACAATAGAACAGTCCCAAGAGGCCTCGTTTTCAGGCACCGAACCGAACAAACATGGCGACCGCTGATCTCTCCAGTTCTTCATTTTTTCGGCATTTGCAATGCAGAGATCTTCACCAGTATTTAGGAAGTTTACCTTCTGGGATATTGGATAGGTTATATAATCACCCAGCCATTTGCTTAGCTGTTTTCAGGTGGGCTTAGACTTTTGTGCATGTCTTGTTATAGTAGCTAAGCTTTAGGCCCCGAACCGTGTTTCACTGAACTAGAGGGCTAGAAAAGACCACCATACTTGCAAATTGATACTAAGAAATAAGTTATACTTTCGATTAGAAATTCTTTAATTTAGCACAGTAAGAGGGAACCTTTTCTGTCATTTTTACAGCTAACAATCTACTAATAAAATTGACAATGTGGAAGGAAAATCAAAAGGGCGTCCATTTCATACCTATAGCTACCCGCGTACGTCTACAATATTCATGCGTGAGGGGTTGTTCAGCTTCTTTTGACTCTTTTAGATATTTTTTATGGTAATTTGGAAATACAAGCCAAGTGGAGCCATAAAATATATATGTCTGTCTGTCGCAAGAAGTGACTAGGAGCTGGTACCTATTTGTACACCTGGCCATGGGTGGAGAGAGGCACAGTCGGAGTAAATTGTCTCTCCCAAGAACACAACATTATGTCCCTGGCCAGGGTTTGTACCCAGACTACTGGGTAGCCTCATGGTTAGTGTGCTTGACTCTTGATCATCAAGCAGTCTGGGTTTGAGACCTGGCCAGGGATATTGTGTTGTGTTGTTGGACAAGACACTTGACTCTCACAGTCCCTCTCATCCTGGTGTACAAATGGATACCAGTGAATACAATGGTGGGATAGCCCTGTGATGGACTAGAAATATTCCTAGTCACTTCATGCTATGGAAACCAGGATAAGATCTGGCCTGGTGGGCCCCTTGTCACATACGCAGACTTATTTTTACATGAATACATTGACAACAAGATAGTTGACACCTTCTAGTAAAGCTAATTTGCTCTAATTTGGTCATAAAAGTGTTTTGCCCTTTTTCTGTTTATATGTAAATCTTAATATGGGTTCAACATAGCTTTATTGGGATATGAAATGCTACTTAAAATTAGGGAGTGGATAGGAAAATTCAGGCCATAACATAGCCCTGGAGTTTCAGTATTTTACTATAATAAATAACACTCTGTTCCAGATATGTTGATCATGTTTTAACTACTTCTGATCTCAGGGAGTTACCAGAACTTGCAAAGCAATTTGTAATGAGAACTCTGTTTGCTGACCAGCCTATACCTGAAACCTTGGTAGCTGCATGGGTCAAAGCTGAACACCAGAAGTATGATATAATAAAATCCAGTTGTATTGGTCATTTAATTTTATTAAACTAATGCATTTACAAGCGGCTGAATAACATTTAGGCAATGTTAATGTCACTACAGTGTGGGTCAGCAGACGTTCATTGCAGGTGGCCTGGGGTGGTTATGCTTTAAGCTGGGGCTCCTCGTGACCTCAGTGCATTTGCTTGCTTGCACAATTCACCAAGGTTGATTGCTGCACTTAGCTTGCTTGCAGTACATTCTGAAGCCTTTTTGCCCACTCCACCCTTCAGTGAGCATGGGTTAGGAAGGTATTGGAGGAAGTTTTATCTCTGATATATATTTTACCGGTAATAGCAATTAAATTTTGCCTTATAAGATAAGCCTGTTATACTAGGATTTGGCCTTAGTTCATTTCTGCTTTTAATTTATTAAGTTTAATTCCAGGTAATTATTTCCTTGTTACCCTATGACAGGCATTATGTAGGATCTTTAAACAGACTCAAGGGCCTTAGGCTATGGAAGGAGTCAAGTGGTGGAATACCTAATAGACTTGAGATGAACGCAATTTTCCGCAGCAATCTGAAGATTGCCCTTTGTGGGGGGTAGGTAGTTCTAATTAGTGCAAAGATCCTTTGATGCAAGATTTTTTCCAGCTAATTGCACTCAGATCTTCCATTCATAGCCTGTTATTTTGTCATTCATATTTAGTGGGAATCCATGGATAGGTTCTGGTGATCAACCTGAAAAGGACAAGCATGCAAGAGATATCACATTCCTTGACAAATACAGC
>OMLO01003019.1_pt1 | contig 13817 bp, 9 predicted proteins | sample 1674811 | NCBI WGS metagenome assembly OMLO01 (sample SAMN06265003, study PRJEB25207) | coral metagenome | isolation source: Coral host | place: Mexico:La Bocana,Puerto Morelos, Mexico | collected 2008-11-13
ATTTGGAACTTAGGCATAAGTGTTACTTGGGGGGGAGATAGCATAGTCACACATGGCCTCAAGTTTCGGCACAAGGCCCTAAGTTTGTGTGAGTGGGGCGGTGCCATGCTTCGTGTAACCTTCCTATGTGGCTTCATCGCCCATGGGTCAGGTGGTGCTTGGTGGTGGGGAAACCACACCGATGTGGCAGAGCCACAGGATCGATCGTGGCATGGGTGGGCGTCTGAAAAGGCGCCGTGGTTTGGTGAGGCACTGGACAGCTTCAGTGCTCGAGCCACCCAGGTCAACGATTGGATGCACTCCACCAGTGGCCTTGAAGGAAACGAGTGGGGCGTTTGGCTGATGGTGGATACCGTGGTGGGATTGTTCGGATGGGCGATCTTTGGTGACGCCTGGGATGGCGTGAAGATGGGTTTTCGACGCTTGCTACAGCTCGGGGCTGTGCTGGTGGCCTGTTTGGCGGCCCATTACGCTTGGGCGATCGCTTGGCCAGTGGTATCCTTTGTCATCGCGCTCATTATGGCTATGGTGTGGGCGGTACGGTTGGTAGTGAAAGTGGTTGGGAAACTGGCCATAGCGTGCCAACGTGCTTGTGGAGGAGCTCCAGAGGCGTATGGGGCGGAGTTTTACGGGAAAGGTGCCGGAGACGGCTGAGTTGCGTCGTTTCAAGAAGTATGATGCTGATCAGTGGCTGGTTTTGAAACGTGGGGCGAAGATGGTTGTTTTCCAGAGTAATGGAGAACCAAGTTCCATCAAAGCTACTGGCCTGTTCGTGGCGGTGGACTACGACACGGTGAGAGGGGACGCTGACCTTACCCGAGAGCTGAAGGGCGTTGATCGGGTTCACCTTTGTCGCAATTTAACCTGCCCAGAAGAAGGACATCACTTTCAAACCTATGGCATCACGAAGAAGGTCGACGCGGAGAAGATCCAGCTGGCCCAGGCAACAGCGAGTGCAGCTGAAGCGCGCAATGGACTGATGAGTTGGATGTGGAGCGCTGGGACTACAGCGGCAGCCAAGGTCAAAGACTATGCTTCCGAGTCTGAAACTGAAGAAGTTCAGTGCGGGGCCCACCGGATTCGCTGGCACGATGATCAAGGAGTTCGAGTACTGAGCGAGGGCGCGCGCCGACAACCAGGTAGTGAGCAGACTCAGCTATTAGTAGAAGACCAGACGGATGGTGAAGTTGCCTCCCTCTGCCCGGTTCACTCTAGTCGCTATCTCCTCCAACGGTTTTGTAATAAGTGTTGTTACAAAGATTGTAATCATGTTGGCCTAGGTAACGACGGAGGTATGCAGGTCTGCAGTGCTCACAAGCCACAGCCCAGATCCAGATCGTCTTCTAAAGGACGCTCACGAGATGCTCGAGGAAGTGATCAGACCCAAGAGACGGCGGCTGAGGACGTTCCGGTGAATGAGGAGGTGATCAAGGCTGCCCTCAAGGACGTTAAACGGTTGCTCCAGGAGATCCAGTCGGCGGGCAAGGAGATAGAAGGCGAGGATGTGGAGAACGGGCCTGAGGAAACGGCGAATCGGAAAAAGCCTCGAGTGGTCTCACGTTCACCTGGGCGGACACCAAAATCGACGATCCACAGGAACTTGGCCAGAGTGGGTATGTTGGACTCACCAGGGGAACCAAGGTTCTCTTTGCTGGAGGAGTTCTTCGACCGTTTTGCAGAGGCACGACCGCTTGGAGTAGGAGAGGATGAGATCAGGTCGCAGCTGGCCGCAAAGTACGACATGAACCTTGACGCAGTGACTCAGAAACTATGTGACCAAGCTCTGGTCGAGCAGGCGAAGGGTCAAAAGGGATTGACCAAGTTCCTGGACAAGTGGAAGGAGTCTCTGGAGAGCGGACGAGAATCGGAAGGACCGGGTTCGTCATGGAGCGTTGTGGGCAAAGGGACACCGACCAGTGTGGTGTCATCGCCGGCGGTACCACCAACGCCACCACCAGGCATTCCCAGCAGTTGGACGTCGAGGACAGTTGGTACGGTGAGAGCACCAGGTGTTTACGGACGTGAAGGAGATCGAAAGGCCGGTGCTGTACGACCAGGTGACGATGAGCGATCTATGGCCCACATTGCCGAGGCCATCAAGAACCAGACTGCGGAGTTGGCGAACCTGGTCCGAAGTCAAACCGAGACGACTACGCATCCAGCAGGATCGATGAAGGGCCTGGGAAAGCAACCGGAAGAGTTGGTGTTCTTGATGAGGGCTTGCGGGCAGTACGATGTGAAGCTATGCCCGGGAGAGCATGGGCAGAGCTTAGCACAGGGCTTGATGGCGGCCCAGCATGGGGCGGCTACGAAGTTGCGGAACCTGGGGTGCCGTCAGAAGATGACGCAGAGGATGGCTATAGCCCTGGCTGGCCCGTACTGGGGCACTCATGAGAAGTATGCAATTGGTGTGGCAGACTTCATCGCTTTCACGGATGCGGAGTTGGATTCCTATGCCTGGGAAGCTAGTCGGCCGAAGACGGTGGTGGAAACTCGGCCGGCACCCCCTACAAGGCTAGAAGAGTGGGAGGCGAGGGTCAGAAGGCATATCGATATGTGGTGTTTGGTCTATGGAGAAGAATGGAGGAGTGTCAAGACGAGGGCTGCCCAGTTGCTAGCTACGTGGCATTCCGGAGCTCCCCACCAGTGGCCTTTGACTGTGATGATGGATTGTTGGGACGAGCTTCATTGGAGGTTCTTGGAAGAGCTGAAGGATGTGTTACGAAGGTTGAAGACCGAGGCAGGACGTGAGAGCATGACCCTCAACGAGGTGAAGTTCCATGCGTTGATGCCGGATGCAAGTGGACAGGCGTGGCTGCAGCTGCCGGACACGTTCGACCTGGAGAACCCTGCTTCGTGGTTTGCAACGGAGGTGAAACCGCGCATTGAGCGGCGTCAAGACCGAGCGCTGTGGAAACTGACGTGGGAAGGAGCAGGAAGAAGAGAGAAGGGTCCAGCACATGGAGGAGCACGAGACGGTGAGGAGCAGACTAAGAGTGGCACGGAAAAACCTACCCTGAAGACTCTGTGGGGCCCGAAATTGACTCAGGAGGAGGTCAATCGAGCTCGCGAAAGGGCTCCAACCAATCGGGATGGGAAGTTGCTATGCTGGGGCTTTTTGACACACATGGGCTGCACGTCCGCCAATTGTCAACGAGCCCATGAGCAGCTCAGAGGATCCTTTGAGGCGTTGGACACAGCAGTGCAGATGCAGCTACTTCGTCGAGGAGGGCTGAAGAGAATGAGGATGGAATCCAAAGAGAAGGTGGCTGAGCGTATCAAGGCGATTAGAGGAGCGCATGCAGCTGACAAGTCGGCCAAGATCAAGGATGGCGTTAGGCGAGCGGGCAACGGTGAGGAGCAACAACCCACTGAGGAGCCTGACAGCAGAGCCGGTAGTAGAGGCCAGAGAGTGAGATTCGAGGTGCCGGAGGAGCTCATAAAAGTCGACTACACGAAAGCAGAGGCTGAGATACAGGAGTTGGTGAAAGGGCCTGACACGAGTTGGGTTGATGAAGTTCCTCGCCAGCAGAAACCACACGCTGGCCGGGGAGGAGAAAGTGCCCCGCCGCATGCAAAAGAGCTCGTGGAGAAAGCCCTTGAATTGGCCAACGGACCGGTTCTCAGTCAGTTGGTTGACGCATCCGATGGCCTTTACTCGTGGGCAGCGGCAAGACTGGCCAGGGACCCGACGGTTGAGTTGGAGGAGCTGATGGGTGAGATGGCGACCTACGGGCTGGGCGATGTGGCAGCAGAGGCATCGAGTGTGCTTGAACGCATCAACCAACATAGAGCAGGAGAAAGAGGACGAATCGAGGTTGGAGCAGTACATTGGCCGGTTGATGATCAGATACCAGGTCAAGGTGAGCTAGCTGTCGATGGGCAGCAGTGGACCGTGTTGGACTACAAGGAGGAGATCTGGACTTCGGAAGAGCTGGCGAGTGTGCTTAAGTTGCCAGAGCCGCAAGAGGAGCGCCGTCAATGCGTTACTCGCGTGTTGGCTGCAGGAGTGCTACAGAGAGAACTTGGCCGAGTACCGCTACAACGTGAGGTTGATGTCCGAGCTGAAGCCATGAGGAGAGAACAGTGTCAACAAGCCCTTGATGCGCTGGATCAAATGGGTGAGCCAGAAGACTTTGTGGCTGCGGTCGAGCACGAGTTGCGCACCTACATCCACGACATCCTCAGCCCCCATCACGAGAAGGACTTCAGGAGCTTAGCAGTGTTTCCGCTGGAGGATTTGCGAGAAGCAAAGGTTGTTGTGATGAGGGCCGACTACAAAGGAGACTTGCTGGTCGAGACGGTTGTTGGGCCGCAGTGGCAGGCCAACGGTTGGCATCTATGGGCGCTGATCTACAGAGGGCACATGATGTTGGTTCAGGTTCCTAGCGGATGGGACGCGGTGGCGTGGCTTCAGAAGGAGGAGCGATACAGTACCCCGAGCCTGGGATTCTCTTTCTTCTATCACCAACGGCACGATCAGAGCAAGACGAGCCCAGGGAAGGTGGCATGTCAGCTGTGCAAGGGAGGACGTAGAGCTGGTGAGGATGCTTTCACTTCTTTGGTGCGGCGACATTCGTGTTTGGCATCGGTGGCAGCTTTGGCCGGTAGCAGTGCCAGGGCCGTCGAAGTACAACGTGAAGTTCGACCCACCGCCCCACAGCTTCTGTTCCGTGAGATCTTTGCGGGGAAGGCGGTGCTAACCAAGGAGTGGGAACGTTGTGGTGGCCAGGCCTTGCAACCCGTGGAGGTTTATGATGAGCCCCACACCAGGAGCGGATACCAAGCTGCGCATGATCTACTTCGGCCCGAAGTTCGCGAAGAACATCTACTTCGAGCTCGGCAAGGACCAGAGAATGTGGCTTGGGTGGCGTCTCCTTGCACATCTTACTGTGATTGGGCCCTTCAGAATGGTGGAACAAGGACGTTCGCAAACCCAAGGGGAGATGAGGGCGGTAGTATCACGCAGAAGGAGAAGGACGGGAATACCTTGAGTGATTTCGGTGCGGAGTATTTTACCACCATGCTGGACCATGGAGGGTTTCCCATCTGCGAGTCCACCGCTCCCAGTGGTCGTTACCCTAAGCAGTGGCATCTTCCTTCCTGGAAGCGAGTTCTCCAACGACCAGACGTTGACTATGTGGACTTGGACATGTGCGCCTTTGGGCTGGGCCCGCCAGATACCCCAGGTGCGTTCTACAAGCACCCCACCCGGATCGTGTTCCCTCGACATGAACCTCTCCGACAAGCACTTCTTCGAGTTTGTCCGGGAGTAGGACCTGGCCATCAACATGTCCCTTTGAAGGGCAATCGACCAGGAGTCCCGGTGTCCAGGTGTACTGAGGCAGGTGTCTATGCTGATGACTTCGTCGCGACAGTGGTCCAGGTTTTACGACAATCCCTGCAAGTTGGTGGGGGGGGTCTAGGCTTTCTGCCACGAGCAGGACGTGCTGGAGGACGAGACGAGGAGATCGGTGAAGGAACAGAGGACGCAGAGCTGGAAGGATAGAGGACGTAGAAGGCACGGAGGATGCAGAAGGTACAGAGGACGCAGAAGGTACAGAGGACGTAGAGGTTGAAGAAGGTACAGAGGACGCAGAAGGTACAGAGGATGTAGAGGACGCAGGTGCAGAGGGGCAGGAGGTAGAAGAAGAAGGTGCAGAAGAGGGAGAGGAGCAGGTCAAGGGGATCTGGGTCCAGAGCCGCTACGGACACTTCCTTCTACACGCCCCCCGACACTGAGGAGATTGAGTCTCATCGAAGATTCATGGCAGAGCTGCGCACAGACCGCGAGAGGAGTGCGATGAGAAGAGAGGATCGTGAAGAAGAAGGCGAAGCCGAGAGTGAGGACAAAAGCGCGGTGAGAGTTGGACGTGCTCAGGACGGGCATGAGGACGGTGCGACTACAAGCGAGTCTGTGAGCTACTTCGGAGTGCATCCAGATCACGAGAGGAAGAGGAGAGTTTGCAGAGCGGGACCGGACGGAGGAAGGTGCGGTTTCTGCGCAGTCTGCAATCCTACGCATGGCTATTTGGAGTGGGGCCAGGAGGTGCCTGTATGGAGAGACCCTGAACCAGCAGCTTTACTTGGGGCTGGATCGAGCACTGATAGACCGGCGAATGAATGTGAAGGAGGTGAGAGAGCAGAACCGGCGTACGGGCACTTTGATGATGCATGGGAGCTTGGACCTGGATACGTGATGGTGCGGCGTTACAGAGCAAGGCGTACTCTATTTGTACCACCTGAGGATGGAGAAGCTACGTTGGGCCCAGATCGGTTCCGAAACGAGCGCCAAACACACATTGAGTATGAGAGAGTAGACGGGACAGTCGGCAGGGTCAAGGTGACGGACAACTGGAGGGAGGTTGGCGAAAGTGACCCAGGGTACGGTTGGTGGCGAGGAGTGACCTTCCTGACGTTCCAGGGACAGTCGCTGCCATGGGCTTCCAGCTCCTACTACACGAACACCTCTTCCACCGACCCGGATGATGACTCAGAGCCGAACGATGATGGAAACACCGATGAGCTGAGCATGATCGAGATCGTGGCTAACGTAGAGGAGGCCGATGATGGGTCAGATTCATCACACGGACGCAGAGCAGGAGGATACCGGGCACCCAATGACCAGGCCGCAGAGGCAGCGGAGAACTACATCTCTATGGTTGACAGCATTGGGTGATGGTGAGGCCAAGGAGTGGATGGCAGTGAGGCAAGCCGGTGATGCACTACTGGCTGTAGCGGGGACTGTCACGAAGGCAGCAGAGAGCTTGTGGCAGGCACGAGAACAGCTTGGAAGGAACAACTTGGCTGGTGTTGATGACCCGAGGTTGGACACCATCCTGCACCCCGATGTATTAGCCTACCTGAGGAGCGTGAGATTTGCAGGCATGAGGAGGGCGAGATTCACAGGGCCACGGAGGAGAGTGAAGGCGTGCCTGCACCCCAATGCAAAGAAGAATTTGGGTCAGGTGTACAGCCAGTTATGGAAGGATGTCAGGAAACATCGAGCTCTTGTCGTAGATCGTGATCACCCTGGCCTAGAGACCACCATCTCTTCACCCTTTGAGGCTGTCGACAAGTTGCTGCCGGATCGTACCATCAGCCCCGACAAAAGAGTGGTGCATGATCAGCGAGGCGTGAACTACTACACGGACAAGACGTGGCACCCACCAGCAGCTCAACCTTCTCACGCTCAAGTGGCAAAGAGGATTTTGCTGTGGAAGTTGCGGGCGCCCGGTCTTCCGGCGCTGTTGGCCAAGAAGGACGTGGCAGGTGCCTTCCGCTTGCTTTGGGTTTCTCCGGAGGATGTCGAGCTCTTTGCTGGAGACGTGCCGTGGTCCCCCGGTGATATGGGGCCCAGCGCGGAGGAGACGCAAGGAGGCAAGGAGATGACCATCATCTATCTGGTGTCTTCGTTTGGTTTCTCGGGTTCCCCCGGGGAGTGGGCAATTTGGGGCCGGTCTACGGAGGAGTTCCATCGGAGTTACAGGCCCAAGATGAGCAGGAGAGATGGTGCCTATGGTTTCGAGTCCAAAATCCTCGTCGACGACAATGTGTTAGTAGAACCGTGGATTGGATTGAGGCCTTGGGTATCAGCCGAAACCTATGAGGAGGGTGTGAGATTACTTCTCGGGCAGTCGGCGGTGAACGCAGAAAAAGACAAAGAGGAGGGTGATTTCCGCACCCAACAGACGATCTGGGGAATCATCCTGGACACGGAGAGCCAAGAAGCCCACCTCCCGGAAAGAAGAGTGCTGAAGGGCGCCCATCTACTGGCAGAGGAGTGCTTTGACGCTGGAAGGAAGGATGTCACCCTGAGACAGCTGCAGATCCTTCGTGGTATCGCCACTGGTTGGGCTAACATTGTGCATGGTTTGAAGAATGAGCTGAAGGCTATTGACGTCTTCTTGGGTGGCACGGAACCGAATGGGCCAGTGTGGCCGCGGGTTGCGGCTGAGGAGCAGGAGGATGAGGAGAAGAAGAGTGATGAGGCCTGGCGCGATTTGTGGGAAGTCTTCGAAGCGCTGAGGTGGCTATGTTCGAGGTCGGAAACTTGGGGAACCAAATTTGGTGGAACTCTGTACGACCTCTTGAGTGCTAGGGAGCGTCTCGGTTGCCCGGGACAGTGGGAGGAGGCAGTCATGGTGACTTCGGATGCGACCCCAACTACGATTGGTGCTGTGGATTGGACCAACGGCCAGACTACAAGGGCTGCAGTTGAGGATTTGTGGCCGTGGGTAGAGCTGTTGGGAGAAGAAGAAGGAGACATGAAGATCCACATAGCCGAGTTTCTGTCGCTGGTAGCCTTCGCTTGTGAGGTTGCAGACCGCTGGAAAGGGAGGCTTATCATCTACGGAGGAGACAATCCTGGTGAGGAGCTGGGTCAACACCAGGAGGAGCAAGGTACGATCGCGCCGGCTGTTGATCAGAGTTCTCAACATGCTGGAGATGAGGTACAACGTGGTGGTGGTATGCGGATGGTTGCGCACCTACCACAACGACATGGCGGACTTCATCACCCGGTGCAGCGAAGAGGAGTACTGGAAGAAGATCCGCGAGAGAGGATGGAAAGCATGTGGAGTCATGAGAGGCAAGGTAAGGCAGGCGTTGGAGGACTCGCGCCAGTTCGGTCCTTGCTTTCTCGGATGGTGTGAGGATGAGGATCGCAACGAGATTTTGCGACTGAAGGAGAGGCGTTTGCAGAGGCAGGTGTGCAGGAGTGGAGATTGCATGGGAGGAGATCGCGGTCCGGGAGTTCGTGGAGGGCAACCGGAGCGTGAAAGACTTCGAAGCAGCTAGGAGGGCGGTGGGAAGGCCGCCACATATGAATGCGAAGCTTGTGACTATGGGAACTTTGGGCCCAGATGAGGCAAACGCAGGTTTCAGGAAGATGGTGAGTATGAGCAACCCGGACGTTTGGTTGTATGTGGTGGAAGGTCCCCGATCAAGCGACTGGGGAAAGCGCGAGGAGTTCTTCCAGAAGGCTGGATGGAGGAGCACAGTTTTGAACTACGTGACCACGGAGTTCGGAGAAGGAGCAGCGCGCAGCAGGTGCGTGTTGGTGGCTTGGAGATATGAGGTCGTGACAGAGGATGTGGGCAAGTTCGTGGTCAGGACTGCCACGGCGCGTCCTATGGCCACGATCGTGAGGAGTGCGAAGAAGGATGGCGAGGCTATGGTATGGGACAGGCCGTTCAAAGTCTCGCTCGAACCCGGAATACCCAGAGATCGTCTTCTACCACAGGTGGTTGGACATTTCTGGATGAAGGACGGAGATGATCGTGCGAATCTACATGGTTTGGGAGGACCCATGCGGTGGCCACTTCGCGCGAAGCAAGGTGGCCGAGAAGTCCTATGGGTACATGACAGGTGTGGCCCAGCTGGCTGCGTGAGTGAGGAGGCTGAGCCCCATGGAAGTGTGGCTTTGCCAAGGCAGATCGCGCGAGGAGTGGCAAGAGCTTCAAGGACGAGGCTTTGAGGAGAACCGACTGATGGAGGAAGGATGCCAGGGTACTGGCTTCCACACAGCTTCGCAATTGGTTCTTCTGGCAGGAGCTGTGATGACGGAGCAGTTGAGATTGGCCGATACTGTCAGAGCAGGAGCTTGCCGGGATGATGAAGGAGCAGAATCCATGGCGAAGCTGCTAACCTGGCTTCGAAGATGGAGGAGAGGTGAGCTTGGCATCGAAGACAGAAGGGCCGGAGGAGAGATGCGAGAAGTTACGAGGCTAGGTGATGCGCTTTGGTGGGAGGCGTTGAAGTTCGAAGCGCGAGAGGAGAGTGGTCTCGAGTGTCGATGGGCTGGCAAGAGGAGAGGAAAGCTCGTCAAGAGTGAGGACGCTGAGGGACCCGGCAAGATTGTCAGTGAGGCTGAGAAGAAGGTCCCCTTCACAGGGGATGTGGGAATGGATTTGGAGGAGTGGCTCGAGGCAAACTTGACGGGAGATCTGGCTGACAGCACGGAGAAGATGTACAAGAGTGCCTGGGGAAAGTGGCAGGCATGGAGCAGGAGGCACGCGTGGGAGTCGGATTTACTGAGTCCAACGCGAAGCAAGCTTGAGAATGAGGACCGACTACTTGGGTTTTTGGCCTATGTGGGTTGGATCGGAGGCTCGGCGGCTACGGTGAAGCAGGCGCTGTTCGCGGTCAAAGCGATGCACAAGCGGTTGGGTGCAGGAGATCCCACCGAAGGCATGCATCGGATTTGGATCCTCGCCAATGCTATGGAGAGGAAGTCGGACAAGAAGCCGAGAAGGTTGGGAGTGACACCCAATATGATGAAGTGGCTTCACGAGCAGCTTGATGAGAAGACGCAAGTGGGCGAGTTCGATTGCGTGATGTTGAGGTCGGCGGTTACGCTGGCGTGGTTCTTCATGCTACGAGCGAAGGAGTACGCAGATTCCGGAGGAGTCGACATGGGCATGATCGTCAGAGGCTGTGACATCAAGCTGAGCAAGGACGGAGAAAATACAAGGTGCGGAGAGGAGGCCAACGAGCTGACTTTGCAGTTCAGGAAGACGAAAGCGGATCAACAGTCCTTCGGAGAGTCGAAGACGGTCGCAGCTACTGGTGTCTTGGGACTATGCCCGGTGGAGCCCATGGTGAAGTTTAGAGAAGTAGCACCCCACCGATTTGGAGAACACCCAGAGGCTGTGCAGCCACTGTTCAAGTGGACGAAAGGCACCACCTTGAAGCGCCTTGAGATACAAGCACTGTTGCAGAGGGCAGCAGTTGCACAGAACCTGCCTCCAAGCAGGTTCATGTCGCATTCCCTGAGGATAGGAGGAGCGTCGGCTTTGTTCCAAGCCACGGGTGAGATTGAGACAGTCAAACGGGCTGGGAGATGGTCGAGCTCTACGGTACAGCGCTATCTGTGGGACGGCGGAAAGACCAAGGAGTACAGCAAGCAGATGGCGAAGGCTACTGGTTTGCTGCACTACACGTAACTATGTGAATGAATTTGACGAGGGCAACCCTACAACGTGGAAGAGCCCTTCTACATGCCGGCCTATGGGGGGTCGTGGCAAGCCTGCCATGGTCCAAAAGGGATCTGTGGCTACAACACCAGCATGAAGATGCTGAAATGGTGCAGCAACGCCGCAAAAATGTGTGAGTTACTGCAAGATCCTGCACCGAAGTAAATATTTCACCAACCTGGAATAAGGCGGTTTTTCCCAGATTCGCTTACCAACCTCCGTTTACACTTCACCCAAATCAATGAATGATCAAAATATTGGCGTGAGCATATAAAGAATTGCATATCATACTCATTGAAAGCTGAATTTGCAGGCAGAAAGACAAAGCAAGAAGAAACTCTTTGGGTTGTGCAGCGCCGGTCAAGCCCCTTGCAGCCGAGCTGCGCCATGAGGAATCCCAAGAAGAAAGTCAACGCCAAAAATCCCTCCACAGGAAACACGACATTGACTCGTCCTGGGACTGGAAAAAATCCCCACTGGAGCGGAGCAACATGATGCGCGGGCTGTCCTGGAGGCAAGATGTAAAAATTGAATGCGAAAATGGCCTCAGTCATGTTGGCTCACGAGGAGCCGACGGATGAATCACCAGGCCTGACTCTCATGCCGACTCACACACAATGCTCGATCATGGCACCTTTGAACCTATCACTCGCGGCCAGAACACCCCAGTGCTTTCAGATGTCTTTTCCTATGGTTTTCTCTGTCAAGGCACGGCAGATATCATGTTGAGAAATACCAAGGGCTTTCGAATCCTGCAGGACAAAGCTAAGTCTGAGATCTAGTCACACAGAGGTTCAAGGATTCGTAGCTGCAGCTTAGTAATACGTAATACTTGTGACTGTGAGCACTGCGAAAAACGAAATTGAAAAACTACATATCGGTTTTCAATTCCCACCCTTTCATTGATGCAATTTGTTCAAACGAAGACTGAGGGTGAGAGCCCCCCCAAAAGGCACACTTCACCCACTGTACACCGCCGAATGACCTGAGTCGAATGGCTAGTGGTGCTACCTTGACTACACTAACCCTGAAAAATGCCAGCTCACCTCTGTCATGCACTGCAGTTTTCAACTTCTCTGACCTGGTGAGGACATCCGACGTCAGCAACTCTGTTATTTCGCTTAACGGTCCAACCTGGGTGCATGCGGCCGGTCGAACACCGTGATTTCGTGCACGAACAGCATACCCAGGGCTTTTGTTAGCTTGGCCAGTCAGAAACTCAAGTCGTCCTAAATTCTGGCCTTTGTAAAGAATCCCGGAACCACGCCATGTTTTCCAGAAGCATCTTCTCTGGGTCGTTTGTCTCACTGATTCACTAACTGCCAGCAAAACCGGCAACAATGCCTGCCACCCAGATACACGTCTCCGATGCGAAATGCCTGCAGCTTTAGGCCAAAGATTTGGTGGCAGAAGTATAGAAGTATCACATCTTCGGATTTTATGCACCTGAAGGTCTGACATGCTTTGCATACTTTTCGTAGCAGGTTTAGATAGGTACCTGAAGTGAGTCAGATTTTGGAACCATAAAGTCCAACTGTCCAACTCCAATGTTTGTATGTCAATTGCAGGTCTGGATCTATGGCTATGGATGATTGTCCCGAGGTCTTCTGCCCTGTGCCAGCCCCACCTTGAGAAGCATCATCCTCTCCTGTCAAAAGTGCTCCCCATCCAGAATCCACTTGCTACTTGCTACTTGCCTTTACAGTGTGGCCTGGCTCTGTCTATCCATGAAAAGATGGGGGATTACATTCTGCTCTTGCCTTTGCTCCCATACAGGTAGGTAAGAAACTATGACCTACCTGTACAACATGTATATGTACGTACCTAGCTACATACCCACTGTCCGTAGCCTCCATGCATGCCTCGGTGTATTATCTGGTACAATCAAAAGCACAATGACAAAAACTGACAGTTGAGGCGACTCTAATGGTAGAAAACGCTTATCTCGAAAGAGCGACAGGAAGGCGGGGAGGCCGCCCAACTCCACCCATAGCCCACAGCTTGCAGTCTCCGTCCTACTACGAGCTGATAGGCCAAGGCTGGGGCCAGTGCCACACAAAGAGGCAAGAACCTGATGTTGGGAACGGTAAATGTCACAGTGTCAGTGCAAAAGCTGCGACTCGTTTAAGTATATACTCACGTCAAGCTTACGCACCCACTCCCACAAAGTCTGCAGTCTGCAAGAAAGTAAGGGCATGGTGGGCAAGATTTAGAAATCCTTCATTCAGCCATGACCAAAGAACCAGTAGCATCACAACACCGTTGAGTTCATGTCAAGTGGCTTGGGTCCAGCCTGCTGGGTTTCGCCATGGTCAAGTCTTTCGAGTATGCAAGTGTGCATCTTTGTTTGAATTTTCGAGGTGGACCCCAGCGAATCACCGGTCATTCTTCTGAATGCATCTTTGGAACTCAACAACACCATCCACAGCATTTCGTGCAAGCTTCGCAGGCTTCTGAAGAGCGGATCGCGAATGGGCCTCACAGGTGTTCATGGCTCTTCCTCTGATCTTTCAAGGGGGAAATGAAGCCATATTTGGCATGTTTTAAGAAATCTTGCTGAGCTACAGGATCCATTAGAGTCATTAGAGGCATGGGTTTAACTAAAATCGAGATGGTCGGCCACCATCTGTCATCGCGGTTCTCACCGCTGGTGATGGACTGGTTGGAGAGACAAAACAACAAAGCCCCGAAAGCACTGATCCTGCAAAAGGGATCGTCTTGTAGGCTGCGCTTCACATGCAACCTTGGAGGCAAAGCTGATCGACTTTATTAAGGAGAAGCAGTCTGTGGTTCTCAGCTTTAAATGCAATTCAAAAAGGATGCCCTGCTAGTTCTACTGTA
>OMLO01003020.1_pt1 | contig 13814 bp, 2 predicted proteins | sample 1674811 | NCBI WGS metagenome assembly OMLO01 (sample SAMN06265003, study PRJEB25207) | coral metagenome | isolation source: Coral host | place: Mexico:La Bocana,Puerto Morelos, Mexico | collected 2008-11-13
ACCTTTTGCAGCATGTTTCTCCGTTTTAAGAGCCCCTCCATTTGTTGGCACAACTCCTGCTTCTGCAGGCTTGACTTTTGCCTCTACAGACTTGACCTCTTCCTCCACAAGCTTAGCCTTTGTTTCTACAGGCTTGGCTTCTTCCTCCACAAGCTTAACCTCTGTTTCTACAGGCTTGGGCTCTTCCTCAACAAGTTTGGTTTCATCTTCTACGGGTTTGGCCTCTTCCTCAATAGTCTTGGCTTCTTCATGTACGTGCTCGGCCTCAACCTCTACAGGCTCGGCGTATTCCTCAACAAATTTGGTTTCATCATCTACAGGCTTGGCCTCTTCCTCCGTAGTCTTGGTTTCTTCATTTACGGGCCCTGCTTCATCTTCTACAGGCTTGGCCTCTTCCTCGACAAGTTTGGTTTCATCTTCTAGGGGTTTAGCCTCTTCCTCAATAGTATTGACTTCTTCATGTACGTGCTCGGCCTCAACCTCTACCGGCTTGGCGTATTCCTCACTAAGTTTGGTTTCGACATCTACAGGCTTCGCCTCTTCCTCTGTAGTCTTGGTTTCTTCATTTACGGGCTCAGCTTCATCTTCTACAGGCTTGGCCTCTTCCTCGACAAGTTTGGTTTCGTCTTCTACGGGCTTGGCTTCTTCCTCTATAGTCTTGGCTTCTTCATGTACGTGCTCGGCTTCATCCTCTACGAGCTTGGTCTCTTCCTCAACAAGTTTAGTTTCATTCTCCACAGGGTTGGCTTCTTCCTTTACGAACTCGACTTCAACACCTACAGGCTTGGACTCTTCTTCCACAGACTCAGATTCCAAAGCAGGGTCTACCGCAATGGAAGGGACGTCTTGCACGTTGTCATTAAGGACAGTTTCCTCACGTTTTACTTCTTCTGTTGTGTGGATTTCTTCAAAGGAATTCATAACTTCTACTTCTGGAACTTCAGGCGACTGTGCTTCAGCTGTCGTGTGCAAAGACTCGATCAAATTGTCTTCCATCCCAATTTCTGCAGCCTCACTCGATTCTTTGTCCGGTATGAAGTCTTCCAGAATAACCGGAGGTGACGACTCGACCGTAATTTCTTGTGTCTTTGTTTCCGCCGATTCTGAGTCCGCCAGTAAGTCTCCCAAGTCAATACGAGGTGTACACGCAACCTCAGTTTCGTCTGGTTCAGATGAAATTTGTTCAATCCCGTCGGTAGTATTCGGTTCGACTTTTTCGGAAGGAGTAATAGCATCGATCGAAATAAGTTCGTCCTGGTCTGGTGCTGGAGCGAAAGGATCAAACGACGAGATATCTATAAGATTCTCCCCGTGAGGCGCGGCTTGGTAATCTTCGGTCCCATTGATCGGACCACTCTGCAAATCTTCAGTCCAATTAGAACCATTAACGTGATGCACAGAGGGAAAATCGTCGCGGGTCCCGGAACCGTCAATCTCGTCTGAAACGATAGGTTGTGAAAGGTCTTTCTGCAAGGTTATATTCCCTAGCAAGTCTTCGCTCGGGGCTGCGTTCTTTCCTACCACCACTTCTTCAGTTTCTCCGAACTGGGTTTCTTTCAAGTCCGAATCATTGTTATTTGCACTGGAAGCTTCCTGCTGATCTTCATTCACTCCTCCGTCAAATGCAAGAGATGAAGCTACGTCCGCCATGGTACAAGTATCGCTCAAACGCCTGGAAATTTTCTTGCCTTTCGCCGAAAGATCCGGAGATGAAGTTCTCCTACTCGTACCGAATATTCCCTTGTCAAAGCGACTTTTAAGTTGATGGAAAGTCTTGCTAGTGAAGCTGGCGGGTCTTGTAGCTAAATTCTGTGACACAGAAGACTCGATTTTACGAATCGCGTCTGTGATGTCTTTCTCGTCTTTCTCAACTAGGGAGAGCTTTTTCTTTGGCGTTGATTGAGCTGCCGATAGCTGGCTCAAGCTACCTTGAGATGAATAAACTGGCGAGTCTGGAGACGGAAAAAATTAAATATTAATATACCCTGACAAAAAAAGCGATTTCCATCAAATATGTACATTTCTCAAACGCAGCGTCGAACAAAGTGATAGTGAAAAGCTAACAAAGGAGATTCTTGCGGCTCGTGTAATGGGTGCATTAGGGAATTACTTGCCTCTGCTAACTCCAATTTGCTCTTTCCTTTTGACCTTTTCAAACAGACTGTTTCTGTTGCCACTACCCGCCGATATGGAGTTTCGTGGACTGGCAAGAGCTTGAGAACTTGGCAAACTTGGATTATCAAGACCTGCAAAAAACAAACCGAATCTTAATAGGTGTTTTCGCTGTTGTCGGTTAACATAATCTAATCACAGAGCTGTTTTGTGAAACAAGTGAAGCCACCGCAAAGTAACACAGAACTATCGGACTTTATTGGAAACCACATGCTATCAGTTTTACTTTGCTGTTCTATTCTCTAACACACAAAGGAACAAATGTGGCCGTAAACGAAATATCACGCAGAGTTATGACTGAAGCACGCAATGTTGTTTAAATTAAAAACAATTTTAAGTCTTCATGCGTCTAATTTCCTTGACAGAGCAATTCGTGAAAATGCCAAAACAAACTGGCCAGCTACAGAGAAAAACAAACACAATGCCAAAACAACACAAAAAGGAGGAAAGGTGTAAAACTCATTAATTTATGATAATGAGCGCAGGCAAGCCTCCAATTCAGGGCGTTTCTTGAGTTTAAATCAGGTGTATTATACCAGCGATTTTAGCCTAGACAAAACATATAGTCACTGGTGGTAATTAATAACTTTTGTACTAAGAAACCACCTGGAAATACGTTTTACAACTAGAACAGAACAAAAAAATCCTTAATTTATACTGGATTTGGCTGAATGTTGGCATTCCATCAAGAAAGTACCGGTAGTGTCCCTCACTCACAGGCAACAAACTATTTTGATTACTTGTAACCCCTCCAATTACCACTTCTCATTAGAATTGTAAACTGGAGTCTGAAATAGCTTTGAATAAAAACGTTTTCTTTTACTAAACAATAACAAGAATAATTATTCCTGAACTATGTCACTAGCCCACACAGCATCAGTGAAGCACAAGTGGGTAAGACAGTCAAATTTGATGATAAGTTAATTCACCATTTAACAGAAATTCAAACTAAGCACTAATATACACATGGAGAGGTGTGAGGAAAATCTCTGTCAGTTTCCGCAATAATGACAATGAGAATAGTAATGAGCCTTCATCTATTGTTTAATTATGGCCTTTGGCTAAAATAATATTACACTCAGTGCAAATTGGTCTTGGCAAAATTTACATTTTAAAATTATAACACATCGCATCAACTGGAATAAAAAATGAAATGAAATGCCTAATTCTAAATCATGCAAAAACAAGGAAAACAGAAAAAAATTACATAAGAGAACTAGAGGTAACTATCTCCTTGGGGAGGCAGTTCCAGTAGGCAACAGTTCTTGAAAAATATGAATATTTAAATAAGCCCTTATTAGCAAATGAAATTCGAAAAGTACATTGGTGGCTTCTTCTTGTGCGGTTTCTAAAAATGGATAAAGAACTTTGAACTATCTATGTAAACTAAATCATGGCTTTATCATGGCTTAAAATCACATTATATGTTCAAATTCACCCCAAAGTCTTCAGATTGCAGCTGCTATTCTCACAGCTCTTGCACCTTCATGAGGCCCAGTTAGGGATTTTCAGGATATGGAATATTTAGGGGTTGGGAATTTGTTCATGATAAAATTTATAACTGCATTTTAAAAGTAAGAATTACATGCATAAAGGACTATTTTAATTTACTACTATTATTATTTTTATTTTTAAATCTTTTTTCCATTAAAAAAAGAAGAATGAAACTTAATTGAGTCTAAACACTTAACAAAACATGATCAAAAACACTGTTTCAATCATAGCTAGTATAGCCATCCAACATGATGGTAACAACGGCCTTTACTACAACATAGTCTTTTCAAGAGCCTGCTAACTCCATTCTTTAAGAAAACCCAGCACATCTACAAATGAACATCGTTTTACAGTCTGATAAAATGGATGTTGTGACACACACTTTCTTAGCTTCAGGACCAAAAAAATGATTGACTGTCATGAAATAACATTTTGCAAACTCCACTGTACCTGGGAGACTAATTAGGAATGAGTCACTCATGGGATTTTTTTAAATAACTTGGATGAATTTTTAGTGTTGTGAATGATTTTTTTGAAATGTAATTATTATTTGCTGCTGGGATTGAAAACAAATTATTGTCTGCCAACTTGCCTTGAGAATATCTATGGCAAAATTAAACTTAAGTTAAACTTAATCTGGGTGTGGTTATTTGTACAAATTATCTCAATAAATACTGACTGCAGTCTCTTCTAGAATTATTCAACAGCCTAAAAGTTAATCCTGGTAACTTAAATATATTCTGCATGTGCAAAATCAGACTATTTTTTTCTGGCTAGAAATACTTCATGAACTGCAATATAAAATTAATTATATACATGTACCTAAAACCTTTCAGAGCTAATATGAGCATTCCGTTTCAGGTCAATTTGGTAGTCAAGTTTATGTTAAATAACCTTACAGAAAACAGTCGAGAAATCTGAAAAATATGTCACGCAAAGTTAATAACACATTTCAAATTATAGATGACAGGTCTGATATTGTAATTACAAATTACATGGCAAAACAAATACGGTACGGTATATTGTTTACCAGATAAGAGGACATGAGTTATAGTACGCATTCCAATACAAGTTACAGTATTTCGAACTGATAAATGAATTAGGAACTTTAAATAATTTGGCAGTGATTTTTCCTCAAGTTCTTTCTCAATCGAGTGTTTGGCAAGGGCGAGGCGTGATTATGCGATGTATGTCCATGCACATGGGTTCGTTTTATGCTCAGTTGGTGGTGCGACATAACGCAAAACCATGTTCAGAATCTACAGAAGAACCAAATTATAAGATCATGGTTCCTTCACAAAGTAAACAACATTCACTGCAGCTAACAGAACGCCTGAAAGGAGGTGTCCGTGAAAATTAGCACGTGCTGATGTGGCGAAAATTACGGCATTGGCGATTTTCACTTTGTTATTTTGTCTGGTGCGTTGAAGCGAGATTCGAACTTCTTCCTCGCGCTAAAGAATGCAAGCACATGAGAAGTGTTTACAATCTCCGAGACTAGATTCGGAGTCATTTGATTCCAGACTGAGGTTATGCTTTTACAACGGGCAAATCATTCGTGTCCACGAACGTTACATGACTCGAGCGATATTGCGATCACAGCAGGATGACTCTTACAAATGGCGATTGGCATGTTCTTAGATTAACATTCATGGATAAGAAGCAAAACTTCAAGTTTGTGTAGTTTGAAAGAATTATAAAATCAATCAACGTTGCTCTACGCGAGATCCAACCCAACTACAAAGAAATTCAAGTATCTGACTAAATCTTTCACAATATTTCAGCTTCGTTTACCTCAGCAAAAGTCGCTGACTTGAAAAACATCTGAGACGGAGAGCGCTGATTAATAAAGCGTAAAGAAAACAAAAAAATCTTGGCTACTAAAGGTTTACCTTCAAGGATGATGTACTGAGAAAGATTGGTCAGGAACTGAGCGGCGAAAAGATGAAAAAATTGACAGCCAGACAACTCCAACCGATGTAAAACCTCCTCGTTCGCAAGTGAAACAAACGCTCTTTTATTACGATCTTGTCGAAAGCGATCTTGGGCGAGTCAGACTCAAGAAAATATTGATAGCCAAAGGGCGTGTTGTGGATATCGACCAATCAAATCGTCAGAATGACAAAAGTTGTCAAAATGATGTTTCCAAGCACACTAAATCAGCTGTATGCAAATTACAATATTTTCATCGGAAGCCTGCTCGCCAAGTTTTACAGCTTAAAATAACAGGTTGAAATTCAACTTTTTCTAGAAGACATCGTAGACGTTCTATCCGTTCCAGAAAACTTCGCTGTGGGTCTATAAAGATACATTCGCCAAAAAGGAGCTCGCTAATTCGATCTTTGATGGAAAGAAGGTGGGTTACGCTACATAGCTTCATCACCTGTCATTTTGTTTATAAAAGTTGCTGAGGTATATAGAGAACTGCGAATATTAAATTTGTTTTTTCTGTGACGTTGTGCATTATATTTTAACCCATGTTCAATATCGATAAAAAAAGTGAGGCAACCAAATCATGCATGCAACTACAATGTATGTTACCTGGCATGGTAGCAAACAAATTCTATTGATTGAACGATCGGATTGATCACATAAGAGTCAAGATATTATCGCACTCGTTTCTCTTCGCTATAAGTAAGGACAAAAAATACAATCCACTGGGAAATTCACCACGATGAACGCGTCAGAGAAGTTTTGTAGGTACTGTAATATAAGCTTTAGATAAAGAGCAGCTTATTGATTGCACTTGCGTTAAGTAGTGATTCCTAACTAATTAAGAAATGTTCATGAGCGTTAAAGTATAAAGGACACAAAGAAAAAAATGTGGCTCCCACGATGTGTTTATTTCAAGTTGTTTCTCGTTCATCACAACCATTCATAGCCTGCGAGCAGAGATCCAAGATGGAAACTCTGCTCTTGGGGTAACATCAATTTTTTGTGAGAAAAATGATTTTTTTGTTCTGTTGAGTTCACGACTTATATATTGAATTTTCAGCGAAGAGTCACTTCTTCAAAAAAAGATTCACACTAATTATAATCAGTGGCAATATTTGAGAAATAAATAGAAGTTTAAAAAATGTAATAATTTTATTTGCCTGGTACCTTGTTTAGATGGTACGTGGGTCATGAGGTAATGCTCTAAAGTGTCCCATCCTCCACCAATGCGTACCAACATGTGATCATTCAACATCTACAGTGAATATAAAGTTAAAAAGGCAACAATCAAACCATGACAATAGAACTGCATGTCTGAGTCCCCATGGTGATCCCCTTTGTCCAAAGGGAGAAATACCCCTTACTCTGGGAAATATACTACATAGATGGGTGATAAAAATAAGATGTTGCAGGGTATTGAACAGCAGCTCTTTTAATTGACATTTCTATCCCTACTAAATTAAAGGTAAAAAAAAGGAACAGGAACTTTTTATAAGACCATAATTTTACTCTTAATAAGTGTAAAACAGCAAACTATAGAGAACCTTTTGTTAAAGACATGTTAGTATAAACTGCTTAAACTTTACCCCCCTCCCCGCAAAAAAGGCCCAGTGTCCTCTCTAGTGATATCAAGGCACCTTAACACATTATGTTCAGATAATTTTAACATTTTCATTTTCAAGATAGTCTCTCTTTCATCTCAGACTGAAATGGAATATAGCACTGCTCAATATCTCCCACCCTTCACCTTCCAAACTACCCCTGCCAGGATCATTTCAACACTGGACATTTATCACTGGTATCAATGCTTACCCGAACAAACATGACTCGACCAAGAATAATGTATTTCCCTTCTTTCAGACGATGAACAATCTTTATGTTATAGTCTTGTGCAATCTTGCACACCTACAACAATAATTGAGGCAAAAAATGTATTTTAGGAGAAAGAATGGATAACCTAAATTATGAAATTATGACAAAAATACATTTTTTTTAGTTGTGGAGAAAGACTTCTGAAATGTAAAAAGGAAATAATCAAACGCCCCCCAAGGAAGGTAATTAGTAACCAATAGATTCTATTGTAAAAACACAAGCCATGGAGTCTGATAATTACTATACCCCGTCTTTTCCAACACCCCTCCATATCTCAACCCACTCCTTTAAGTGGATACTGTGTCTACAGATCGAAATAATCTACCAATAGTTTAGGCAATTCTGGTTATTTTTTAATGCTCTATTTAATTTCCAAACGTTTTTGGATCTCGATTTAACGCTCTGGTGGTACAAATAATATTGACGTTTTAGGTATTGTGTTCAAAAATAGATGCTACTGTCAATAAGTGGATTCAACTATTATAATGCAAATAATTTATTTTCTTACTAAGAAAGCTATCTTTTGATGGTCGAATTTTTAAGAAATTCAAGGAAATATTTCAAGAACTTGTTATAATGTAGATAAAGTTTACGATCTTTTGTTTTGGAATTGATAGCAGATTAATACGGCCTTATGTACGGACACGCACGAAGAGGATTACACAAGTATTAGCAGATTTTCATTTTGCGAGAGTCGTTTGTCAAAATGAGCGTTATTTTTTTCTACTTTTGGTATTGGGTTTATTTTTTCCAGAAGATGTATAATTGCATTGCCAAAAGAACTTTTGACCTTGATATGACGTTAATTATTCGTTTACCGTTTTGTAAAAAGCCTCGCGGCTGTTTACTGGCGACAGATGTTCCTTATTAGCCCAAAAAATTCACGATAGGAAAATTAATTTTATTTTAGTATCAATATAAAAGCTATTACTAGCATAAAGTTGAACAATTTTAATAGCTTACAACTAATTATTTCCGTACTCCAATTTATTCTGAGAAATGTGGAATTTTCGTCCGCCAAAATGCTGCATTCAAAGACGCGACGTGAGTCGAAAGATGATATGTTGCTACCCGTTATCAATCCATCGCAATAAGTTGAGTAATATTTGCATAATTCGTGGACAGATGACCGAATATGTGATATTGATAAAACTGTACGTTCTTAAATTTTCATTTAATTTAAGTTCTTGCCTCAAAAAATCTTTAGCTTCAATATTGTGACATCAGTTGGTAGTTATTTATATGAAATTTAACCCTTCTAACAACATTCAAAACTGAAGTGAATATTCTGCAAACACTATCTTGAAGTTTCATCCATGGAATTGTTAATTAGAAGTACTTCAAATTTTGTTAACATGCAATTTAGCGAGAAACAGGCGTTACAACTTACCTGTTTATCTAATTCAGATTTTGGTTCTGTGCTCTCCAGTAGAGATGGCAGTTCTTTTGTTTTAGGTCGAGTCTTTGGAGAACTTTTTTGATCTTTTGATTTCGGTGGAGTTTGTTTTCTTGTCACGGCTGTTGTTTTCCTTATTTCTTCGGGTTCTTCCGCAGAAAATTCTTTCAGGCGGCAAGCCGAATTTTCCCCTTCTTCTTGATCAAACACGGAGTCGACCCCAGAATCTGAGTCCAATGAGCTCGGGCTTTGAATTTCTGGCTGATCTGTTTGTTGAACTTCAAGGTTGTCAATTTCATTCATGTTGTTTATTTGCTCCACGTCCAAAACTTGCCCCTGTCCGTTACTTAATTCCGTGTCGCTCTGTGCCTCGTCCTCTTCGATTTCTTTCTCCAATTGAATTAACTGCGGAAGCTCATCAAGATCAAACTTTGATGTCTTTCTGACAATCTCCATCAGGCAAATGATTACACCTCTGCAGCCCTCTCTGTAATCATCAACCTCCACCACATCGTTCGATTCGAACAGTATGGCTTCGGGAATACCGTGACTTCGACACCATGTGAGAAACTGTTGCACATTTTCTCGGGAACGGAATAGTTTGATCTCTCTACCGCATTTACTCATAGTGTGATAGCGAAATTTCTTCCCGGGCACAGGAACGTTTTGCTCCCGAGAGTACATCTCCGCTTTCTCTTGTATATAGTTCGCAAGTCGACAGAGCAACGATCCATCTTCTAAAGCGTAGAAGAAAAACTCCGGAGAGATAACCACATCGGGAAACAACTTGGCCAGCCACTCGCTTTCGTCCTCCATCATGGCGTACAGGAGCTCGTTCTCTTTTTCCCATCGCTTTACACTTTGTATGCTGTTAGTTTTCAGCCTTCGAAAGTTGGCCCTGTTTCGAGGAGTTACAGTGACCGCGACTTCTTGCGTCGCTGAAATCATCGTTCGTACTGTCTGATTTCCGGTAACCCTCTTGAAAATTTGTTCAAATCACCATAATTCCTTGTTCTTCAGGTCTACGGCGATCCTTGCTCTGTTACGTCGTAAGTCCACCATCGTAATAACCTGCTCGATGGAACTGATCTTTCAGGACAACCACTCAACGATGTTCATTTCGATCGTTGCATGTAAATTTGCCTGTTAAATAATTCCCACAGGCGGGAATATTAAATATTGTTTACGACAGAAAGGGTGACACGATGTTTTCTTTTCTGCTCAATTTCATGCACCGCAAACCCTTTTAATTCTCTCGAAGAAATGGGCCACAGGAAATATCAGGACGAAAATTCCAGCTAATAAACATTCCGAAAGCACAACCAATCTATTTATAGTCGTGCGATAACTTGGCGTATATTGGCGCAACACAATTAGCTACAATTTATTCAGTTGTTTTGTGGTGATAAAAGGGTTTGGAATAATATCGTAATTTGAATAGCATTAGAGCTGTTCGTTCCAGTGAATAGCTGACGACAAAAACATCAATCGATTCTATTGTTTCGTCGAAAACAAAAGTCGATCTCAGACGAAATTGGAACTTATCTGTTTCCAAAGCAAAGCCAGTCCTGTTTCTACTTCTGTTCGCCAGCTCTAAGATACCACTGCCGTTGACAAAAATGTCAGGTATTCACGTCAAAACAAGACTTATTAATGCTGCATAGATGAGCGTTGATTTTGTTGTCCCAGAGATCGTTTGCCATGGACGACTTACAACGCGAACCGTTGTACCTTGTAGTTTTCCAAAAAGACACGATCATTTGCGACCTTCCAACCGGAAACAGCGGGTATTCCTTTTCGCAGACCGGAAATACTACAAGCGGAAATGACGGTTGTGTTGCTGAAACGTGCGTTTTGGTTACACAGGCCAGTTCTTTATTTTCTTTGACAGGTCAAATGACGGTTTAAATTATATTGTGTTACTTTTTCGATTTTTCAAGAGGATAAATAAGACTTTTCAGTGTGTTAACTGATAAATAGGATTAACCCGTCATCAGAAGTGATCGATTCTTCGTCTCATACCTTCCTTTTCAGTTTGAGGATTTTCGCTCTGGAGCGCTTTGGATCTATCTTATAGAGTTCTTAAAGCGTCATTGTCTGCTCCTGGTGTCTCGTGACTATCAGACTGAAATCACGCCAAGAGTTACACTCGTCACAGTCCATCTTCTTCCCTATTTATTGAGAATTACATCATTGAAAGTTTATTTATCATAAGTATATGACATCGACCACTCTGATTATACGAAATGAAATCAAATACTATATTCTATGATAAAAAAAAAAAGAAAAGACGAAAGTGAAAAATTGTACGGCTCGAAACGTTACGGATCAGTCGACCAAGAGAAAATGAGGCCGAACTAAAAAATATTCGTTTTCGAAAGGCAATTATGGTTGGAAATTTTGATGAATGTGTGGGCACGTGGGCCAAAAGGGTGCGGGAAGGTAATTAGACCATGAGACAATCTTGCGGTTGTAATATTTTTAAGATCAAAAACAAGCGTGGGAAGTACGAAACCAGGCCAGGAAACATAAGGAGGAGACATCATTACGTCACTGCTAGGACTGGAGTGTATTCGTGTGGTTAATATTGTACTACAGCCTCAGAGCTTTTTTTCCTTGTATGACACTGCTGGCTTGAAGGACAATATCACGGCAACTAAAAATGTCACGATTCGACTAGCTAACGACAGTGCTGTTTTGACTACGTTGTGTATGTCGGTCCCCTAAACTAGTCTTTTTGACTAACAAGGAACGATGCGGCGTGACAAATCGAGTCTTGGCGCTAGGCTGTGTCCTGTGGGGTCTCATTTAGTATTATACTAAACACCAGATATCGTTCCAGTCACACTATTGAATTAATATCAGTTAATATCAGTTAATATCAGTGACGCAGTGCGTCATTAACACGTACTCGAAACCGCTGATTAAAATACTCTGTCGTTTTATAAATGCGGTAGGTGTTTAAAACATGTCGAAACGTCCTCTAGTACACGATTAAATGTAGGCTAAATTACGTAACAGTGGCTTAAAGAACCAAAATTATGTACACCTAAAAATAACTTGGAAGTGAGCGCGGCGCAATAACCCGCAACTATATCTTTATACACAACAACAACACAACTGTTTACCGAAGCACCCCCCTGTGTTGACACATGCTTGGTCGGCTAATTAGCTGTCAAACAAAGACTTTGTTCCCCCATGTAGGATGTTATACATAAACACTTACTTTGTTCCCATGAGAAAAATGAGAGAGCCAACGAGAAAACTCACTGAAAAGTTACTGAGAAAAATTGAACTGTCTGGGCTTTGAATAACACGGACCAGCTTCAAAACCACAATTTTAAGTATTATGGAAACCTAATGATTCGAGTTTGGAACTAAACGGGTCAATGAAAAAAATCCCATCATGTTGTATTCCGGAAAGAGTGCTTCGAGTTCATGCCTAGGCCAGGGTCATTATATTGTGTTCTTGGGCAAGACACTTTACTCTGGCACTGCGGAGGCAGCTCAGTGGAGCCACATAGTAGAGGCAGCCTGGCCAAGTGGTTAGGGCACAGGACTGGAAATCCTGAGGTTGGAGTTTTTTCACGGTAGACCCTAGAAACTTCTCGGTCCTCCTTGTAAATGTCCAACTGGTCTGCTTCCCGCCAGTTGGGATTTCTAAGCCTATTTATTATGTTTAGTTGGTATATTTGTTTCTTTCAGTTTAGGTAGCATGCCTGTGAACTACAACCACTTTCAAAATGGTTGAGAGACTCTCCTTAAAAAATGCCTTTTCCTTTAAAAGAGGTAATAAATTTAGCTTCCGACCCCCCCCCCCTTCAAAGTTGTTGCTTAACCAACCCAATGTCATGCGCGCAGGTTTGGGGGGTGAAAGATTGCTAAATATTTGAAAATCTCAAACTCACCCAAAAAGGTCTAGTGTCTCAACCCCTTTTGAAAGTGTTTGTAGATAGGTGTAGCTTAGCGTATTGACCACTATAAACAACAACCTTTGAACAGTTTTTTGTTTGGTCTCTCTCCACTCAGGCGAATAAAGGGCTGGCGGTGATGTGTTGTGATGGACGGAGATGCGATGGATGGCCTGCATCCATCTAGGGGACTGAAGATACTGCTGATTGGTTAACGACAAGGCCTGAAGCCTGGGTGCAACTAAGTTAAGCTAACTAAATCTTTGAAAGAAATAACTTCAAAGTTTCTTATTTTTGAAAGATCCAGAAGCCAACAAGGAAATGAAAGAAAAGATATTAATTGTAACTTCAAGAAATTAATTGTACAAAAATATGATTTATTCACTCTTTCACGCGCAGATAAAGTATACGAAATCTACAAAGACTTGAAAAGAGCATGAAAAAGATGATGCGGCGCTATTTTGCTAAGTATCTTTGCACACTTTCTATCTACTGTTTAATTGAAACAAGTTTCCCTATGATGTTCTACGATTGCTCTGTCGCGAGTAACGGTCAATGAACTATTGTCGTCAAACTGTCGGTTTTATATTAAAATGATGATCTACTATGCTGTCACAATTGTCATGGTACCCAAGTCACTATAGAAAAGAATTTTATATAAAGTACATTATTTTATCTTCGATCCCATGCTTCTATTTACATCTGTCTAGGTTACTGAATGCGAATATCTTCATAACGGGAGAAAGAACGTCTTAGTCATAGCCATGTCTGCAAAGAAAGCAAGAAATTGATTACAAAACAACAACTAAGTACACTGTGTACAGTTGACTTACCTCGGTAAGCGTTGTTGTTCGAAGAGCTTTTCTGGCTGCTTTTTCGCATCCTGCCCGAGCAAAAATTGTAGCGAAAGCAAAAACCCACCCTCTACTTTATTGATTTTTTGCTCCTGCTCTGGCTAGTGTACAGTAAATGAGAAACAAAATCAAAAGGGCTTTTTCCCCAAAATTGCGACTATTATTTTAGAAAGAGATGCT